>Ga0208872_1000222_pt1 | contig 51125 bp, 49 predicted proteins | sample CryBogCBH12Aug08_FD_185508 | JGI IMG/M metagenome (GOLD analysis project Ga0208872, IMG submission 185508) | Freshwater microbial communities from Crystal Bog, Wisconsin, USA - CBH12Aug08 (SPAdes) | ecosystem: Environmental > Aquatic > Freshwater > Lake | place: Crystal Bog, Wisconsin, USA...
CCTAGGCCTCAGGGCGAATGAGGTACAGTTGTGGGGTCTAGCTATCGTAGACCCCCCTTTGGAAAACGCTGAATGTGGGAGGTGCCCACGGAAAGCCGAAATCCGACCCCTTGGGGAACCAGAGGTAACAAGGATCAAACAGAAAACCACTCCACAAAGTGCGACACCAAAAAAAGACCGAAAGAACCGAAAAGAAACGAGAGAGAAAGAAAGGGGAAAAGAGATGGGAAAGAAAAGACAGAGACAAAACATCCCTGGGCCCTTGATCAAGTCAAGGGCTACTGTGGGGGGACAGGAGCAAGCGGCCTTGCTATGACGATTAATTATCTGGACCCTTGATCAAGTTAAGGGATACTATTGGGGCCATAATGAATCTAGATTTAATCATAAAAGCATGCGAACGCCTTGCCCAGGGGGACGTTGCTGTGATGCCAACCGAAACGGTTTACGGGCTTGCAGCCGATGCAACCAATGACCAGGCTATTGCCAAAATTTATGAATTGAAAAACCGGCCCAGTTTTAATCCACTGATTATTCACGTCCAAAACTTGGAAGAGGCCAAAAAGTACGCCACTTTTTCAAAAGTGGCCGAAACCCTGGCCAACTATTTTTGGGACCCGGCGCACCATCGTCCACTGACCCTTGTTCTGCCGCGCCTGAAGGGCGCAAATCTTTCTGAACTTGGGGCTGCAGGTCTGGATACGGTCGCTATTCGGGTTCCAGGGCATGCGGTTGCCCTGGAATTGTTAAAGCAATTTGGGAAACCGCTTGCAGCACCCAGCGCCAATAGGTCCAATTCCATCAGCCCGACGACAGCTGCCCATGTTCGGGAAAGCCTTGGGGAAGCCTTGTTGATTCTAGAGGGTGGCCCCTGTCAGGTGGGATTAGAATCTACCATTCTAGATATGACCCAAGATATCCCCATTTTGCTAAGGCCAGGGGGGGCAACTGTTGAAGAGATTGAGGATATTTTGGGAATGCCTGTTTCCAGGGATTCTGGGGGAGCAATCAAAGCCCCTGGTATGCTGAAAAGACACTATGCGCCCCAATTGCCCCTTCGGTTAAATGTGACAGAACCTTTGGAAGGCGAGGCATTTTTGGGCTTTGGTCCAGGGCAATTTACCCTGAATTTAAGCCCAAAGGGTGATTTAAAAGAGGCCGCAGCGAACCTGTTTTTCATGTTAAAAGCTTTGGATCAGGATACTTTTGTGGGCATCGCGGCCTCCCCCATTCCAAATACTGGGCTTGGGCTTGCGATCAATGACCGCCTTACAAGGGCATCAGCTAGATAACAAGGGAGCTGCCCTGCTTTGCAACCCAGGCACCTGACCACTCTGCCTTTGCCAATTTTTCAATGGTTTCCATTTTGTCATCGGTGTGGGATGGATCGTGATGAAAAATAGCCAACTTCTGAGCGTTTGCTTTTTTGGCAAGGCGAACACCCTCTTGCCAAGTTGAATGTCCCCAGCCCTTGTGACTGGGGTAGGTTTCGTCGGTATAGCTGGAATCATAGATAAAAAGGTCACAGTCTTGGGCAAGTTCCAAAATAGAACTGTCAGGCTGCGGGGAATGTTCAGTGTCGGTGATATAACAAATGGAGTGGTTCTGATACGTTAAACGGTATCCAATGCCCCCATCAGGGTGGTTTAAGGCACATGTTTGAATGGTCAAATCGGTTGAAATTTCAAGGCTTGTGCCGGCCTTGAAATCGTGGCAAGAAATGCTTGCTGGAAAGTCGCAAAACTTCACAGGGAAAAGGGGCGGCGAGAAGGTCTGATTTAGAACCTTTTCAATTCCGCCGAACGGTTCAACGGAGCCTGCCATAATTTGAATTGTGTAGTCCTTTTGCCAAACGGGTGCAAAAAAGGGAAGGCCCATGATGTGGTCCAGATGCACGTGGGAAAAGAAAAGGAAAAGCTTTTTGCTTGGGTTCTGAAGGGCCAACGGATCCGCATCTGGAATGCCAGAACCTGCGTCAAAGATGACAAGATGGTCGTCGCATTCAACCACAACGCAGCTTGTGTGGCCGCCGTAGCGAACAAAATCAGGGCCGGCACAAGGGGCGCTTCCCCGAACACCAAAAAATGTTACCTTGATCATGATCCCTCATCCCCAATGACTTTAGGTGTTAGGGGGTAAATAACCCTGAGAATTTCTGTTTATTTTCCTTGAAATTCTTTAACACCTTTTCAGTATTCACACCAATGCTAAGGGTGTCAATGGGATGCCCTTCATCGCAAGTTTCAAAAGAGGGCGGGAAATAAAAAAAAGGACGTATGTTTCCATACGTCCCCTTTTTGTGAGTTTCGGTTGGTTTAACTAAAGCCCGAAGTCATCCTCAGCGGGAGCCGCATATACAGGCTGGGGAGCAACCTGTGGCTGAGCCTGCACTCTTACCGACGCTCTGCGAACAGGAGCTGGGGCAGGAGCCGCCTCTTCTTCCTCTTCTTCAACCAGAGCTTCATCAGCTGCCTCTTCTTCCTGAACTGCATCTGTATCATCTTCCACACCTGCTGTAGAATCTCCATCTGCATCCTCTTCTTCTATGCCACTATCATCATCTTCCGTTACTGATGCTTGCTTTTGGAAAGCGGCTTTTGTGCGTGCTTTGGCTGCGTTTCTAAAATCTGCTCTCTCTTTTGCTGTAGCGGCTTTGAGGGCTGTGTGCCCTGCATGATTGGTTGCAACAGTTGTCTTCGTTTTAGTCAAATGAGTGGACGCTGCATCATGGGCTTTCTTCATAGCCGTTGGACTCATTGGAATGCCATGCTCGTCTAGGTTTCTCTTGTCTCGTTTCATATACTGTGCTTGGGTTTCTTTAAACTTTCCAAGACATTTTTTTGCTGTAGCAGAATGGCATCTGACTGCACAAGTTCCACGAAGCTTTGTGTCAGAGCAAGTCCCTTTCACCAGTTTTCCTACGCCTGCCGTACAGTTTGAATTACAAACTTTATTTAGTTTGCTCAGCATATCATTTACGTTTGGCGCATTTGTTGTGTAAGCATGCGCATAGTTTGTGTATGCCGCGTTAATAGCGTCTATTCTTTTTGCTGGCTTTGTGCCGAAAGCATTCGCCTCTGGTGCGCTGAAGCAGACAATTGCTGCGACTGCTGTTAATAACTTTACAAATAATTTCATCATTTCCTCCATAAATATAGTTAACAAAATAATTCTCTATGTTTTAAAGTATGCAGGAATATTGTTAATAAATATTTAATGTTGGATTTTTTTTATTTAAATTTTTTTCAAAAGTAAAGAGTCCGTGTTGAAAAATCGGTTCTGAAAGAGTCACCATCGTGATGGTGCAATAAAAAAGGACGTATGGAAACATACGTCCTTTTTGTGAGTTTTGGCTGGCTTTCTAAAATCCAAAGTCATCTTCAAGAGGAGCCGGTGCCTGTTGAACAGGAGCAGGGGCTTGAACAGAAGCGGGAGCAACCTCACCTTCTTCCTCTTCTTCCTCTTCTTCCTCTTCGTCACCCAGACTTTCATCGCCTTCTTCTTCAACCTCCTCTTCTTCTTCGGTTTCCTGAGCATCGCCTTCTTCTTCAACTTCCTCTTCTTCCAAATCCTCTTGAGTTGGAGCAGAGCGAACTGGAGCCATTTTCCGAGCTGGTGCAGCAGCGGACGGTGCTCCACTCATGCAAACAAAGGTAACCGGAGCGCCCTGTGGCGCTTGAACCGACTTTCCAGGAGCAACAGCAATCTTTTTCGCAGCTGGTGCAGTTGCTGCTTTTTTCTGAGCTGATTGTTTAGCAACTGGTAGCTTCTTTGAGGACGGTGCAGCAGCTGCTTTAACTGTCCTCTTAGGTGTCACTGCAATAGGTTTCTTTACTGTTGGTTTTTTTGTAGTCACTTTTTTAATACCAGTCGTTGCCTTTTTCTTGAGCACTTTCTTGACTGATGCTACCGGCACAGCCTCAGCATTTGGCACAGAAAATGAAGCCAAAACGGCCACTGCTGTTAATAATTTTATAAATAGTTTCATTTGTTTCTCCATTAATACGGGTTCTGAAAATAAATTTCTATACTGTGAAGTATGAATAAATACTATTAAGAAAACGTTAAAACAGATAAATTGTGTGTAAGTGTTTTTTGAAACACATCATCCTTAAATTTCATTTGGCAATCACGGGCATGGCCCTTTAAAGTAACAACAAAAGATTTTATGGGTTTAAAAAAGATGAATCAATTCGATGTTATTGTTATCGGCGGCGGTCCTGGTGGGTATGTGGCGGCTATTCGTGCTGGTCAGTTGGGTCTGAAAACAGCTGTTGTGGAACGCGAACATTTAGGGGGCATTTGCCTGAATTGGGGATGCATTCCAACCAAGGCCCTTTTAAGAAGTGCTGAAATTAAGCATTTAATTGACCACGCTGATGACTATGGGATTGAGGTCAAGGAATCCAAGATAAACCTGGAAAAGATGGTTCAGCGTTCCAGAAAAATTTCTGCCCAATTGGCTGGTGGTATTAAGCATTTGCTTAAGAAGAACAAGGTGACTGTGTTTGATGGCCATGCACGTTTTGAAAAGCCAGGAACTTTATCGGTCACAGGTAAAGAGGGACAAAAGGAAACCCTGACAGGGAAACATATTATTATTGCAACAGGGGCAAGGCCGCGTCTTTTACCAGATATGCCTGCAGATCATGCCCGTCTTTGGACGGCAAAGCAGGCTATGACGCCCGCTTTTATGCCAAAGTCTTTGTTAATTATCGGATCGGGTGCCATTGGCATTGAATTTGCTAGTTTTTACAAAACTATAGGCGCTGCAGTTACTGTTGTAGAAATGCAGGATCGTATTTTGCCACAAGAGGATGAAGAGATTTCAGCCCTTGCCCAGAAGACCTTTGCGAAACAGGGTATTCAGTTTCATTTATCCTCAACCGTTAAAGGGATAAAACCAACGGATAAAGACGTGACGGTTACAATCGAGGGCAGTGATAAGAAATCCCATACTGTGACTGTTGATGCAGTTATTGTGGCCATTGGGATTATTGGCAATACCGAGGATTTGGGGTTAGAGAAAACCAAAGTAAAGGTTGATCGGGGTCAGATTGTAACGAATGAATGGTGTGTGACGGACGAACCTTATATTTATGCTGTTGGCGATGTGGCGGGCGCCCCCTGGCTTGCCCACAAAGCGTCCCACGAAGGCATTTTGTGTATTGAGAAAATTGCAGGTGTTAAAGGTGTTCATCCCCTTAAGAAAGATCTTATTCCAGGGTGCACCTATAGTTTGCCGCAAGTTGCAAGCATAGGCCTTACAGAAACCAAGGCCAAGGGCGCGGGCCATGATATCAAGGTTGGCCGCTTTTCCTTCAAGGCAAATGGAAAAGCGTTGGCTTTGGGCGACACAGAGGGGCTGGTTAAAACCATTTTTGATGCCAAAACAGGTGAACTGTTAGGGGCGCATATGATTGGGGCGGAAGTTACGGAATTGATCCAAGGGTTCGTGATTGCCAAAACAGCTGAAATTACTGAAGAGGAATTGATGCATACCATTTTCCCGCATCCAACCCTTTCAGAGATGATGCATGAATCCGTTTTGGACGCTTATGGAAAGGTTTTGCATTCTTAGGGGGTTTCTGGAACCTCTGCTTTGGGCGCATACTTTTTCAGGCTTTCCTGATCTATGGAGAGGTTTTCAAGTAGGTCGATGCCTGACAAGGATGGAATGTCAAGCCGTTTGTCTGCTAAGTAAATTCCAAGGGCGCCAGCTTCCCCGGCGGTTAAGCGGAATCCTGTACTTGTTTCCAGGCGGTAGAAATCCTGTGGTTTTAGCAAACGCGCAACGATCAGTTGATCACCTCCATCCACAATGCGTATCCAGGTTTCTTTTCTTGCAGAAATGGTCACAGTATTTTCCGTCAAAGTTTCTCCGTTTGCACTTCCCGGAAGAGCTTCTGTTATGTTTTCTTGGGATGTTGGAAGAGCGGGAGTAGCGGTGAGTTCAACTTTCTTCTCTTGTTTTGCATAATCAAGTGCAAAAAAGACCCCAAGGCACAAAATAGTCAGCAAGACAGATAAAATCACTGCACGTTTGGTTAACAGGTTTTTAGGCTGAGAGAAGGTGTAGGGAGGACGAGAAGGGGTTTCTTCAAAAGATTTATTAAGTATGGAAAGTTCTGAGGATAAATCTTCAAAATCAACGCCTAAGTAATGACTGTAGGACTTTATAAAGCCTGTCGTATAGATTGTTCCAGGCAGTTTCTCAAAGTGACCTTTTTCGATACATTCCAGAAAGAATTTCCGGATCTTTAGAGATTTACAGGCGTCCTCCATGGTAATTGATTGGCTGATTCGTCGTTGCTCTAGGAATTTCCCTATTTTTTGGGGAGTGTCAAGTTTTCTGTCTTCTTCGCCTAAATTTTGTTTTGGTTGTGCCAACACTTGATCAATCCCGCCCTTTATAATAGATCTGTCCATTAAACAAACTATTTTTACTTTCTGCAATAAGAAGTTTATCCTTGACATTTTTTGTCCGTAGGATATCTCTCTTCGAGAGAGTTTTTTAAACAGGGGTTAGAGTCAGATGGATCACGCCCGCCCGCATCGACTGATAGAAAGGCGAGTTTCCCGCAAGATTTATGTTGGGTCAGTCCCTATTGGTGGTGATGCCCCTATTGCGGTTCAGTCCATGACGAACACCTTAACGTCGGATGTTCAGGCAACTGTTGACCAAATTAAAAGGTTAGAGGATGTTGGGGCTGACATTATTCGTGTTTCCTGTCCTGACGAGGCTTCAACGGAGGCTCTTTCTAAAATTATTCCCCAAGTTCGGGTGCCAATTGTGGCCGATATTCACTTTCATTATAAACGCGCGATTGAGGCTGCTAAGGCAGGGGCTGCGTGCCTTAGAATTAATCCAGGGAATATTGGATCGGCTGAAAGAGTGAAGGAAGTTATTCAGGCTGCAAGAGATCATAATTGTTCGATGAGAATTGGCGTGAATGCTGGAAGCCTAGAGAAACATTTGCAAGAAAAGTATGGCGAGCCTTGTCCAGAGGCGATGGTCGAGAGTGCTTTGAGCCATGCCAAGATTTTAGAGGATAATGACTTTTTTAATTTCAAGATTAGCGTGAAAGCCTCTGACGTTACGCTTGCGATTGCTGCGTATAAACAGTTAGCAGACGCTTGTGATTACCCCTTGCATCTTGGCATTACAGAGGCTGGAGGGCTTAGGGCTGGAACGGTTAAATCATCGGTTGGGCTTGGAATGCTTTTAATGCAGGGTATCGGCGACACATTGCGTGTTTCTTTGTCCGCCGAGCCTGAGGAAGAAATTAAAGTTGGCTTTGATATTTTAAAATCCCTCGGGTTGCGTCATCGGGGTGTCAATATTATTTCCTGCCCATCTTGTGCCCGTCAGCAATTCAATGTCATTAAAACGGTAGAGGCGCTTGAAAATCGTATTTCCCATATTACAACGCCTATGACCGTTTCTGTGATTGGGTGCGTCGTAAATGGTCCAGGGGAAGCGAAGTCCACAGACATCGGCTTTACGGGCGGCGGGCATGGAACCCATCAGGTTTATGTGGCTGGTATTCCTCATCATCGTCTGCAAGATACCGACATTGTTGATCACCTTGTCGAGATGATTGAGAAAAAAGCCGAAGAGATTGAAGTGCAGCGCTTGGCATCGTAAGCGACCTCTGATAGCCTTAGAGGAAAGGAATTTATTCTGAGGCTACACATGCAAAGAACGGCACTTGTCACCGGTGGAACCCGTGGAATTGGGGCGGGGATAGCCCTTGCCCTGAAGGGTGCGGGTTATAAGGTTATCGCAAATTACCATACAAATCACGAGGCTGCTCAGGCTTTTTCAAAACAACACGGTATTTCTGTCCATTCGTGGGATGTGGGGAATTATCAGGACTGCCAGGCGGCGGTTGATCGTTTGACAAAGGATCACGGGGCCATTGATGTTTTGGTGCACAATGCCGGAATTACGAGAGATAGCTTTTGTCACAAGATGTCTGCGGGTATGTGGGATGACGTTATTCGAACCAACCTTTCTTCTTGCTTTCATATGGCTCAGTCGGTTTTAAGCCCCATGCGGGAACGGTGTTTTGGCAGGATTATTCTTTTGTCCTCCATCAATGCCCTGAAAGGTCAAATTGGTCAGGCTAATTATTGTGCTGCAAAGGCGGGCATTATCGGGTTTGCAAAGGCCTTGGCCCTAGAGAATGCTGCTAAGGGTGTTACGGTGAATGTGATTGCGCCCGGTTATACCGATACCGAAATGGTGCGCGCGGTTCCCGAAGCAGTTTTGGAGAAAATTATTGCCCAGATCCCGGTTGGTCGATTGGGGCAAGTAGGGGATATTGCAAGGTGTGCAACCTTTTTAGCGGCGGACGAGGCTGGGTTTATCACAGGTGAAACTTTGAATGTAAATGGCGGTCAGTATTTGGGGTAGGGGCTGCCCTATAACATTACGATGACAAATGCTCATTTTTTGGGTAATACTAATTCCACAATGATTTCCTGTACTAAGATTGAATGACTGGTTACGTTTTTCGCCGATTTCTGTTGATGATCCCAACCCTTTTGGGAATTATGTTGATTAACTTCATCATCGTTCAGGCGGCCCCTGGTGGGCCAATCCAGCAAATTGTTTCAAAGCTTAGGGGGCAATCCTCTGATTTAGATAGCAGGCTTGGCGGGGCTGGCCAGGATATTGGATCGGCTAGTATTCATGGCGATAGTTTTTCCGAAGACAGCAGCTACCGCGGGGCGCAGGGCATTGACCCTGCCTTGATTAAGGAACTTGAAAAACAGTTTGGCTTTGATAAGCCGCCTGTGGAACGTTTTTTCAAAATGATTGGAAACTATCTGACCTTTGATTTTGGAAAAAGCTATTTCAGGGATCAAAGCGTTCTCTCACTGGTGGCATCGAAGCTGCCTGTTTCTGTTTCCCTTGGATTATGGACAACCCTTTTGGTTTATTTGATTTCTATTCCCATGGGCATCGCCAAAGCTGTTCGGGACGGAACGGCTTTTGATATATGGACAAGTGGGGTTGTGATTATTGCTTATGCGATTCCAAGCTTTCTGTTTGCCCTTTTCCTGATCATTCTTTTTGCAGGCGGCAGCTTTTGGAGCTTTTTCCCCCTAAGGGGATTAACGTCTGATTATTGGCATTCCTTGAATTGGTTTGGAAAAAGCATAGATTATTTTTGGCATCTTGCCCTGCCGATTACAGCCATGGTCATTGGGGGATTTGCAAAATTAACCCTTTTGACCAAGAATTCCTTTCTTGATGAACTTCATAAGCAATACGTCATTACAGCCAGGGCGAAGGGGCTAACTGAGAGGCGCATTTTGTATGGGCACATTTTTAGAAATGCGATGTTGATTGTGATTGCTGGGTTTCCGATGGCCTTTATCCATATTTTGTTTACATCATCCCTGTTGATAGAGGTTTTGTTTTCTTTAGATGGTCTTGGGCTGCTTGGGTTTGAAGCCGCCATGAGCCGGGATTATCCGGTTATGTTTGGCGCCCTTTATATGTTTACGCTTTTGGGGATGGCCCTTCATTTGATTGGCGACATGATGTATATGGTGGTTGATCGCCGTATTGACCTAAGCGCGAGCCGAGGTTAGATTTCCTTATGAAGTTAACACCTATTACCAAAAGGCGCCTTCAACAGTTTAAAGCCAACAAGCGGGGATATTGGTCTTTTTGGCTTTTTGTAGGCCTTTTTGTTGTGACCCTTTTGGCCGAATTAATCGCAAATGAAAAACCGCTTCTTGTTTCCTACAAGGGTTCATACTATTGCCCCGTTTTAAAAAATTACCCTGAAACAACCTTTGGGGGCACCTTTGAAACGGCCGCCAACTACCGGGATCCAGCGGTCAAGGCCTTGATCCATAAAGATGGCTGGATGATTTTTCCTGTTATTCCCTTTAGCATCCAGACGGTTAATTATAATCTGTCTGTTCCGGCGCCCGCACCCCCTTCGAGGGAGAATTGGTTTGGTACCGATGACCAAGGGCGCGATGTTCTTACACGTTTGATTTACGGTTTCCGGGTTTCTATATTTTTTGGCTTGGCGCTGACCATTTTTTCGGCAGTGGTTGGAATTGTGGCAGGCGCTGTTCAGGGATATTTCGGCGGTAAGGTTGATCTTATTTTCCAAAGGTTTATTGAAGTTTGGAATGGGCTGCCGATTCTATACCTGTTAATTATTCTATCCAGCATGATTGAGCCAAACTTTTGGTGGCTTTTGAGCATTATGCTTTTGTTTAGTTGGATGATGTTGGTGGGTGTTGTCAGGGCTGAATTCTTTAGAACGCGTACCCTTGAATATGTCCGGGCAGCCGAGGCTTTGGGGGTTCCAACTTTTAGAATTATCCTAAGGCACATGCTGCCAAATGCCTTGATTGCGACAATTACTTATTTGCCCTTTATTCTGAATGGCTCAATCACAACCCTGACATCGCTTGATTTCTTGGGCTTTGGGCTTCCGCCAGGTTCGGCGTCTCTGGGAGAGATTTTAACGCAAGGGAAAAATAATATTCAGTCACCATGGCTTGGACTGACTGGGTTTTTCTCGATTGCTTTTGTTCTAAGTCTTTTAATTTTTATAGGCGAAGCTGTCAGAGATGCCTTTGATCCGCGCCAAAACAGATTTTTACGGTAGGATTTACCATGAATGAAATAGAGACATTGAAACATGATTTGGCCTTGGCTTACCGTATTTTAGCATCCCTGGGAATGGACAATTTCACCTATACGCATCTTTCTGCTAGGCTTCCAGGGGAAGACAGTTTCTATATGTATCCCTTTGGTTTCCTTTATTCAGAGGTGATGCCGTCTTCCCTTTTGCATATTTCTTTTGAGGGCAATCTATTGGACGGCAGACAGGAAAAATTCAACCCAACAGGGTATGCTATCCATAGTTCCATTTACCGTAATCGTCCCGATGTGAATGCCGTGTTTCATTTGCATACAACAGCGGGGGTCACAGTGTCGGCGATGGAATGTGGTTTGCTTCCGATCAGTCAATTTTCCCTTCATTTTTACGACCGTGTTTCCTACCAAGATTATGATGCTTTGGCGTTGGATCCCGCCCAAGAGGCTGAGAAAATCAAAACTGTTATGGGGAAAACCAATAAAACAGTTATCTTAAGAAACCATGGAACTGTCACTTGTGGATCCACTATTCAGGAAGCATTTTTCTTTACGCATCATCTTGAAGAAGCCTGCAAGGTTCAGTGCCTTGCTATGGGCAGACAGCAAAAGCTTGTGATGCCAGACCATTCGGTGTGCGAAAAAGCGCGCGACCAGCTTCTGTCTTTTGAGGCGTCGCTTGGCGAACGGGATTGGGAAGCTGTTTCAAGGCAGTTTAAATCAAAAGATAATGTTGTGCATTCTTCACCCACCTTAAAGCTGTGTAGTTAGCCGATGAGCCTATTAAGTGTTAAAGATTTAGGCGTTACGTTTCATCAAGCTGGTCAAGGTGATCACCTGGCTGTAAAGGGTGTGTCTTTTGACCTAGATCAGGGGGAAACTCTGGCGCTGGTTGGGGAAAGTGGGTCTGGAAAGTCCGTCAGTGCCTTGTCAATTCTGGGATTGCTGCCTTATCCGCAGGCAAGCCACCCGGCAGGATCTATCCTTTTTCAGGGCAAGGAACTTTTAAATCAATCTGAGGATATTTTACGAAAAATTCGCGGCTCTGAAATTGGGATGATTTTTCAGGAACCTATGACGGCTTTGAACCCCCTTCATACAATTGAAAAGCAAATCAGCGAACCATTAGAGGTTCATAAACGGCTTACTCGCGTTCAGGCCCGGTCTGAAGTTATCGACCTTTTAAAGTTGGTTGGGTTTCCTGATGGTGTTGATCGGTTAAATGCATTTCCACACCAATTGTCGGGTGGTCAGCGTCAACGGGTTATGATCGCGATGGCCTTGGCGTGTAGGCCCAAGCTTTTGATTGCGGATGAACCAACAACCGCTTTGGATGTAACCATTCAGGCCAGTATTTTGGAATTGATTCAATCATTGCAGCGCCGTTTTCAAATGGGGCTTCTTCTGATTAGTCATGATTTGGGAATGGTTGCCAAAATGTCCGAACATATTGCCGTTATGCGAAGCGGCGAGATTGTTGAAGCTGGCAAAACCTTGGATGTTCTAAAGGAACCAAATCATCCGTATACTCAGCATTTGATTGCGGCAGAACCCTCAGGAGCGCCGGCCCCTTTGCCCTTGCATCCTGAGGTTATCTTAAAAGCTAATGATTTGTGCGTCACGTTTAAGGGAAAGAAAGCCTCTTTGTTTTCAAGAAAAACAGAAAAGGACGTCAAGGCAGTTGATCATGTTAGTCTTCATTTAAATCGGGGGGAAACCCTGGGTATTGTGGGTGAAAGTGGGTCGGGGAAAAGCACGCTTGCGTATTCCATTTTAAGGTTGCAGGAAAGTCAGGGGGGCGGCATTGCCTTTAACGGTATTGACCTTCATGTTCTAAAGCCCAAGGAATTAAGGCATTTGCGCAGGTTAATGCAAATCATTTTTCAAGACCCGGTCGGGTCCTTGAATCCCCGCCTTTCAGTTGGACAAATTGTAGCTGAAGGTTTGGTTGTTCATAACAAAAATCTAACATCAGCGCAAATTGACGCCCATGTTGCCGAAAGGCTAGAGGAAGTTGGGATCAGTGCCGATTTTAGAAATCGCTATCCCCATGAATTTTCTGGCGGTCAAAGGCAGCGTATTGCAATTGCACGGGCCCTTATCCTACAACCTAAACTTTTGGTTCTGGACGAACCAACATCGGCTTTGGACAGATCGATTCAGGCTGAGGTTATTGACCTTCTGCGCACTTTGCAGACCCGTCATCAACTAAGCTATTTATTTATAAGTCACGACCTTAAGGTTGTGCGGGCAATGAGCCACCGGATTATTGTGATGAAAGATGGAAAAATTGTGGAGGAGGGTAGTGTTGATCAGATTTTTAATCATCCCCAAACACCCTATACTCAAAGCCTGATTAGGGCGGCCTTTGATATTGTTTCGGGAGGTTAGTCATGAAAGGGTTTCAAGACGATGCTTTCTCTGCGTCATCGCGAGGCCGTTTGACGGCCGTGGCGATCCAGGAAAATGATCATTCCTCTGGATCGCTCTGCTTCGCTCGCAATGACGATGAACGAAGAGTATATATAGGACTTGGCAGCAATCTTGGTGATCGTGAGAATTATTTAAAGAAGGCAATTGATGCCTTAAAGAAAACACTAGAAGACGTTCAAGAGTCATCTGTTTTCGAAACAGCGCCGCAGTACGTCACAGATCAGCCAGCTTTTTTGAACCAAGTTATTGCTGGGGAAACGGATCTGCCGCCCTTGGAGTTTTTAAGTCTTTGCCAGGCCATTCAAAAGCAGCTTGGTCGAAGCCCCAGCATTGTTCGTTTTGGTCCCCGTGAAATTGATATCGATATCCTAAGCTTTGGGACTGTTGTCCTTCAAGCAGAAGTCCTTGAAATTCCCCATCCCCGTATTTCTGAACGGTTGTTTGTCCTGGAACCCTTACTGGAAATTGCCCCTGATTGGGTTTGCCCAAAGTCCGGTGTGTCAGCCAAAGACATGATGAAGAATCTGAGCGTTTTATAAACAGGGAAACGACAGGTATTTTAGGCGTTTTGCCTCTCTTCGGCTGTAGCTTAGGCTATCCAAAATTAATCCGCATGTTAGGCTTAAAAATGCCAAAAGCATAACGCCCATGCTTAGGATTGCTGTTGGGAATCTAGGGACAAGACCCGTCTTTAAGAATTCAATAACAATGGGGTAACCCAAAATTAATGACAGGGCCGCCAACAGAATAAAAAACACCCCAAAAAAGGCAAGGGGTTCCACTTCCTTAAAAAGGAAGACCATGCGCCTTAGAATGCGAAACCCATCCTTAAAAGTACTCAGTTTGCTGAAGGACCCTAGGGGGCGTTCGAAAAAAGGTGTTTCGATTTCCCTGACCGGTAAATTCATTTCTAGGGAATGGATAGACAATTCTGTTTCAATATCAAATCCAGAGGAAAGCGCAGGAAACGATTTTACAAAGCGCCTTGAAAAAACACGGTAACCCGAGAAAATATCCTTAAAGTTGCTTTTGAAAAAGAGAGCAAGAACCTTGTTGAAAATAAGATTTCCGAATTTATGTCCGCATCTGTGCGCTGAATCTGTTTGTTCGACTCTAACTCCAACTACCATGTCTAATTTTTCTAAAACCAATGCCTCAATCATTCGGGGGGCTGACTTAATGTCATAAGTTCCATCCCCGTCAATCATTAAATAAACGTCTGCTTCGATGTCTGCAAACATTCGGCGGACAACATTGCCCTTCCCCTGGCGTGGTTCGAAGTGGACAATGGCCCCTGCAGTGCGGGCCTTTTCAGCCGTGTTGTCGGTTGAATTATTATCATACACGTAAATTTTGGAACCAGGCAGCTGATGCTTTAAGGCTTGCACGACGTCATAAATGGCAGCTTCTTCATTGAAGCAAGGGATAAGAACGGCAAGTGAAAATTCTAAGTCTCTCATAAATCAGGACCTTTTTTTCGTAGGAAATCGAAACATATTCCAGAAAACGTTAAAAACATCATTAGCATATAGGGCCACATAAACATAGAGTAGCGTGGATAACCAGCCTGTAACAAAGCTGTCGAAAGGTATAGGGCGTGAATGGAGAGACTTAAGAAAAGTCCAACCCCCCAAAGGTGGGGCAGGGGGCGTTTTTTGAGCAAACACCAAAAACCACTTCCTATAAAGACAAAACTAAGACAGAAACAAAAATAAAGGAATCCCCTGATCAGGTAAATAATGGGGGCAATTTTGTCCCTAAATTTGTATAAGGAATAGTCTTGTTCGATGGCCTTAAAATCTTTTGTTTCTTTAAGGGATTCAATCAACCCGGTCAGCTGTTTTTTATCTTCGGGGGTGATCAGATCCCACACGAACCATAATGCGCTGTAATGAATTAGGACATCTTTCAAATAAGCTTGCGGGTTCTGGGTGATTATTTTTAAAGCCACACTTTTGTAAAAGGCATCTGGGTCCTTTAATTTTAGGACTTCGGGCATACTGGGTTTAAACTGTTTGTTTAAAATGAAAAACCGTAATTTGTCGTACAAGGGGGTGCTTAAAATATAATAAAGCCGAACAGAGTCGACTTTTTCGAGGGCCTTTTGGATGGGAAGCATGGACTCTGCCATTTTACCCATCATTTTCGTTTCAAGAGGGTCATGACTCTTCATTTCCGGTTTGAGGGCAAAGGCCACCTTTCCATAAAGGTTATGTCCCATAAAGGATTGGGTTGAGAAAAAACCGTGCCTGACATAATTGACGGAGGCGCCAATGAGGAGGCAAAGAACAAGGGGAGGCAAAAATCCCCTTATAAGGTTTGTAAGGTTGCCCCTATAAAACAGAAATAAAACAAAAGCCGGCCCCAATAAGGCATAGGAAGATGGCCGTATCAAAATTGCCAAACCAATCAAAAGTCCCAAGAAAGATGCAGATTTTTGAGAAGGCTTTTTTATAAAATTTAGGCACGCGGCAGACAGGAAGAGCAAAAGGGAAACACCGATAGATTCTGTATAAATCTCAAAGCAAAACTTGACGATTCCGCCCATGGAAAGAAGGGAAACGGCTAATGCTGCGCCCAGAGTCAAAGACCCCAAGAACCTTGAAAAAGAGAGCGCAGCTATAAATACAGAGGCGCATAAAAAGGACAGCTGCACCAAGGGGACGGCATCAAATCCCCCCATTAACCAGTTTATAACGGATAAAAGAAAGGGGTATCCGACAGTTCGTGTGGGTGCATAGCCTATGTATTCGGCGGCATCGTCTGTAAAAAGTTTTACATCCGGCGGATGTGTCCAATAAAAAATGGCAAACAGCAAAACAATACAGCCCAAAAGACTTATTAACAGGGGGCGATTTTCTGTGGTCCTTTTGTCCCAGTATAGAAAGGAAATTAAAAAACTACTGACCACAGATCAGCCTTTTTAAACAGTCTATGAACAAAGGATGATTGGATAATGCCGGCACCCGTCCATAAAAGGGAATTCCTAATTTTTCTGCAAGATGCCTGTAGTCTTTGTCCAATTCAACAAGGGTTTCTGAATGTTCTGAAACAAAGGAAATCGGCACAACGACGAGGGAAACTTTGTCCCTTGCGGCCCGTTCAATTTCAGCCTCTGTTGTTGGTTCCAGCCATTTGATGGGGCCAACGCGGCTTTGGTAACAAATGACATGGTCTATTTCCCCACCCAATTTTTTGATAATGGCCTGGACTGTTTGCGTCGTTTGCTGTTGATACGGGTCCCCTGCATCAATAATTTTCTGGGGCAAACTGTGGGCCGAGAAAAGAATTCGAACCTTTCCATAAGTGGCAGCCTTTTTGTAAAAGGGGGCAATGGTTTCAGCGTGGGCCCCGATAAACAAGTCATCAACTGGATAGCAATCTATCTGACGGGTTTGGGCCGCAATGCCAAAACGTTTTGCCAAACGGTACCATTCCTTAAAGGATGATTCGGTGGTTGTGGTTGAATAATGCGGATATAGGGGGAGAAGGATAATTTCATCAGGGCCATAATCCTTAACCTTTTGGGACGCGTCCTCTGTAAGGGGGTGCCAGTAACGCATGGAAATAAAAATCCTATATTCATCGTTCTGATCCCCCAAAGATTCCTCAAGGGCCATTTGCTGGGCAATAGTGTTTTCCAAAAGGGGAGATTTTCCGCCCATTTGTTCATAGATTTTAATCGCTTTTTGGGTGCGACTTGTGGATATAAACTTGGCCAACAAATAACGAAAGGGCTGGGGAAATCTAAGGATTGCCTTGTCAGAAAAAAGATTAAACAGAAATGGACGAACAGCCTTTAAAGAGTTCGGTCCCCCCAAGTTGAAAAGCACGATAGCGATTTTCTTTTTCAAAGTCACAATTCTTGATTAATGAGAGTCGCTAAGCAACTGCAGTGATAAAATTCATTATTCATAAATGGCGGAGAGAGAGGGATTCGAACCCTCGATACGGGTTTAAGCCCGTATAACGGTTTAGCAAACCGCCGCCTTCAGCCACTCGGCCACCCCTCCGCATAGATGCAGTTATAGTTTTAGCGGGGGAAACCCAAGATGTCAATTCATTGTCCCCAATTAAATTATTTACAATTTTATGATTTTCCTCATTGCGACTTTATCAAACATTTGCTCTAATAAATTTTAGAAAAAGTTTATCTAAATGAAGGTGCTGTTTTTTATGGTACCTTGGACGTGTTCACAAATTTTCAAGAAAGGTGGAAAAAAATGAAAAAAGTTTTATTAATCACGGCTATTTCCCTTGCTCTATCAGGAGCACTTATTGCCAGTGAGGCTCCAAAGGTTGATGCTGCTCCTTTGGTTGCGGCTGTAGAAGCTCCAAAAGTAGATGCCCATAAAGGACATCATGGCTTTAAGCACATGACCAAGGACGAAGTTCTTGCCAAACTGGTAGCAGACAAAGACAAAGTTGCTGCTGAGGGAGCAAAGCTAGAAGGACTTGATAAGGAATTTTTTGAATCAGCAATTGCTCGTGCTGCAAAATGGATCGAGACAATTAAAGGCTACACAGAGAAAGACACTGATTACTCACGTTCAGCGAACCGTGCGAAAAAGGAACTTTCTCTTGCAAAAGATGTTCTTCATCACAAAGCTCCCTATCCAGCTGAGAAAGTTGCGAAATGGAAAGGTGAGTTTGAAGGCCTTAAAGCTGAGGCAACCAAACTTACAGGCGACATGAAAGCGGCAGCAGATACAATTATTGCGAACATAGAAGGTGTTTTTGCTGACCTAGAGAAAGCTAAAGAGACTTCACATCTTTCTTGTTTTATAAAGGCTATTAAGTGTGAAGTGGGTGCATTAAAAGGATTCCTTCATCATGCTACGATGCATAAAGCTGAACCTGCGAAAGCACCTGAGGCAGCCCACATGACGGAAGCGCATAAAGACGCTGCAAAGCCAGCTGAAGCTCCTAAGGCGCAAGCATAAAAGTTTCTAGCCTTTTGAAAACCCCACAGGGAAACTACCTGTGGGGTTTTTTGTATCCGGTCGAATTAACCCATTCTTAACAAATCTGTGGTTATAATATGAAAAGTCTATTGATGTCTGGAGTTTATTAAATGAATCGCTTTTGGAAAATTATTGCCCCTTGCTTCGTTCTGGTTGTTGTTGCGGCTCTTTTCACCTTTAACAGAGCTGAAACAATGGTGGTTCAAGATGACAAAAAGCCTGTTGTTTTAGAAAATGCCCAGGCTAAAGCTCCTGAAAATACAACACCCCAAGAATCCCCTAGCAAAGAGGCAACGCGCAAAAAGCTTTTGGACGAAGTGCGCAAAAGCGTTGTCATCATCAGTGCGAAATCTTATGCGTCCACAGGGGGTGAATATAGCCCTAAGTCTTGGTCAGGAACTGGCTTTATCGTCAATCTGGAAAAGGGATTGATTGCAACAAATCACCATGTAACAGGCGATATGTCCGTCTGTACCTACGAAGTTAAATTTTCTGATGGTACAAGCGTGGTTGCCAAACTCAAGTTCTTTGACCCCCTTTTAGACTTCGCTTTTTTGACAAGTGATCCGAAGGACTTTCCAAAATCAAGCATAGCCTTAGAACTGTGTGAAACACCGGTTAAGGTTAACGACACCATTTATTCCATGGGAAATTCTGCTGGTGATGAGTTTTCAACCTACAAAGGCACGGTCTTTGGTATTCATGACAGCTTGGGGTCCTTTCCTGAACAGTCCTTCCGTTTTTCAGGATTAACGGTTGGCGGTGCAAGTGGGTCCCCTGTCTTTAACGAAGATGGCAAGGTTGTTGGTATTATTTATGGCGGTAAGTTTGTATCGGGGGCGGCCCTTCCGATCAGTTATATCGCGCGCGCCCTTAAAAGCCTCAACAAGGACGAGATGCCGCCTCGCGCCAGTTTGGGGCTTATCCTTCGGTACGAGGATTTAAAAGATGTTGTTGATGCCGGTATTTTATCTGAAGATGCAAAGACTCAGTACAACGCTGCTTTCCCAAACGCAAACAGCAAAATCTTGATGGTTGATACCCGCCTTGTCGAATCACCCGCAAGCAGTCAGTTTGTTGTGGGGGATATTTTGTGGAAAGTGAATGATGAGTTTATCGGGCCAGAACTTACAAAGTTTGATGAGATTATTGACTCAAAGATCGATCAATCGGTTTCTGTTCAGGTTTACAGAAACGGAAAATTGATCACAATCAGCTTAAAACCTTACCGCTTAATGACAGAAAGTTCAAAAAAGTTTGTGCAGTTTGCTGGCGCCACATTCTTTAGTTGTACTGAACAAATCCGCTTGATGACGGGTGATAAGGGGCCAGGGGTTTATTTGTCCGCAGCAGATACAACGTCCCCTTTCAAAAAGCTTTTCAAAGAAAGTTGGTTTAGTGGCGGCCGTCCTTTGAAGATTACGTATATCAATGGAACGCCTATTCAAAGCCTGGATGATCTTGAAAAAATGATTCCTGATTTGCTGACTAAAAAAACATTTGATGTTCGTTTCATTGACTTTTTAGGGCAACAGACTTTTGGGGACAGCGTCTCTGCTGACCGTCAGGAACGCCTTTCAATCCTGCGGTACGATTCCAAATTTGACAGCCCTAAGGTTTTGACCTTTAACGAAAAGACTATGGAATGGGATATTAAGGACCTTAAGGGCGCGAAGCCTTAAGAAAGTACAGGCAAACGGCAGGGGTTGCCTTTCAAAAGGTCTGGGGGTATATTATTCAATGTTCGGAACGTAGCGCAGCCTGGTAGCGCACTATTCTGGGGGGATAGGGGTCGTGGGTTCAAATCCCGCCGTTCCGACCATTAAAACCCTTAAGCAGTTTCTGTTTCCCCTGCTTCCATTTCAGCCTTGGCTCGTCTATAGGACCGTATGCTGAAGGGAATTAATCCTAAATAAAGAAACCCAATCATTGTCAGCGTTAGCCAAGGGTGGCTATAGACCGCTGATGCCAGCAGTACTGCAACCAACATGATGGGCAGAACAAGGCGCTGTGGTATTTTTACTTTTTTCAAAGAAAAGGTCGGGATACGGCTAACCATCAGTCCCCCCGAAAGAATCATAGCAATGGCATAAAGAAAGGGGCTTTCAAAAAGGGGACCTTTCCAACACTGTTGAATCATCAGAGGCATAAGAGCAAGATATCCGGCAGCTGGCGCGGGGACCCCTGTAAAAAAGCCTTGCGACCAAAGGGGAGCCCCCCCTTCGATGCTGCGGGTGTTGAACCGTGCTAGGCGCAAAGCCATGCAAACCGTGAAGAATAAAACGATTCCCCAGCCCTTTTCACCCCATTCGTGCAGCCCCTTTATGTACATAACCAAAGCAGGGGTGGCGCCAAAACAAATCAGATCTGAAAAGGAATCCAATTCAGCGCCAAAACGACTTGTGCTTCCCAAAAGGCGGGCAAGGCGGCCATCCATTGCGTCTAAAAATCCGGCCACTAGAACGGCCACAACAGCCAGGTCCCATCTTTCTAGCATAGCCATTCGGATGGCTGTCATACCAGAACACAAAGCCAAAAGGGTCGCGATATTGGGCACAACGGCTGAAATTGACAAAACCTTTAAACGCCTGTTTTGAAGACGCTCTGGAAAACGCGTCTTAAGAGTTTTACGCCCCACCTCCCGGCCTTTCTCCTTGGGCTTTAACATCAAACAATACTCCCATGCCTTGCAAGTTCTTCGCTTTCAAAGTCAGCCAAGACCGTCTCGCCCCCAATGACGCGCTGTCCTTCGATGACGAGTGGCGCCATGTTAAGGGGCAAATAAATATCTGCGCGGCTTCCAAAGCGAATGATGCCGTACTGACTGCCTGTGCTGACAACATCTTGTTGTTTAACATCACACCGAATACGTCTTGCGATAAGGCCAGCAATTTGCACAACAGCCATGTCTTCACCGTTTTCTAAATCAAGAATCAGGGTATTGCGTTCGTTGAATTCGCTGGCCTTGTCTAGGGAGGCGTTGAAGAACTTGCCGGGATGATAAATGACTTTTCGGATAGTGCTTGAAATGGGGATTCTATTGATATGCACATCAAATACATTCAAAAAGACACTGATGCGAACCCTAGGTTCTTCGCCAATTTCCCACTCTGAGGGGGGAACAACTTTTCGAATCGCAACAATTTTGCCATCAGCAGGACTGATAATAAGGCCGCTGCGTTCTGGGGTTACGCGCAGAGGGTTTCTGAAAAAATAAAAACACCAGGCGGTTAGAATCGCTCCGATCCACCCCAGGGTTTCGGAGAACAAGCACATTAAAATGGTAACGCCTGAGAAAATAGCGACAAAGCGCCATCCTTCGGGGTGAATAAGCTGTGAAAAAGGCAACATTTAGGCCATCATTTGTTATAGGGTCGAACTTGCCTGTATCGTACTGCAATTTCAGAAAAGATGCCACTCTGTCGAAAGGTACGCAGTAATTCCCGCTGAAAAATCTTTGGAATCCCTTGCAGTGATCAAAACGATTTCCGAAAGTTTGGCATGGCGTGTTGGTGTTTTGGAACTTTCTCTGATGATTGAGGCACAATCCTATTTGCTCAAAAATTTTAGTTTTTGGGCCCATTCGTGGTTGGGGTTAAATTAGTTTAAGAGTGTCCAACCGCTGGCGCTAAATAGGAAAGCTCGCATTCAGGGTTTTCTTTGACCTTATAAGGTTTAATCAGTGATTCTGCAGGGATGCCCCAAGCCTGGCAAAGCTTCCAAGCCATGGGAAGTGTCAAAGATTTCTCCTTATAAAGAATTTGAAACGCAAGATCCGATGACTCAAAAAGGGTTGCCAGATCCTCAAAAGATTTTTCTTTTTGCTCCATGTGGTAACGGATCGCTTCAATGGGGTCAGCAAAATCGGCGGACCCTTTTTCTCTTTCATAATTTTCTATGCAGACAGCAAGTGTTTCGAAAGAATCATATTCAGCAGTACCGTATTCGGCATCCCAAAGTTGGTCAATAAGGGTTAAGGCAGTTTCAAAATCAGCTTCAGTTTTAATGGGACGAATATGCATAACGTTCCTCCTTAGAAAGCGCTGGTTGATTCTTCAGGACTAGAACTTGTTGAAGTGTTCCAACCCCCTTTATAACTAAAATTCTGGCTAGATAGTGAAGTGTGCAAAAAATGTAACAATCCCCTGCAATCAGTTCAAAACTCACGACATCGCCAGTTTGCATGATCATAGCCCTTGGAAAACTTTCAAGGACATCTTGGTACCCCCTCCATGTCTTTTCCTGGACCTCATAATGCCAACATTTTATAAATTGTTCTGCTTCTGGGTGAGACTTTGCAAATTCCTCAAGCAAAGACACATTCATGATACGCATCAGCAATAGCCCCCTTCACTTAACAAGAAATTTATAAAAATAAAGCCTGCCAGCACAAAACGTTCCTTCATTTAATTAGAAAACCTTCCGAATTTTCCCCATAAAAAAGTATTCTTCAGCACCTGTTTTTTGGTGTAGTCTGTGACGGTTCGGGCATGAAGGGACAGCGGACAAAAACTTGAACCTTATGGGCCCTAACAGCTACGCTTCAGTCTTTAGGTACCACATGTAAATATTTTTTGTCAACCATGCAATGTTTCGTTGAATTCAACTAGCATGTAACATTTTTTAAAAAGAGAGCCTCCTTTATGAATCTAAAATATCTTAAGCAATTTCTTGAATTGTCTAAGTTTCCAAGCATGAGCCAGTATGCAGTTAAGGCTGGCGTTACGCATGCGCAAGTTTCAAGAATGGTGATAGAGCTAGAAAAGGAGTTTGGATTTCAACTGCTTGTTCGCGACAAAACACAAGGAACTTTAAGGCTTACAAAAAAAGGGGAAACGCTTATTAAAAGGATTCCCTTCGTTTTTCGCGAAATTGAGAATATGGAGGCTCTTCTTAAATCAGATCAAGATCTTGATAGAGGGGTCTTTGATCTTTATACAACAGGATACCTTGTTGATCATTGGGTTGCCCCATATCTTGCCGGATTTAAAAAAGATAACCCCCTTATTACTCTTAACCTTTTTGGAAGGGAAGAAATGTTTTCTCCTGAAGAAAAGAAAACCATGTTGACGATTAGTGCAAAGGGCAAGGAAGAAGATGAGGATTATCAACAAGTTTTTTTGAGAGATTTTCACATCGGTTTATGGGCTAGCGAAGATTACATTAAGAGAAATGGAAGGCCAGAGCATGTGGCGGATTTGGCGCGACATGTTTTGGTTTGTTTCGAAAGGAAATGGCCTGAACGTGCCTATCCAACTATGAATTGGTATATGAACAACACGGACTTTATGCTGACCCCTTCGAATGTTATTATCATCAGATCAAGCGTTGGGATTATGAAGGCTGCTCAGGCTGGCCTTGGTATATTCTCTCTGGCTGAAGAAAGTATAAAAACTATGGGAATGAAGTTTGAAAGAATACTTCCGCACCTGGAGGGACCTACCGTTCCTATGTGTTTTTCTTACCCAACAGCATGGAAAGACCACAAAAGCATACAAAAAGTCCAAGAGTTTTTGATAAACCTCTTTAAGAAGGATCTCTGAGCAATGAATAAGAACGCTTGGGCAGCTGTTTCTGGGATTATCTTTGAATCTTACAATAATATTTTGTATGGATTTTTTGCCGTTATTCTTGCCCCCGTTTTCTTTCCTCCTAATGATTTTATTTCGCCAATTTCTGCAAGTTTTGTTGCCTTTGCGGCGGGTTACCTTGCTCGTCCCATCGGGGGTATTGCTTTGGGTTTTGTTGGTGATAGGCTTGGGAGGAAAAGGGCTTTGCTCCTTTCTTCTTTGTTGGCCACTGTTCCTAGCTTTGTCATTGGGGTATTGCCTTCTTACGAAGCGATAGGTATGTTGGCGCCGATTTTGCTGATCTCTTGCCGTTTATTTCAGGGAATGGCAACCGGGGCTGACTATACAGGATCTATGATATATATAGCCGAACAAAACAATATAAATAAAAATTTCGTGACTTCTATTCTAGTTGCGATGGGATTTTTTGGCGCGTCTTTAGGCATGATCGTTAGCCTTTTGCTCTCTTTCATTGCGGCCCCCAGTTGGGGTTGGAGGTTTTCCTTTATTTTAGGCGCTGTGGTTGGAATCATGATCTGCATAATGAGGCTTAGGATGGAAGAATCCTATTCTTACGTCCAGACTAAGGCTTTAAATCAGATAGAAAAAAACCCTATATTATCGGCCTTTAAAAGTGATAAAAAACAACTGGTTGCTAGCTGCATTCTTGGGGGAACTAATCTTGTTCCAATTTATCTTGCGACTGTTTACATGAATGTTCACCTAAAGGATCTTTTTGAATCTTCCTTATACGCTATCTTAGTAGACAACCTGGCTGTCTTTACTATTGGAGGCATCTTGGTCCTTTCCTCTTCACGATTAATATCCAAGTTTGGTGACGTAAAAGTCATGACGGCTAGCATGTTTTGGTTCATTTTTCTTGCAATTCCCGTCTATAGCTGGGCGTTTTCGCATTTTTCTGTTGCAAGTCTTGTTTTTGTTCAGCTTTTTTTAATTGTTGCCGATTCTTTTCAAATCAGTGCTCTCGCTACCTTCTTGCCCAAGTTGTTCCCGTCCAGTAGGCGGTACAGTGGGCTTGGGTTTAGCTATGCTTTGGGGCAGGCTATTTTAGGGGGGACGACACCTTTGATCGCCTCTATGCTTGTTGAAAAAACGGGACAACCTGCATCCCCAAGTTACCTTTTGGTTGCAGCTGCTGTTTTGTACCTTGGGGCTATTACGGTTGTGAAACGGAACCTGAGCACAGTTTCTTCAGTGCAAGAATTTCCGTAAAGGTGAGGAGCTATCCCCTTTTTACATATCCCCCGAAACTTGCCAGAGCTTCCTTTAAGGGGTCATAAGAGATTTCTTTAAATTCTGTCAAAGGTAGGGCTTCGGGTGCCTTGCGTGGGGCAGGCGAGTTTGGGTTTCGCTGTGTGCTGGGTTTATGAACCGCATGAAGTTTGGTTATAGCCTGATAACCGTAATATCGATTAATTTTCTCTAGGATTAAAGCTTCCTCATAAATTAAAACAGCAGCCATTGAACTGCTTGTTTGAACATGAAGGCAGCCATCCGATCTTTTTCCAAAAGGAAAGACAACCTTTAAGGCTTGGCACAAATTCGCAAAGTCATTCCCAACGATTTTGGGCCAGTCAAGAATCACGCTTGCGCTCATAAATCCTTGCCTTTTACACACAGGCTCAACCAAAGTTTGGATGCAACTTCGAACCGCACGCATTCCGCCATAGCGTTTAAAATTTCTATCTGATATAGCTTTGACCATGGTTGTTTCCTGGTTAACTTCTAGCGAACCCAGAGTGAGTCAAATTCAGTATGTCTGTCAATCATCTTCAGAAGATCCCAAATATTATAAGAGATAATATAAGAAGAAAAATTTTATCCTGGTATGATGAGAATAGGCGCATTTTTCCCTGGCGGGCTGAAAAGGGACAGGTTCCAAACCCCTATTATGTTTACCTTAGTGAGGTTATGTTGCAGCAAACAACGGTTGCAACAGTTGACGATTATTTTAGGCGTTTTATAAAACGGTGGCCGGACCTGAAAGCGCTTTCGATGGCAGATCTGGAAGATATCTTGGTCGAATGGCAAGGGCTTGGATACTACAGTCGCGCCCGCAATTTGCATAAAAGCGCAAAGTTACTTGCTGATTTCCCCTGCTTTCCGCAAGCGCCAGAGGGGCTTATGGGTTTACCTGGTGTTGGTGATTATACCGCAGCTGCAGTAGCTTCGATCGCCTTTGATCACCCGATTATTCCAATTGACGGCAATATTATGCGGGTTTTTTCCCGTCTGTTTAGAATCGATGTTCCCTTTACGAATTTGAAACGGGAAGTTTTTTTGTATACAAGCCCGATGGCAAAGGGTGAAAGACCTGGTGATTTTGCCCAAAGTTTGATGGACTTGGGGGCGGTGGTTTGCAGGCCCAAAAACCCCAAATGCGATGAATGCCCCTTGCAAACATGTTGTCAGGCGTTTTTAAAGGGGGAAACATCAAAGTTCCCTGTTCCAAAAGAACGTATTCAAAAGTTAGTTCGCTTTGGAATTGCTTACGTCCTGCTAAGGGAAGGTCAAATCTTTTTAGAAAAGCGCCCAGAAAAAGGGTTGCTTGGGGGAATGACGGCGGTTCCAACGACTCCTTGGTTGGTGGATTTTGTTGATCAAGGTGACCTTTATTCCCCAGAAAAAGGCCTTGATTGGGAAATAATGCCAAGGCAAGTCAAGCATACCTTTACCCATTTTCATCTTCACCTAACGGTTAAGGTTGCCGTCAGTCAAAATAGTCCAGCTGGAATCTGGGCGCCTTTAGAAACCCTGGAGACTGTCGCTTTGCCGACTTTGATGAAAAAGGTTATCGAGTGTGTGCCTGATGGCTTTTCACTGGACCCTTGTGTCAAGCCACAGGGCTACTAAAATGGGGGATTTTTTCTCTTTCGATCTCCTCTCCACAGCCCTACGACTTGATCGTGGGGTCCGGTCAGCCGTTATTAAATACTTTTTTTAACTGTTTTCACGATTTATTAACGGTAATTGTGTTTAAATACATGTAAGGATACCGTTTGATTAAAAGCAGGTCATGGTTCAAATCGTAATAAGCAAGGTTGGGTGTATCCGAAGGGTTCTTTGGGTGCTCTTTCTTTTAGCCTTCGCCCTTCAGGGGGAAGGGGTTGCTATTACTGTGACAGCCAAGGCTGTTTCTGCTGAGGAGACCAAGCCCCAAAAGGATGATGAAGCTGAAGAGGAAATCGAAGAAGACACCGAAGAAGATGATGACTCTTGTGAGGAAGAAAAATCCCTTGATAAAGAGCAACCCAAAGTTCAAGAGGCAGCTTCCCTTAATATGGCATTGATTTCATCCCAGAAGGAAAAACTTCAGGAGTTGCTTAAAGAATACGAGGCTTCTCTTTCTGAGAAGGAAAGCGCCCATTCCTCACCCCAGTGGACATGTTTGAATCATTCTTTACGCCTTCAGGATCAGGACCCTGTTTTGGTGACTGTTAAAAAACAGTTGAACTTAACGATGGGCAAAGACGCTGACGAGAAAGTATCCTCAAAGTTTGATGAAGATTTGGAAGTGGCTGTAAAGAAATTTCAAAAAATAAATTTCCTTGAGGCTGATGGAGTTATTGGAAAAAAGACGTGCATTGCCCTAAATTTAACGCCTAAGGAACGTGCTGAGAAGATTAGGCAAAATATTAAACGGTGGGAAGCGTTAGAGAGTTCGCTTAAGGGAAAGTACGTCCTTGTCAACATTCCAACCTATAGCCTTTATGCCTTAGAGGATCAAAAAATAGAGTTAACAGAGCCCGTGATTGTGGGCAGGAAAGACAGAAGAACCCCCCTTTTCACAAGTTTTATGAACAGCGTTGTCTTGAACCCCGCGTGGGGGGTGCCTGTGACTATTTTCATCAAGGATAAACTGCAAAAAGTTCTAGAGGATCCTGAATATCTTTCCAAGTCTGGGTTTACAGTCACGGACCAAGATGGCCAAGTGGTCACTGATTCTGCGGTGGACTGGATGCACGTTTCTTTGCACCATTTTCCCTATACTGTTCGCCAATCACCAGGTAAAAATAATGCCCTTGGAGCAATCAAATTTAACCTGGACAATAAGGATGCTATTTATTTGCACGGAACCCCCCAGAAAAACCTGTTCAACAAGATTTCGCGGCCTTTTTCGTCGGGATGTGTCCGATTGCAATCCCCGCAAGATTTGGCTATTTGGGCCCTGAAAGGAACCAAGTACAATAACCTTCAAAAGTTACAACAAAAAATTCGCACCAGCGAAACATCGGCGATTCTTTTGAAAGAACCCATTCCCGTGCATTTTGTATACATAACTGTTTGGGTGGATAAGGATGGGACACCGCTCTTTAGCGACGATCCGTATAGCTTGGATTCCAAAACCTAGTTCGTAGACAAAAACCCATTTTTCAGACTGACAATCTTGTCCATTTTCTGGGCCAATTCCAGGTTATGGGTTGCAATTAAAGCGGACAATTTTGTCTGCTTCACAAGCGCAAGCATTTCTTCAAACACCTTTTGGGCCGTTTCATTATCCAGGTTTCCGGTTGGTTCATCAGCCAGAAGGATTTTTGGCTGATTGACAAGGGCCCTTGCGATGGCAACGCGCTGCTGTTCGCCCCCTGATAGTTTTTTGGGACGGTGAGAAAGGCGATGTGACAGCCCCATTCTTTTCAAAAAATCTTCTGCCTTTTGGCCGGCAACTGATGAACTGACCCCTGCAATTAGCTGGGGAAGCATAACGTTTTCCACCGCCGAAAATTCAGGAAGAAGGTGGTGAAACTGATAAACAAACCCCGTATATTGCCGCCTGAGGTTTGTGCGTTCATTATCATTTAAAGATTCACAAGAATGATCGCCCATCCTGATGGTGCCCGATGTTGGTGATTCTAAAAGTCCTGCAATTTGAAGCAGCGTCGTTTTGCCAGCCCCACTTGCGCCAACCAATGCAACAATTTGCCCAGGTTCAATTGTAAGGTTAACCCCTTTTAGAACATGCACGCATTCTTCGCCCTGCTCAAAAGTGCGCGTTATGTTTTCCAGCTGTAAAATTGGAGCGGTGGTCATTTTTTAATGCGTTTTTTCTTGTTTATCCGTTTCATAACGTAGCGGATTTAAGGCCCTATAGCAAGATAACGAGCAGCAAGAAATAATTTGCTAAAACATATTTAAAGTTTATGCCAAAATAATAGAAAAACAGGTTCTTGTTCTAACATGCTTCATTCTTTAAAGCGCATTTTAGCAGTTATTATCTTTGCTTTTGGGGGCATAGGAACCATTTTGTTTTTCTTGTTTTTTTGGTTTGGGCGCGATTTGCCTGACTATCAGTTCCTGCGGGATTATCAGCCAGGTGTGGTCAGCCGTCTTTATACGCACGATTACCAAATGTTCAAAGAATATGCCAACGAAAAGCGGGTTTTTGTGCCCATTGAAAACATCCCCCCTTTGTTGATTCAGGCCTTTTTATCGGCCGAGGACAGAAATTTTTATTATCACCCAGGTGTTGATTTACTTAGCACGCTTAGGGCGATTTTAACTAACACCTTCAGGGGGACGTGGAAAAGCAAAGCAATTGGTGCGTCCACAATTACGCAGCAGGTTTCCAAGAATTTTTTAATTGGGAATCAAAAGTCTTTTGGGCGGAAAATCCGCGAAGCCATTTTGTCGATGCGCCTTGAAATGGCTTTGTCCAAAGACCGTATTCTTGAATTGTACCTGAACCAAATTTATTTGGGGCTAGGAAGTTATGGCGTTGCAGCGGCGGCCCAGACTTATTTTAACAAATCCCTTGATCAACTAACGGTCGCAGAATGTTGTTTTTTGGCGTCCCTTCCAAAAGCGCCCGCAACTTATCACCCGATTAAAGAACAAAAAAGGGCCAAAGCCAGGCGTGATTGGGTGGTCAAGCGACTACTTGAAGATTCCATCATCAGGGCTGAAGAGGCAGAGGATGCCAAAAAGGAACCCTTTAGATTGAACCTGGAAGCCCCATCTGTTGCAGCCGATTACTTTAGTGAGGAGGTTCGGCGCGAATTATCACAAAGGTTCGGAAAGAATTTGGTTTATACAGAGGGTTTGAATGTTTTTACAACCCTGGACTTTCATTTACAAAAAGCGGCGGATAAAAGTTTACGAAAGGGATTGATTGGCTATGATAGACGGCATGGCTGGCGCGGGCCCTTATTCAAGATAACAGCCCCAGAGGATGATCAAATAGCTTTGATGGGCGCGCTTAAAAAAATGCCACCTGTCCCAGGTATGGGGGATTCCCTGCAGGCTGTGGTTCTTTCTATTTCCTCAAACAAAGAAGCTAAGATTGGATTTAAAGATGGGGAAGTTACCTCTTTATTCCTGGGCGGTGTTCAGTGGGCCAGGTCTTGGGATTCAGATGTTGCCCTTGGCCCCCCGGTTAAAAAGGTTTCAGATGTTCTGTCCCCTGGGGATGTTATTTTGGTTAATAACGCAGCGCCCCCGGACAAAGATCCCGTTTATGAATTGCATCAAATTCCAACCGTCAGTGGGGCCATCGTCGTCATGGACCCAGACACCGGTAACGTTTTGGCTATGAGCGGTGGATACAGTTACGAGCTAAGCCAGTTTAACTGCGCATCTCAGGCCTGGCGTCAACCGGGGTCAGCCTTTAAACCCTTTGTTTACTTGGCTGCCCTTGAGAAAGGATATACACCAGAAACCCTTATTAACGATGCGCCCATTTCAGTTAGTTTGGGGGCAGGTTTGGGTAATTATCAGCCAAAAAACATTACGCACCGGGCTTATGGCCCAAGTCCCATACGGATTGGTATTGAAAGGTCTTATAACCTGATGACTGTTCGTTTAGCCCACCAAATTGGGATGCAGCCTGTCAGAGATATAGCGGCCAGGTTCGGAATCGCAGAGGATATGCCCCTGCATCTTTCTAATTCTTTGGGGGCAAAAGAAACAACTGTCCTTCGGTTGACAACCGCCTATGCCATGATTGTGAACGGGGGAAAGAAAATTCAGCCTGAATTCATTCGCTATGTTCAGGGGCGAAACGGTAAAGTTTTGTATAGGTGTCCCCCCAAGTATGGCGGTTTTTTTGGGACGGCTGATGGTAATCTTTTAAAAAATTGGCACGAGGTGGAAAAAGATTTTTTGCCTGACTTAGTTGACGAAAGAGAAGATGCCCTTCACCCCAAACTGGCCCAGTCCATGGTCACAATGCTGGAGGGGGTTATTAAGAATGGAACGGGTAAGAAATTATACCCACTGATGGGGGAATTAAACTTAACCCTGGGGGGTAAAACAGGGTCTACGAATGACTATAAGGACGCCTGGTTTGTTGGATTCATTCGCCTTCCAAATGGTAAGGTGACTGTGGTTGGGATATTCGTTGGCTTTCCGTCGCCCCGCTCCTTGGGGTCCTCTGCAGGGGCAGATGAAACGGGTACAAGGGTCGCCCTTCCTATCTTTGGTGATTTTGTCAGAGAAGGGTTTGGGTTTCATGGAAATTCTTTTTAAACACTTTTTTTCTTGACTTTTTTGTATTTTATCATATCATCAGTGATATGAAAATTGTTATTGATACCAATGTTTTTGTTGCAGGGCTTCGTTCTAACCAAGGGGCTTCTCACTTGATTTTACAAAAGATTGGATCTGCAGAAATTAAAGGGCTGATTTCTGTTCCCTCTTTGCTGGAATACGAAGATGTGCTGAAAAGGCCTGATAACCTTCTTGCCTTTGGAATGAAGTCAGAGGATATCGATGTTATTTTGGACATGATCTGCCATCGTTTTCAGCATGTGGTAACGCATTTCTTATGGAGACCCTGCTTAAAAGATCCTGGTGATGATATGTTGCTTGAGTTAGCTGTTGGGGGCGGAGCTGGGGCTATTGTTACCCATAACATAAAGCATTTTAGAGAAATCAGTAACCTTTTCTATAATCTTAAAATCTTAACCCCCAAAGAATACGTAACCACTTATTTAAGGAGAAATTCATGAGTAACTACGCTTTACGACTTCCAGATTCTCTTATGAAATATGCCCGTGTTGTCGCTAAGAAAGATAGGACAACCTTAAATCAGCTGTTTATCACAGCTATTGCAGAAAAAATCTCAGTCTTACAAACGGAAGAGCTTCTTAAGTCGCGTGCCATGCAAGCCTCAGAAGAAAAGTACCGGAATGTCCTTGCTAAGGTTCCTGCTGCTCCGGCCACTGAAGACTATCTTATCGACTCCAACTGATCCACCAGAATTTGAGGCGTCAGAATTTGGGGCAAGATTACAGGCGGTTCTGTTTCCTTGCCATGGTGGAAAACGTATAAAGGGATGCTGTTGCGGCCGTACTCAGCCAGGGCTTCTGTGATTTTTGGGTCCCTATTTGTCCAGTCTGCGCGCATTGCAACAATGCCGAGCTCCTTTATTTTCTTTGTGAAACTTTCAGATTGTAGAGCAATTTTTTTATTTACCTGACAGGTTAGGCACCAGCTTGCTGTGAAATCAATAAAAACGGGGTGCCCTTGTTCCCTAAGGCTTTGAAGCCTTTCGGGTGAATAAACTTCCCATTGAATAGATGGAACGCTGGTTGGTGACCGGGAAGTTAGGGTTACAATCAAAAAACAAGCCGCAAGTAAACTGGACACCCCATAAAGCCCGGAGAGGATTCGCGTTGTGGTCCCAAAGCGCCCATAAACCCATGCCCCAAGGGCAACAATCAGTAAGGCGCATAAAAGCTGAAAGATTCCATCAACCCCTTGTTGATGTCCGAAAATCCACCCCAGCCATAGGACAGTGGCCATAAGGGCAAAGCCAAGGATTTGCTTCAGGGTTTCCATCCAGCTCCCTGGCCTTGGAAGCCAATGAAGGGTCTTTGGAAAAGCGCAAACCATAATAAAGGGAAAAGAAAGACCAAGGCCAAGGCTCGTAAAGATAAGGAAAGAAATAAAAGGGGCCTGAATGGCTGCAACGCCAAGGGCCGTTCCCATAAAGGGCGCGGAACAGGGAGTCGCAACAACGCATGCTAAAATGCCGCTTAGAAAAGCTGACAAGGCGGATGTTTTGTTTTTAAGGCTTAAGGTTTTTTCTTCCAGTCCAACAAAGGACGTCCCAACTTCAAAAACCCCCCACATGTTCATGGCGAGCAAAAAGAAAATCACACTTAAAAAACCAATAAAGGTCGGGGACTGCAGCTGAAACCCCCAGCCAAGGTGTTGCCCTTGGTTTTTGAAGAGCGCCAAAAATCCGGCAATGATCCAGAAACTTGTTAGCACGCCCGCTGTGAAGAAAGCCGCATGGCCTAAAAGCTGCCGTCTTTGAAGGCCTTGATGACGGACTAAGCTGAACAGTTTCAAAGAAAGAACCGGCAGAACGCATGGCATGCCGTTTAAAATGATGCCGCCCATAAAGGCGAAAACCACTGCCAATACCCAAGAGAAATTATTATCTATGGTTTTTTTCTGAAGCCAATAGGAAAGGTCAGCCTCGGACACTAAATCCCCTTCGATTGGAAAATTCAGATCAAGATGGGCTTCCCCTAATGTGCACGTTTTGCTGCACGCTGCCCACTGCGTATCCAGTGTTATTTTATGATTAAGCAGGGGACGGTCCGTTTCCATTTTAACAAGAACCCAAACATCTTTTTCATAAACGGAATTTTTAGGTTCAGGCCACAACGTTTCTAAAATTCTGATCCCCTGCGGTAGGGACCAGTTAAGCGTTAACGGTGCCCCTTGATCTGCTTTGGGCCCATAAATATGCCACCCAGGATCAATGCTGAACTGAGCGACCACCCAAAAAGGCTGCTTTTCAGATGGGGTCTTAACTGAACTTGCCAAATGAACATGAACATGCAATGAATCAGACGTTGATGCTTTGGCCCCAGAAATAAGGAAAAGGCCACAGAAAAGCAACAATGGCCAATAGCGGATTTTAATCATAGGTTTTAAGTTCTATCTAGAGGATATCATCCGTCTTATTGTAGCCTACTGGCGTAATTTTTAAAGAAAAGCTTTGGGAGTTGTTTTAATGGCAGTCAAAGAAGAGCCTTTTACTTCTGGCCGTTTTTTAGGGGCCACCCTTATTGTCGCAGGGACAACCATTGGGGCTGGTATGCTGGCTTTGCCAATGACATCTGCGACTGCTGGTTATCTAAATAGCACGTTCCTGTTAAGCGGCATGTGGGCTTTTATGTGCTTCACTGCCCTTGTTACCCTTGAAATCAACCTCCATTTCGGAAAGGGGATCAGCATTGCAGGACTTTCTGAGAGGGTCCTTGGGAAAGCCGGTAAATGGATCGCCTCTGCTAGCTTGATGCTTTTGTTTTACGCCTTGCTGGCGGCCTATGTGACAGGGGGCAGTTCTTTTTTAAATACAGGGGTTCAAAAAATTGCAAATGTTTCCCCACCCTTTTTTGCAACAGCTTGTTTCTTTACAGTGGTCCTTGGGTTTTTTGTCAATTCATGCACCCAATCTGTTGACTATGCGAATCGGTTGCTGTTTTTCTTTAAGATGATGGCTTTCCTTGCGATGGCAGCCCTTTTGGTGCCCTTTGTGAAAACAGAGAATCTTTTGATGAATCATGGAAACCTCCCCTCTTTGTGGCTCGCAATTCCAGTCTTTTTTACATCCTTTGGTTTTCATGGTAGCATTCCAAGTCTTATCAATTACGTGGGTCCCCATCCAAAGGCTTTAAGGTTGGCTATTGTGGTTGGCAGCTTATGTCCTTTGGCGGTCTATTTGCTGTGGCAGACGGCAACCTTGGGGATCCTTTCCCCAGCTGCCCTTGAGGCTTTGGGCCACGAGAGCAACGTTGCCATTTTCATGCAGCACCTTAATTCCGCTATGCAAAGCAATACCCTGGATTGGCTAACGAATATCTTTGCTTTCTTGGCCATTACGACGTCGTTCTTGGGGGTTGCAATGGGGCTATTTGATTATATTGCTGAATCTTTGGGAAAGACGAATGCCCCTGTTCAAAGATTCCAGACGTCTCTTTTGACGTTTTTACCACCTTTATTCTTTGCCTTGTTCTATCCTAATGGATTCATCACAGCGCTTGGTTATGCCGCCATTGCTTTAAGTGTTTTGGCTGTCCTGCTTCCAACTGCGATCGCCCTTAAGCTAAGGCAGTCCATGCCTGTAACCTATAGGGCCTGGGGCGGTAACGCCCTTTTAGTTCTAGCCTTTTTGGTTGGACTTTGTGTCATTGCGATTGAGGTAATTGGTTGGCTTTAGATAACCCAGCAGCGATTAAACAACCTGAAGAAATTCTGGGTTGTTTCTTTCGCGATTTCGCCTAATGAAACTTCCTTAATCTCTGCCAGCTTGGTTGCTGTGATGCGGGTATAAGCGGGTTCGTTCCTTTCGCCGCGGTGTGGGATGGGCGCTAAAAAAGGCGAATCTGTTTCAACTAAAATTCGGTCCATGGGCACAAATTTTGCAACCTCCCTAAGGTCATCTGCTTTTTTAAAAGTCAGAATTCCTGAAAAGGAAATATAAAACCCAAGGTCTAAGGCCGCCCTTGCCAAATCTGGCCCGCCACTAAAGCAATGGAAAACCCCCTTTGCATTCGGAAATTCCTTTAAAACAGAAATCGTATCTGCATCCGCATCGCGCGTATGAATCACAAGGGGCAGGTCCAGTTCAATTCCAGCCTTGATGTGCGTCTGGAACGACTTGATTTGTTCAGGGCGCGGGCTGTTTTCGTAATAGTAGTCAAGGCCCGTTTCCCCAACGCCAGCAACCTTGGGGTGCTGGGCTAGGCGAATTAGGTCCGTGTAAACCCCCTCATATGTATGGGCCGCCGCATCATGGGGGTGGGCGCCAACGGTGCAGAAAACAGTTGGGTAACGATCCGCGATCTTTTGAATATCGGTTGCCTCTGACAGCTTGGTATTGATGGTTAAAAAGGTTTCAACGCCTGCGTCCTTGGCCCTTTTGATGGTGGCATCAAGGTTATCCTTAAATTCAGGAAAATTTAAATGGCAGTGGCTATCAACAAGCATGGTTGGATCCTTGAAGTTTTAAATCTTTCTTGCAATCAATAACATAGACCCGCCAACAGGGAAATTTCCACCCAATTGAATGTAGGCACGCTCTAAAGCCATAATCCCCTTGAAAAGAGTATTGATGGGCTTGCTCAGCTTTAATTCCTTTGAGGCATCAAGGGTCTTTGGGTCTTTGCTTTGAAAGTACCGGGACGTATACATCAGGGGTAATAAAAGGGAAACAAACCCTGTCTTTCTAAGAATTTCAAAGCCAGCATCCTGAACCTTATTGCACAATTCCTTAACTGCATACCTGCGCACATGATGGGCGTAATCGTCTTGTGCGCTCCACATCCATTGATGCAGGGGAACTGTTAGCATTAAGCCGCCCCCAGGGCGAAGGGCTTTGTGAATTTCTTTTAAAACCTGGGTGTCTTCTTCGATGTGTTCAATCACGTCAAAGGCGCCGATTGTATCAAATTCTTCGGAAAAGGGAATGTTTCGCGCATCCATTTGAAAAAGGGTGGTCTTTGGCATCCGGGCCTTTGCAAAATCAAGCCCTTCTTTGAAAAATTCGCTGGCATAGGTTTTAAGGGAGGGCTTTGCTTTTGAAATTCCGGACAGAACAAACCCCGTACCGCATCCAATTTCAAGGAAATTTTTTGTGTTGGGCAGATAGTTTTCAAGCGCCCAAATAATTAGCTGATTGCGAGCGATAAACCAAAAATTTTCATCCTCTAACATTGCCAGTTGCTCAAAGAATTCGGCCTCAAACCCTTCGCATGTGTTGTCCCCAATCATAAGCTTTAGGGTGTTATGGTTTTCCTCTGGGCAAAAGTGACATTTTGGGCACGTCCAATCAGTGGCTTCAAAATGATGATGACAAGATAAACAAATTTTCATGAAGGATTACTCAGAAGGGGAGGGGTTGAGAGTGACTTGTATATCCTATTTGGCTGAGTATCATGCAAAATAACAGCACCCGCACCGATAATTGAATTGTCAGCAATTTTGATACTATCACGAACGGTGCTGTTGACACCAAAAAAGCAACTTTCCCCAACTGTAACCCTTCCAGCAATAGCAACCTTAGGGGCCAAAAAGCAGTGATCACCAATTGTTGAATGATGAGCAATTGAGCTGCCACTCCATATGGTGACGTTATTACCAATTTTAGAAAAAGGTTCAATTGTAACGTCGCCAAAGATAAAACAATTTTCACCAATTTCCGTAGTCTTTAAACAAACATTTGCTTTCGGGCTTATGTAGCTGATGGTTTGATAGCCTTTTGATTTGATCATTGAAAAGATTTGTTTTTTTACCGAGTTTCTTTTCTTGTATCCTATGGCAGAGAACATATTGTAGTACTCTGGTGGATGAGTGGTCTCTATTTCCTCAAATGCAATAATAGGTTTTCCCAAGAAAGTCTTTAGGTCAATATAGTCCTTATGGAGAGTAAACGCGGAAACTTTAATCCCCATTTCAGATATATAAAAATTTGCTAACTCAGCAAAGTCTCCGATGCCAAAAACTATTAAACCACGCTCATTGCTTGTCACTTGGTCACCTTTTATAAATCTTCTTGATGATTGTATAAGGTCTATTTTTTGTTTCCGTGAAAATTTTTGATATATAAATTCCGATTACGCCTAGACAGAGGATGATCAGGCCACCCAAGAACCAGACAGAAGCAATTAAAGATGCCCACCCCAGTAAAGTTTGACCAAATAAAAGTCTTCCCAGAAAAATCTGGATAATAAACAAAAAGGAAATAAGCGCAGTAACTAGACCTAGATAGAATATATAAACCAAGGGTTTGCTGCTAAAGGAGACAATAGCATTGGTCAGCAAGCTTAGTCTGTGAGAGAAGCTATAGGTGGTTTCAGACAATTTCTTTTTTGTTACAACAAACGGGACTTGGTTATACCCCACAATGTGAAATAATCCCCCTAGCATCAATTCTCTTTCCTGATGGCGAACAAGGCTTGCGACGTAGGCTTTCGTCATTAATCGAGCTGTTGTTATGTTTTTAGGAAAGTCTGAACCTGCCAACGATTGGTACAGAAAATAAAAAAGCTGACCACTCCACCGTTCAAACCATCCACCTTTTCGTTTTTCTTGGACCCCATAAACAACGTCGCAGTTTTCTTGATTCATTTTTTCCTGAAAGGGAATTAACCATTCCGGTTCTTCTTCAAGGTCGCTATCTATTAGGAATACATGATCTCCACTGGCATGAGCTAACCCAGTCATTATGGCCTTATGATGTCCAAAGTTCCGTGAAAGATCAACGACAATTACATGGGGGTCTTGTTCGCTTAGCTTGACGGCAAGATCAAGGCTGTTATCTGGCGAACCATCATTAACAAAGATAATTTGGTAATCACCCGTGATTGCACTAATCGTCTCCGTCATTCTTTTGTGGAATTCGGCAATGTAGTGTTCAGATTTATACAAAGTTGTGACAACAGAAATCATCGGCATTATTTAAAGCTCTTCATAAATTTTGTGGCATTGTGCCCTTCATTAAAGATCAAGTCTAATATGGTGACGCCATGTTCAAAAGGGGGATATTGCTGAGTGTATTCTGGATAGTCGCTGTAATCGTAATACTTCAGACCAATTCCAGCCTCTGTAAATAATTCTTGGTTGATGTAAGTTTGAGCCGCTGGGCCTGATATGTATTCTCTGGCCCCAACTTCTTTGCAAAGAGAGATAAGACGTTCTGTCTTTTCGGCGGGCAATTCAAATTCAGAAGACATAGTGATCTTTGTTTTGATTCCTAAGAAAGAACATATCTCTTTAATGAAAAAACAATTAATCTCGCTCAGAAAAAGGAGTTTTTGTGTGTGTGCGTATAAATCTGCAAAGTCGGCCTCGAACTTAGAAAAGAATTTTGACCTTCTATAATGTTGACAAAGTGTTTTCCAATGCAAAGACAGAAAATGGGGATTTGCAATTTTTGTTTCCTTAATGGATTGTCCAAATTTACCTTTTAGGGTCACTGGCAAAGTTATCCATTCAACCCCTTTATCTGTTTTGATTTTGTTGCGGTTTCGCCAATCGGACTTAGTATATTGAACGTCATCCAAAACAATAAATTCGTCAACGGAATTGATAATATCAAAATACCCCTTCCAAGGAATATAATTGGACTGCAGGATGGCTACCTTTTTCATTTCTTATCCAAGCGTTCCAGCAAAAATGCCAGCATCAAGAATTTTTGACCCTCTAAGTCAAAATGGTTCTGATACAAATCTTTGCGCCTATATCCTTTTTCTTTTAGGGCCTGGTCGGCTTTAGAAATAGCATCTGGGTCAGAGGAGAGGAGGATGACCGTGTTATTATCCCGTACAGTTTCTGCCAGCATTAGATCGCTAATGGCTGGGAACGTTTTGGAAAAGGCGCTGTTGGGACCGTCTTCCATGTATCCGCCACAAAAGGTTTCTGCGAGAGCCAAAAAAAGCCAACTCAAGTCATTTTCATTTTTTCCATCCAAGCTATACCAAACCAAAGGACGCCCATTGCCCGGAATAACATTGCGGATGATTTTGGATATTTCGATGATTTGGAGGTAACCATCATGCCTCTTGTTAGGCTGAGAAGAAGCAAATTTCAAAAAGTGAGGTGTTCCATTGGGGTCTTCACACTTCTCTGCTTCCTGATATAAAAACATTTGAAAAAGGACAAAGACTACAGTTGCAAGACGCTTGTAATTAAGGAAATGAAAAGCGCTAAAGGTCCCAATAAATGTCAAAAAGGAATAAAAAAAGAAAATGGGGTGCTTAAAGTAAAGTAAGGTTGCCCCAATTGAAAACGTGATTAAAAGTAGGGGAATATGAGGGGCTTTTTCTCTATCAGCCAAAATGCATCCCAAGGCAAGAATGGCTAGTGGAAACAGATAACAAGCTAGAAAATCCCACTCTAAAAAATTAAATCCCAAGACTTCTAGCCCCCAATAGCCTAAGAAGATTAGAGCAAATTGAAGCGTCAAGAGAAATTTAATGCTGAGGGTTTTTGATTCAAAAGACTGCTTTAGTGAGAAAAATTGCTTTTTAAAAGCATTCAAACTCAAAACGAAAGCTGTCACAGGTAAAATAATCCAGGTTGCTTTTGGCAGCCATTGGGTGATTGAGGAAGCCCACGGAGAGCCCTTTCCACCAAGAAAGCTAACATCCTTAGCAAGGTTAATTGCGGCCTTTAGTTGAGGAAGCCAAAATAAAAATCGTCCATTAAAGGCACTAGAAAACAATCCCATTCCTGCAAAGCAGATGACATACCCTATAGCCAAAAATATAAAAACTTGCTTTAGGGGGATTTGCTTATGGGAACGATTAAGGAGCACAAGATAACCCAGCTGTGGGATTAAGAATGAAACCAAAAATAAATAGGTTCCAATCATAAGTGCTTGACTGACCCCGGCCAAAATTAACCACAAACGCCACTGTTTTGGGCTAAGACACGCAGCTGTTAAAAAAGCAGTGGCTAATGATGTATAAGCAACACCGAAGCCGCTGACATAGTCTGTCGCTATGGTGATCAGGAAAGTGGGGGTAAAAAATAAGACGGACAGGCAAAAAATGGATATCAGGTGATCCTTTGTTGTTCGAATCAAAACCCAGTACAAGGGGTAAAGGGTGACTGCTAGCTTGAAAACTCTAATGAAAATAGCCGCCGCATAGGTATCAAAAACATGGTATGCAAAAAAACCAGGAATGATAGCGGGCAGCCTTGTTGGGTAATATTGCCCCCCAAAAATGGGTACTAAGAAATCATAGTGCAGATAAAGACCCAAATATATCCAGGGGTCAATGGTTGCCAACAAGGGGGATGGGAACTTTGGAACGTTTAATAACAACCATAAACCAATAAACGCTGTTGGCACAAAAAATGTCAGATTCTTTTCCAAAAACTCTTTTGCTTTCACGACTTGGCTCCTAATAACTCTTGTAAGTAGTCACCATAAGAAGAACCTTTTAAAAGTTCAACCGACTTTTTCAATTCTTGTTCATCAATAAACCCTTGGTGGTAAGCAATTTCCTCCAGGCAGGCAATTTTAAGACCCTGGCGATGTTCAAGGGCTGAAACCAGATTGCTGGCCTCTAGCAAATTTTCATGGGTTCCGGCATCAAACCAGGTTGTTCCCCGGCCAAACAAACTGACAGTCAACTGGTCTTTCTTCAGATAAGTTTTGTTTACATCTGTAATTTCTAATTCCCCGCGGGCGGATGGCATTAGGGAACGCGCAACGTCAACCACCTGATTATCGTAGAAATACATACCAACCACAGCATAGGGGGATTTTGGATTTTTTGGCTTTTCATCAAGGCTAATGACATTGTTAGAATCATCCAATTCAACAACCCCATAATTCTCTGGGTCCTTAACGGCATACCCAAAAATATGGGCACCTTTTTTAAGACTAACAGCTTCACTCAGGCGCTGCGTCAGGTCCTGACCGTAAAAAAAGTTGTCCCCCAAAATCAAACAAACGGGTGACCCGTTGATAAAGTCCTCGCCAATCACAAAAGCTTGGGCGATGCCTGCTGGTTTTTCTTGTTCTTGATAGGAAAACTGAACGCCGAACTGTTTCCCATCTTTCAAAAGGTTTTTGTACAGGGGCAGCGCTTCTGGTGTTGAAATAATTAAAATATCACGAATTCCAGCCAGCATCAGGACCGAAAGGGGGTAATAAATCATGGGTTTGTCAAACAGGGGCAAAAGCTGCTTTGATAAAACAAGGGTCGCTGGATACAAACGCGACCCCCGGCCTCCGGCTAAAATAATTCCCTTCATGCTTTCCTCGTCTGATATTTTCGCATATACCACAAAACTGTTTCCCTTAAATGGTCTTGAAATGTTCCCGTAGTGCGCCAGCCCAATTCATTCTTCAATTTTGTGGCGTCGATTGCGTACCTAAAGTCATGACCAGGCCTGTCTTTCACGAAGGTCATAAGGTCCTTATGTGATCCCGATGCCATGGGTTTTAAGTCATCCAAAATTTCACAAATCACGGTGGCTAGCCCTAAATTTGTTTGCTCACAATTTGTTCCAATGACATAGCTTTGGCCATTTTGCCCTTCATGGTAAATGCGGTCAATGGCCTCCACATGATCCATCACATAAAGCCAATCACGAATGTTTTTCCCCTTTCCATAAATTGGGATATTTTCGTGGTTCAGGGCTTTTCGAATAATGGTTGGAATTAATTTTTCATCGTGTTGCTTTGGCCCATAGTTATTGGAACAATTTGAAATAACGCCATTTAGGCCGTAAGTTTTGTGATAGCTTCTGACCAAAAAATCGCTGCTTGCTTTAGATGCGCTATAGGGTGAATTGGGGGCATAAGCGCTATCCTCCCTAAATTTTCCCTCTGCGCCCAATTCCCCATAAACTTCGTCTGTTGAAATATGATGAAACCGGCATTTCTCAAAGCCTGATTTAGGAGCATGGGGGCCCATTAACCATGCTTTCTTTGCAGCCTCTAATAGGGTAAATGTCCCAACAATATTTGTTTCAATGAAGCTTTTGGGATCATGAATTGAATTATCAACGTGCGATTCAGCGGCGAAATGAATAACACCCCTGATGTCATGGTCCTTGAAAAGTGAACCTACCAAAGACTGATCAGCGATATCCCCTTTTACAAAAATGTGCCGGGGATTGTCTTTAATCTCGCAAAGATTACCAAGTGACCCTGCATAGGTCAGTTTATCAAGGTTAATAATTCGGTATTGGGGGTGTTTGTTTAAGAAATAACACACAAAGTTCGCGCCGATAAAACCAGCACCACCGGTGATAAGAATGGATTTTACGGGACCGTTCACGGGGACTCTAAATGCTTTAGTCTATGTTAGATTGATACTACACACCATCATTCAGAAAACAAACTGCAAATTAGTCAAAAATCGTTTAGACTAATTTCAATTCAGCCAAAGTTGGGGCTAAGTCTATGCTTGATTATGAAACGTTGCGTCTTGTTTGGTGGGCTCTTTTGGGTGTCCTTTTGATTGCTTTTGCGATCACAGATGGGTTTGATATGGGCATTTGTATTCTCTTGCCCTTTTTGGGGAAAACTGACAGTGAACGCCGGGTGATGATTAATACGGTTGCCCCCATTTGGGAGGCCAACCAAGTTTGGCTTATCCTTGGGGCAGGGGCCATTTTTGCAGCCTGGCCGCCTCTTTACGCAGTTGCGTTTTCTGGCTTTTATATTCCTATGTTTATTCTTTTGTCGGCCCTTATCTTCAGGCCCGTCGCATTCAAGTTCCGAAGCAAAATTGGAAATCCTTTGTGGCGCAGCATTTGGGATTATACCCTTTTTGCAGGTGGTTTTATTCCTGCCCTTATCTTTGGGGTTGCTGTGGGTAATGCACTGATCGGTGTTCCTTTTCATTTTGATGAGGATTTGCGCATTACCTATACAGGAACTTTTTTGGGCCTCTTAAACCCCTTTGCGATTGGGTGTGGTTTGATTAGTACCCTCATGATGACCTTGCAGGGCGCAACCTATTTAAGGTTTAAAACCTCTTTGAATTTTTCTGACCGCCTACGGCCTGTTATTTTTTTCTGTCTCTCTGGAATTCTGTTCGGGTTTGCAATGATGGGAATTTATACGCATTTCTTTGTTTATGGGTATCAGCTGGTCTCTGCCTCTCAAGTCCCCCTTGACAAGGACGTCATTAGAATTCTTGGGGCCTTGACTCAGAACTTCTACCAATATCCTTGGATGCTTGTCGTTCCTGGACTTGTTTACGGGGGCGGGATCCTATGCCTTGCGGCGCTTCGTCGTCCTTTTCTGTCTTTTATTGGAAGTAGCCTAATAACAACTGGAATCATCGCAACTGTCGGGGTTAGTTTATTTCCCTTCTTGCTTCCCTCGTCAACCCATTTGCCCAGCAGTTTGACTGTTTGGGATGCGTCTTCAAGTCAAAAAACTTTGTGGATTATGCTTGTGGCGGTCGTGATTTTCCTGCCAATTATTTTGGCGTATCTTGGTTGGCTTTTCCGCACCCTGCGGGGCAAGGTAACGGAAAAGACAGTTCAGTTTGACGAAAATAGCTACTAAGCTAGGGGATCTTTAAGCATCCACCGAAGTACTTTCAGCGCCGGCGGCGATCATGCTGTCCGCAACAAGACCGACGTTATCGCGAACGGCTTTTTCGATTTGTGCAGCAATCTCTGGGTTTTCCTTTAGGAATACGCGGGTTGCTTCCCGCCCCTGACCAATGCGCTGCGTGCCATAAGAATACCAGGACCCTGACTTTTCAATAACTTCGGCCTTAACGCCCAGGTCAATTAATTCACCTGTCTTGGAAACCCCTTCACCGTACATAATATCAAAGTCAACAACCTTAAAGGGTGGTGCCATTTTATTTTTCACAACCTTGATGCGGGTTTGGTTTCCAATCACTTGGTCTTTGTCTTTTAGGGCGCCAATACGGCGGATATCAAGGCGAACGGATGCGTAGAACTTCAAAGCATTGCCGCCTGTTGTCGTTTCTGGGCTTCCAAACATAACGCCTATCTTTTGACGAATTTGGTTGATAAAGATGACCATGCAGCCTGTCTTAGAAATCGATCCTGTTAGCTTTCGTAAAGCCTGACTCATTAAACGGGCTTGTAGTCCCATGTGAGAATCGCCCATCTCGCCTTCAAGTTCAGCCTTTGGGACAAGGGCTGCCACGCTGTCTACGACCAGAACATCAACGGCGCCACTTCGAACTAATGTGTCGGCAATCTCTAGGGCTTGTTCTCCTGTGTCGGGTTGCGAGATCAAAAGATCCTCAATCTTAATCCCCAGCTTTCTAGCATAGCCCGGATCCAAGGCGTGCTCTGCATCCACAAACGCGCAAGTGCCGCCCACTTTTTGTGCCTCTGCCACCACGTGCAGGGCCATTGTCGTTTTCCCGGAGGATTCAGGTCCATAAATTTCAATGATACGTCCCTTAGGCAGTCCACCAATTCCAAGGGCAATATCTAGTCCCAAAGACCCTGTTGAAATAACTTCGACTTCAACAATGCTACCCTTTTGGCCCAGTTTCATAACAGACCCTTTACCAAAGGCACGCTCAATTTGGGCTAGTGCTGCATCAAGAGCCTTGGATTTGTCGCCGCGATCAAGAGGAGAACTCATTTTTTATTCCTTATAGGTTTACGGTGTTTTGCTCACTATAGCAAAACTGACCCCAAGCACAAAACAAACTTATCTGTATTTTTGCGGAGCTATTCTTGATGAACATTCAAAACCTCTTTCACCTTTGCCGCAAGATCTTTAAGGGTAAAAGGTTTTGGAAGAAAATGAATTTGCGTGTCATGGTCAAGATTTTTACGGAAAGTATCTTCGGTATACCCTGAAATAAAAATGGTTTTTGTGTCGGGGTAAATATCCCTTATCTTTTTGCTTAAAGTTGGTCCATCCATTTTGGGCATAACAACGTCTGTAATCAAAAGATCAAATTGTTCATCGCCCTTTTTCAGCATTTCAAGGGCTGCTTCCCCGCTGTTCGCTTCCAAAACTCGGTACCCCTTTTCACGAAGTGCTCGTGCGCTGAAAAGCCTGACGGCGTCTTCGTCCTCAACCAGAAGGATTGTTTCGGCACCCGTCAAGTCACCAGAGGGCTGATCAACATGACTGGTTGCATAAACCTGTTCAGATCCCGCATAGCGGGGCAAGAAGATTTTGAAAGTTGACCCATTGTGGGCTTCGCTTTCAACGGTCACGAACCCACCCGTTTGTTTGACAATTCCATAAACCGTTGATAATCCAAGGCCTGTTCCGGATCCAAGTTCTTTTGTTGAAAAGAAGGGTTCAAAAATATGCTCTATGTGTTCGGAACTGATCCCATGGCCTGTATCAATCACCTCAATCAAGACATAATCCCCAGGCGGCATTAAATCATGGCCAATGCGTTGTTGACGGTGACACTGATAGTGACCTGTTCGAATCACAAGTGTTCCGCCTTCCTCCATGGCATCCCTGGCATTGACGGCCAGGTTAATAATAACCTGTTCAAGCTGACTTGCATCCACCTTTACAGGCCATAGATCACGTCCATGGATCATCTGAAGTTCTATCCTGGCGCCTATTAACCGCCGAAGCAGGGCAGAAAGTTCGGCTAATGTATCCGTTATATTAATAACCTTGGGCTGAAGGTTTTGTTGACGAGAAAAAGCTAGCAATTGCCGAACCAAATTTGCTGCGCGATTGGCGTTCTGTTTTATCTGTACAATATCCATATAGGACGGATCATTTGGCATGTATCGTTGTAACAACAAATCGCAAAAGCCAATCATAGCTGTTAACAGATTGTTGAAATCGTGCGCGATGCCCCCGGCCAACTGTCCAACAGCCTGCATTTTTTGGGATTGAATAAATTGTTGTTCCAGACGTTTTTGTTCGGAAATATCAATAAACTGAACCATAAGGGGGACGGGCTGGTTAAAGTTTAAAGGCCCCTCCATCCGACTGACATACGCGGTTGAATGGATTTTCCCGCCCTCGAACCGAATTTCAAAGGGCAGTGGCGGCCCTTTATGTTCACAAATTTTTTGAAGGCGACTCATGACGTCGCTCCGCATTGAACTTTGGACCAGATCGTACAGACAATCCCCAACTTTAAAGCTATCTTTGTCCATCACAGCAACGTCACCAATCATGGATGCAAAGGCTGGATTAAAGGCAGTGATTCTCCCGCTTTCCTCGACCATAACGGCAGGTATGGGGGCATGAGAAAATGTGGCTTGCCCCAGGTAATCTTGACTCTCTGAACTCTGAATCGACAGGGTTTCACTGTCAAGGCGACAAAGAAGGGAAGCCTGAAGCTTTCCGCCCTTATCATGAGGTGGAAACCACAAGGCTTTGAAGGGGGGGTGTTTGTAAGGCTTTATCGTAACAACGGATATTTTATCTGGTACCCTTTCAAAAATATTTCCGTCAATGAACTGTGAAAGAGGTTGCCCAACGGCCCTTTCTTTATCTAAGGAAATCCAATGACTGAACGTTGTGTTTAATCCAATTAAATGATGAGTTTTATTCGCATAGATAACGGCGAAGGGTGCTTGATCCAGAAAGGATTCTATTTGGGCATAGTTTTTTTTAAGTTGGCTGTATCCCTCTAAATATCGGCTAACTTCTGTTATTGTTGCCAAAAGAAGATGGCGCCCTTCAACTAAAAGTGGGTCAACTGGTAAAACATGGGTTAGCCACCATTTTTGTTGTTGTCCAAGCCCATTTCCGCCGCCCACCAACAAAGCCTCGCCAGGCTCATGGGTTTCTATCCTTTCCCTAAAAGAGGTGGATTCTGGGGAAGAATTAATGCGCATCATAAATTTGCGTAAGAATTCTTTTTTGTGGGGATAGGCGTGGGGATGGGTTGTTAGGATGGTTCTGCCGTTTTCATCAAAGGCAACCAGTTCGCAGGAATGTGAAAGGGTGGACAGAACAGCCCCCATGACATCCATTTCCCTGGAAAGCTGTTCGTTTTGGACGCGTAGCTGGAAAAAGACAAGGGTGCCGACGACCGTTAAAATCATAATGCCAAGCAGGCTAGCCCATATAAGTGGGTGTGTTGCATGGAGAGCAATAATAAAAAGGCAAGTCGCCCATGCCAGGGCAATAAAGCCATACGCGATGAGTGATGAAAATCTGTTCATAGGTCAGGTGCTTTCAAATTCAACACGGAATCCGGTGGATGAAGTTTCTTAATCAAAAGTATAACGATCAAATTTTGAAAAAGGCAAAAAAAGTGGTCGTCTCTAATTTTGTCGGGCACATCATGCAAAGAACGAAGTCAAAAATCTATTACCAACTAATCACCAAGCCAGCCTTTCTGCCACATAAGTAGGCTTTGAGCCGTAATCAACGACAAGCTTGTCTAGGGCCTCCGAAAACTGCTCAGCGTTTGAAGAAAAGTGGGGGAGTAATTCGCTGCCATGAAGGCCGGTTAGGACCATTAACGAATCAATCCCATAAGCATTTGCCCCCCTTATGTCGGTTGCAAGGGAATCACCAATCATCAAAAGGCGATCCTTGTGCACATCCTTGCCTAAAAGGTTCTGTACTTGATTGTGAAGGGACCCATAGGTGGCGGGGTCTGGCTTTCCATGTTTACGCATTTGTCCACCCATTTCCTGGTACCGGGCAGCGATGGCGCCAGAACAAAGAACCAGTTGGTCCCCATATAAAACCCGTTTGTCGGGGTTTGAGCACACAAGTGGCAGCCCCCGTTTTAAAGCTTGGTCAAGATCATCTTGATAGGATTCGAGTGTTCTATTCCAGGTATCTGTGCCGGTGACCAAAAGAAAGTCAGCATCCCTGATATTGTGGACGGGGGTATAATCAAGGGTGTCAAAAAGATTTCGGTCCCGTTCAGGTCCCATGTGATACAGGCGCGTACCAAGCGATTGGTAAAAGGTATCTGGTCTGTCTTTCAAATGGTTGTGACATTCGTACCCTGATGTATAAAGATCACAATAAAGGTCACGGGACAGCCCCATTTGGTTAAGCCTTTGAATGGCTGCGTCAGGCATACGGGGTGCGTTAGACAGAATAAAAGAAGATTTTCCAGCCGCCTTTATATTTTCATAAGCTTTCAGCGCGCCAGAGAAAAGTTTTTGACCATTATGCGTTACTCCCCACAGGTCGATAAAAAAGACGTCATAACGATCAATAAGGGAAGACAGCTTCATTTTGACTTCAGTGTTTTAGAAAATCCTCTAAAAGTTGTACATCCCCAAAAGCCTGCCCACAAGCATAATCAACCCGTGCGGGCAAAAAGTCCTGTAAGGTTTGGGTGTCCATTAAATCACCCAAAATAATTTTATAAGGCTGTTCGGTGAAAGGTCGAATGTTCTGCCATTCAATTTGCCCACCAAGGGCATTCTTTAAGTTTTCCAAACTTATGTATACAAGGCCAGCAAAGGCGGCAAGGGGCTCGTTCGGAAGTTCATTAACTTCTAAGGCAATCTGAATGCTTTGATGGTTTAGATGTGCTAGAAAATCGCTGTATTTGGGAATGGATGAGGAAGGCATCAAAAAGATGAATAAATGCTTTGGAAACGTAAAATGAGTAATTAAGTCCTTTAGAAATTCTAGATGCTGAGGATTTTTAAAAAGACTTATTGGCACTTTGCATAAGAAGGGGGTATGGCTTGGGCCCTTCGTTTCCTTGATAATCTTAGAAAGGGTGGCCAGCAAAATAGCCATATCAATAAAGGATTTATCCTGAGAATTCGCCTTAATTTCTAGATTTTCCAGGCTTACTGTTTGTTTGTTTTCAAGTAGGGGTAAAGATAGATCGTACTGAAAATAACTCACTTTTTCCTGAGGAATGCTTAAAATGGGCCTTACAGATATAGGAAAGGACTGCTTTTTCACAGCTGTTAAAAGATGGGAAAAGGAAATTGAGTACCGATGTTCCTGAATGGAAATGTGAGCAAAAAGGGAAATAGACGAGGGCGGAAGATTTTTTAAATGTGTTAAAATGTCTTCAAGAGTTTCATCCAAGACGTCTTGAAAGCTGAGGAATGTTTTGAATTTAAAAAGCTTTAAAAAGGGCTTTTTCTTTGATTTTTCCGAAACCTCTGGTGTGATGTTTAAATTGGATAATCCGTAAAGAAAGCTGATTGCTGCAGCAGACAAAACGATAAAAATTAAGGGAAGCTCAGACAAGGAATCTGGAAACACCCAATCAATGATGGCAAAGGAACAGACAACCAAAACGGCAAGGGGAATTGGTTTAACCATTCCTGAAAGGGGGGATTTTTTTACCATGCGCGGATTAGATGCTCATTAAATATTGGGTGCGTATAACGTTATGTATTTTTAGCAAAGTTATGGCGGCTATGTAAAGTGACCTAGTCCTCGGCATATTTCCATAGACACTGTAAAGGAACCGCATAGCAATTATTGCCAAAGGGAAGTATGTCCGTTCCCTGGTACAATACAACACCTCTAATAAAATCTTTACCTGCGATTTCTTGCAGGGTATAAAGCCCTTTAAAATCAGAGGGAGAAACGGTTTTACTAAATTTCACCTCGATGCCAATCAATTGCCCATTTGCGTGTTCAATAACAAAATCGACCTCTTTTCCATCGCTGGTGCGAAAATGGTAAAGTTGATAATGATTCAGACATTGCAAATGTTTAAGAATTTCTGAAGCGACAAAATTTTCTAAAATAGCCCCTTTGTTTGGGGTGTCCGTCAACGTTGTCTGGCCCAAAATATTCATGGCCAGAGCTGTATCAATAAAGTAAAGCTTTGGGGTTTTAACCAAACGTTTTGTCACGTTTCTGAACCAGGGTTGAACCAATTTGACAAGATATACATTTTCGAAAAGGGTCAAATAACGCTGATAGGTTATCGTGACAAGGCCAATGACACGAGAAAACTCAGAATGATTTAAAAGCCCCCCCATCCGGCTGGCTAGCATTGTTAACATGCCCGGCAAATGGGATATTTTTTCAACATCGGCAATTGCTTTTACATCACGGTAAATAATTGTATTAATGTAATTCTTATACCAAGCATAGTTGTCCTCCGCAGTGTTCAAAGAGATTTCTGGATACGTTGATCTTTTAATGACTTCTTCCAGATCATGCTCTGCCTCGATGCGTCTATAGGTTGGGGCCTTAAGAAACAAGGACGGGATGAAGCTGATGTTGCCGCCAAATGCTTCAGCAGCTGAAAAGGGAAAAAGGGTTAAAACTTGCATGCGCCCAACTAAACTTTCTGCAAGAGTTGGTATGACCATAATATCTGCTGAGCCAGTCAGCAAGAATTGCCCATAAGAATTTGCGTCTCTTTGCCTTCTTAGTTCATCGACCCTTTGTTTGATGGCTCTGAATACCTGGGGGACAATTTGGACCTCGTCAATAATAACAGGTTTTATCAAATCCCCGATAAAGCTTATAGGGTCAAAATTTGCTGCAGACTGAATGGTCAAATCGTCAAATGTCAGATAACTAAAGTCTTTATCGAAGGTATGACACAAGGTGCTTTTGCCAGCTTGCCTTGGGCCGTTAAGATACACAACCGGAGACTGACGCAAGGCTTTCTCAAGACTGCTTTGAAGGGTACGAGGAACAAAGGACATCTAATGGCTCGTTTTTAAGGTGTGCTGCGCTATTGTATCACAAAATTTTGCAAATCCAACACTAACTGTCGGATTTTCCAACAGCTAGTGTGTGATTTGCAAAAAACAGATTCGCAGAAGTGCATTAATTTATTGACAGGGAAAAGAAAAATCCCCTAAATCATAAGGAATGTTGGAAGGGTGGCCGAGTGGTTAAAGGCAGCAGACTGTAAATCTGCCGGCGTTAGTCTACGTAGGTTCGAATCCTACCCCTTCCACCACTGTGCGGGTGTAGCTTAATGGTAAAGCTCCAGCCTTCCAAGCTGGCTACGTGGGTTCGATTCCCATCACCCGCTCCAATAACGAATTTTATGGACCCACTTTATAAGCATAGCTGATAGGAACAGAGAAGATGTCGAAAGCGAAGTATGAGAGGAATAAGCCGCACTGCAACATAGGGACGATTGGTCACGTTGACCATGGTAAGACGTCGTTGAC
>Ga0208872_1000223_pt1 | contig 50901 bp, 33 predicted proteins | sample CryBogCBH12Aug08_FD_185508 | JGI IMG/M metagenome (GOLD analysis project Ga0208872, IMG submission 185508) | Freshwater microbial communities from Crystal Bog, Wisconsin, USA - CBH12Aug08 (SPAdes) | ecosystem: Environmental > Aquatic > Freshwater > Lake | place: Crystal Bog, Wisconsin, USA...
GTTCAGGGGCAATATCATGCAGGGAGATGGGGTCTATAAATCAGTAGATGCAGGAAAAACCTGGAGCCATATTGGCCTGAACAATACACAATCCATATCCCGTGTAAGAATACACCCTACCAATCCTGATATTGTATATGTATCTGTGCTGGGGCATGCATTTGGTCCCAATACAGAAAGAGGCGTATTTAAAACCATTGACGGGGGTAAAACATGGAATAAGATTTTATATATCAATGATCATGCAGGAGCAGAGGATCTGGTAATTGATCAGCAGAACCCCAATATTATTTATGCCACTATCTGGGAAGTATACCGCACCCCTTATAAAATGTGGGCTGATACCGGTACTTCTGCACTCTATAAATCAACCGATGGCGGTACTACCTGGAAAAATATAACCCACCAACCCGGAATGCCTGTAGGAGGCATTGGAAAAATAGGCGTAACCGTTTCTCCGGTAGATTCCAATCGGGTATGGGCCATTGTAGAAGCCAATGAAGGAGGGCTTTTCCGATCTGATGATGGAGGGAATAGCTGGAAACTGGTAAACAATGAGCGCAAACTACGCCAGCGGGCATTTTATTATTCAAGAATAGTGGCCGATCCCCAAAACAGGGAAGTAGTTTACGGACTGAACGTAAATTTCTATAAGTCAACTGATGGGGGCCTACATTTTAATCAGGAGATCAAATTACCACATGGTGATAACCATGATTTATGGATAGACCCTACCGATTCCATGCGACTAGCAGAAGCCAATGATGGAGGAGGAACGGTATCTGTTAATGGAGGGCTTACCTGGACCGATGAGGATTTTCCTACCGCTCAATTGTACCATATTATTACCACTTCCGATTTCCCTTATCAGGTAGCAGGAGCCCAGCAGGATAATTCTACTATTGTAGTACCCTCAGAAGACTGGCATTTCAAAACTGCTGGCGACAATTCCATTAAACCCGGACTGGGATTTGCTTATTCTGCAGGAGGTGGTGAAAGCGGCTATATTGCACAGGACCCCGATCATCCTGACCTTTTTTATGCAGGCAGCCAGGGCGCATTGCTTACTCAGTTTAACCGTTCAACCGGTCAATACAGGGATGTTCAGGTATACCCCCGTTTTTTTTCAGGAGAAGAAGCCAGCGTATTGCCAGAGCGCTGGCAGTGGACCTATCCCATTGTTTTTTCTCCCATCGATCACACAAGAATGTACACCTGTTCCCAGCATGTATGGATGACCACCAATGCCGGACAAAGCTGGAAAAAAATCAGTCCGGATTTAACCTATGCAGATCCCAATACACTGGGAGTGAGTGGTGGTGTTCTTACCCGCGATATGAATGGCCCTGAGATATATGCCACTGTATTTGCGCTTGCCCCTTCTTATCAGGATGTAAATATACTTTGGGCAGGATCGGATGATGGTAAAGTACATATTACACGTGACAATGGAAAAACCTGGACCAATATCACCCCGCCGGACATGCCTAAAAACACCAGGGTAAGTATTATAGAAGCTTCCCGCTTTCATGCAGGAACTGCTTTTATAGCAGCCAAACGCTACCAGATGGACGACCGTACTCCCTATATCTGGAAGACAACAGATTTTGGGGTGCATTGGAAAAAAATAGTAAATGGAATACGGGCCGATGATTATGTACATAGTATCCGGGAGGATTTTACAAAGGAAGGGTTATTGTATGCCGGAACAGAACATGGCGTTTGGGTGTCTTATAATGGCGGTGATAACTGGCAATCCTTATCACTTAATTTACCCGATCTGCAGGTGTCAGACCTGGTGGTTACTGAAAAAGATTTGGTAATTGGCACCCATGGCCGGTCAATCTATGTATTGGATCATATTGCACCGATACGGGAAGCTACAGCACCTGTTTTGGAGAAGCCAGCCTATTTATTTCAACCCTACTATGCGGTTAGGAATGTGCAGCCCGCCCAGTTTCAGTATTATATCCATACGCCTGTTAAATCATTAAAAATAGAGATCCTGGATTCACTGGGTAAATTATTTCAAAGTTTTACCGGAGAGCCGGAGAAGGCCCGGAAAGATAGTATTGAAGCAGAAGATCCTTATGATAAAAAACCCGCTTCGCCCACCATGAAAGCAGGGCTAAACAGTTTTACCTGGGATCTCCGTTACCCTTCTGCCAGTTATTTTAAAGGCATGATCTTATGGGGGGCTGGTAAACATCAGGGGCCGATGGCCGTACCGGGAAAATATACGATTCGTCTCACTGCCGACAGTCTCGTGTTAACTAAAAACTTCCTGGTCAAATTAGATCCCCGGGTAAAAGATGTTTCCCAAAAGGATTTAACAGAAAGGTTTCAGTTGGCTATGAAAGTACGCGACCAGACCAGCAGGGCCAATAATGCCGTGATAAAGATCAGGGAGTTAAAGTCAGCTTTATTACAAAAGGATTCCGCTAATGCTTCCAAACCCTATTATCAGCAACTGTCTGCAGTAGAAGAAAGCCTTTATCAGGTAAGGAATCAAAGTGAGCAGGATCCTTTAAATTTCCCTATTAAAATCAATAACCGGCTGGCAGCATTACAGCGCAGTATTGAAACAGGGGAAGGCAGGCCCACTGATGCAGCCTATCAGGTATTTAAAGAATTATCTGGTGAATTGGAGAAAATATTAAGTAAACTTGATGTTTTAGAGAAGCAATAAGCCTGGCAGAAGGAAACCTGATGGTACATATAAAAGATAAAAAAACGCTTTAAGTAGCTCTTAAAGCGTTTTTATGCTTCATTTCCAATTCTTTAAATCCAACTATTTTGCTTTAATAAATGTAAGTGTTTGCGTACCTGTTTCAGAAGTGACCTTTATAAAATAAATTCCGGAAGGAACGTTAGATACATCCATACGGAATTGATTTCCGGGATTACTTACCTGTTTAACAATTATTCCGGAAGCATTAATTAAAGTTAATTGTGCATGAACAGGTAAATTATCAATCATTACAAAATCAGTACCTGGATTAGGATATACTTTAATGGTATTGATTTCTCCTACTGAAGCTTTAGATACAAGTTCAACAGTAGTCTTTATTGCTGCAAATTTAGGAACAATGAAAACCGGCGTTTCGGTAGCAGTGATAGCAACATTCCCTTTATTTGTTTTCAGTTTACTGAGTTTCATCTGATTTGCCCCTGCAACAGGCGTATAGATATAAACAGAATCAGCATTACCGGTATTTAAGTTATAAGTAGCGGTACGCCCAACCTGATTGGGAACATAAATAACATAAAGCGCCGTGTCTCCATTCAGGTATTTGTCTGCCACTGGATTAGCAGAAAGGCTGGCACTATAACTGTAGTTGCCAAACTGGTGGTTAACCTGGTATATATAATCAGCCGCCGGCCTTCGGCTTTGGTCGTTATTCAGTAATCCACTGGTAGAATAAGAGTTGCCACTATTATCGTTGTCGTACAGTTCATAAAAGAAAAGCCTCTGAATTCCATTTCTGGCATAGAGTAAAGCAGTTCTTAAATTCCAGTCAGCCTGTGTAGTTTCAGCAGATTTATTACCAATAGGGATAGCCCTGTTGGGACTGCCCTGGTTAAGATCATAACCGGATTCTGTTACCCAAACCGGCATATTACCAGCATACTGATGCGCCATTTTAATAAATGCAGCCGCAATAGAATCAGTATTGGCCAGTTCAGGAGCGGTTGCTATTCCCTGGTTATTGGTTGGATAATAATGGTAATTGATAACATCAAAACAGAGATTAACAGTACCATCGGTTTTATATCCCCTGAATTGTTTACACCAGTCGATAATACCCCTGAAATAATCAGTACTGGGGTCAGCTATACCACACATTACCACCTGCATATTGGGGTCAGCATTCTTTACACCAACTCCCGCACCCAGTGTCTTTTTATGGCCATCATAAAAAGCAGATAAATTAGCAGCATATTCACGGCCTGTCTGATAGGCATTTCTACCCAGCCACCATTTATCCCTTTCATTATCGCATTCAATATAATGAACGGTATTAAGGCCGATTCTGATGGTATTTACAGGGTCGCCTGTCCACCGTGGTACTGAATTAACACTCAGCAGCGATTTATTTACATTTTTATTAGCACCATATCTGGCAGCAAATTGGAAAGCCACTTTAGCCTGATCGGTATAAGAGTCAGGCACTGTAAAATCAGCACCATAATTAACAGGTACATTTTGTCCATTGACAAGGCTATCCGGCCAGGTAGCCTGCATCCAGGGTGCCTGATTTTTAAGATCTGCCAATACCAGTATACCCAAAGATTTGCAGGCTGCATAAATAGTGTCATAATTCCATCCCCCACTATTGGTAGGGTTATAGGTATAACTACCCTTTGTATTTTCCAGTTTCTGCCAATCCATATAATGGCGGAAACCAGTAAATGCCTTTATAGGTTTTATATAAGCACTATCAATCTTTGTGGGATCTATTGCGCCATTTTCAAAATTCCATTCAAAACCATTTACCCCCAGCATTTCATTTAAATTTGCAGTTGGTTTTACCAAAGCGGGAATTGTATTAGGCTTGTGATAAGTTCCAAAAAATTCAATTTCAGTAGGATAATCATCCCCGCTGGTCAGTAACAGGTATTTTACATTTTTAGCAGGGGTCTTTAATTTATATACAGTTGGCTTTTGAGGGTTTGGGCCTATCCAACTATTATACATACCACCGGTGTAAGTGGCAATCAGGGTTTTGTTCCAGTTACTGTCAATTGCATATATAGTAGTGGGTACTGAAATAGCCCCCCCTCTATCATACATTCTGATACTGTCAATATTCATTGTTTCTCCAGCGAGAACAGGATAATAAGAATCGTAATACTTTATGATTTTTCCCCAGCCGGTAAATACGCTGTTAATGGTATCGCCATCAGTTAATGCCTGCAGACCATAAGTAGCATTGGTAAGCTGGTACCAGCGGGTTCCATCAATGGGTATTTTAGTATATCCTTTAGTTGAATTTTGAGAAAATGCAAGTAATGCATTGCATAATAAAGCAGTTAAAAGTAAATGTAGTTTCATGTTTTTCACCTTTTCCGGAAATCGGATTTTTAATTTAATAAAACGTATATTAAAATAAAGTGCATTAATATTTAATAGTGAAACACTATAGTGCAAAACAATTTTACCTATTGTTATGCATAAAATATTTATGCTGTTTTTTTGGAGAAATTTCAGCAGTTAAACAGGAAGAGTAATACGAAAATATGTGATTTTTGAAAAAAAATCAAGTTTTTCAAAAATAAGCATAGATGTAGTTCTTTGTACTACCGGCACTTCCGGAATAATGGCAGTGATAGTTGTGTGTTCCGTCAAAAGAAATGATTGAATTATAAAATAAACTTACATGGTTAAAGGAAAAATAACAGATCAGCAAACAAACGATACATCTAAAACCAGTGCAGTTTCTCTTTCTATAAATGGAAGCTTAACAGCAACAGGAGATAAAGCAATACCTGAAATTAATTTAAATAGAGATTCCCGAATAACTGATCTGATACCCACAACAAAAAAATCAAACGAAAAGTAAATAAATGTTGATGAATAAAATAATGAATATAAAATGAGTTTTAAAGCCATATAAATAATTAAACATTTTTTCCATGACGCAAAGAGCCTGAGCCAAAATCCTGCCGTTTTTCTTCTGTTAAGTGTTTTATATATTTAAAAGTTTTGTTTTAAATTATCATATATATAATTTCTGCTCTAAAAACTGTTTAAGACGTATTAAGAAGGATAAAGACTTAAAAAATTGCTATAATGTTGCCTTTTTTGTAAAAAATTTAAATTATTCATTTTCGTTTGCTTAAAACCATCTGCCCTAAACCCTGTATAAATAGTAAAATAGAACCGGGACCAATATTTTACCAGGAGATGGCTTACGAATTTTATACTTGAGAAATAATGAAACCTCTATAACTTGTGATAGAAATTATAACCTGTGAGTATTGGCAGATCAGTAAATCCTGAATCATAAACTTAAATAGATTTAAAAAAAGAAGATGAAAAGAAAGATAATTACCTGTTTGTTTTTTGCATTTGCACTTTTAGTGATGCCCTCTGCAAAAGCTATACAAATCACCCGTGTAGAGCCGGAAAACTGGTGGGTGGGTATGAAAAATAAATCCTTGCAGATATTGGTTTACGGTCCTAATATTGGCAATGCCCAGGTGTCTATCCATTATCCCGGAATTACCGTCAAAGAAATAGCCAGGGTAGAAAACCCGAATTATGTTTTTATTTATATAAATATAGCACAGGGTACAAAACCAGGCATGGTACCCATACAATTTACAGATGGGAAGGAACCGTTTACCTATAACTATCCCCTAAAAGCCCGTACCGATAAAAGCGGAGCGCTGGGCTTTACTGCCGCCGATGTATTATACCTGATTACACCCGATCGTTTTGCGAATGGCAATCCGGGGAATGATGACCTGGAAGGGGTAAAAGCCAACCGTCAAAATCCAAACGCCCGCCATGGCGGCGATCTGGAAGGGATATCCAAACACCTGGACTATTTAAAAGACCTGGGCATTACCACCGTATGGTTAAATCCTACGCAGGAAAATAAAATGCCCGGAGGTTCCTATCATGGATATGCCATTACAGATTTTTATAAAATGGATCCCCGTTTTGGCAGTAATGAAGAATTTAAAGTACTTACAAAAACTGCCCATGAAAAGGGTTTAAAAATGGTGATGGATATGGTGTTCAATCATTGCGGCAGTTCTCACTGGTGGATGAAAGACCCGCCCTCCAAAGATTGGATCAACAATAATGGGGTATATATGCCCACCAATCATGCTACTGTATCCGTAATGGATGTACATGCTTCGCCAACCGAAAGAAATACCTTTTTAAATGGCTGGTTTTCGCGACAGATGCCCGATCTGAATCAACGCAACCCACACCTGGCCACCTATTTAATACAAAACAGTATTTGGTGGATAGAATATGCCCGTATTGATGGCATCCGGCAGGATACGTATTCCTATATGGATTTTGATTTCCTGGCACGCTGGAATAAGGAGGTTTATGAGGAATATCCCGACTTTACTATCACCGGCGAAACCTGGTATAATAAAAGTACTTCATCTGCCTGGTGGCAAAAGAATTCCATCCTCAGTAAAAAAGACCCGGACTTAAAAACACCCATGGATTTTTCGCTAACTTTTGTGATGCAGAATGATGCATTTAACAGCAAGACAGACAATGGCTATTTAGGTAATATTTTTGAAGATATAACGCAGGATTTTATTTACCCGAACCCTTACAATATCCTGATATTTTTAGACAATCATGATATGAGCCGCTTTGTGCGGAAAGAAGACAGCGATCTGATACATTACAAGCAAGGCCTGGCTTTTTTATTAACTACCCGCGGCATACCCGAGATATATTATGGTACCGAAGTGTTAATGACAGGCACCAAACAGGAAGGGGATGGAAGATTAAGAAAGGATTTCCCCGGTGGCTGGCCTGGTGATATCACTAACCAGTTTTCAAAAAGCGGACGTACCCCTATGCAGAATGAAGCATGGGATTATATGCAAAAGTTATTGCAATGGAGAAAGACCAGTGTGGCTGTTACACAGGGTACACTCATGCATTATGCCCCTAAAAACGGCATTTATGTCTATGCACGTATAAAGGACGACCATACCGTTATGGTTATTTTAAACAGTGCGATAACAGATCAAACAGTGAAGCTGGACCGCTTTAGTGATATCATTGGTAAGAACACAACAGGCAGGGATGTAATTACTTCAAAATCATTTGAGCTTAAAGATGCTATAAGTATACCTGCTAAAGGGGAATATATATTGGAATTGAGTAAGTAGAAAAGTAGGAAGATATACTGATAACTCTACTCTAAATGCAGTACTGGAATTAGTGTATTACGCTGAGAAATTTGATAAGAGATGCTTCCAGTTGAATATTTTGGTTTATTTTACTTAACCAAAACCAAGATATTATGCAGAAAATACTGTTATTCACTTTTTTTCTTTTCACTATACATTCACTCTCTGCTCAATCCAATTATTTAAATAAGTCAAATTATTCACTGGCAGCAAAGTTTTCTCCTAAGAAACTGGAGAAGCTTATTTTTTCTACCAGTGTAGACGCACACTGGCTTAAAAAATCTAACCGATTCTGGTATGTATATGAAACTACAGAAGGAAAAAAATGGTTCATCGTAGATCCTTTGAAAGCCGATAAAAAACTGTTATTTGATAATGATAAACTTGCTGCAGCTATTACAAGAATCGTTAAAGACCCTTTTGATGCAAAGCATCTGGGACTTGACAGTATGAAATTTATAGGGGATGAAAACAGTATTTATTTTGAAGTAAAAAGTACACAGGATACAGAAAAGAAAGATACTTCCGTTAAAAAGGGAACTGCCGCATTGAAGGAAAAGAAAACGTTCTATTTTGAATATAACCTGATGACTTCAGTATTGACTGAATTAAAAGACTATAAGAAACAAAGACGTAAACCGCAATGGGCCAGTATTTCTCCCGATAGCAATACAGTACTCTTTGGCAGGAATTATAATCTGTACATGATGGATAAGGCCAACTATGAAAAAGCCCTGAAAAATGAAGAGGACAGTACAATTGTAGAAACAGCTTTAACTACTGATGGAGTGGAGAACTATGCGTATCACGAATCAGGCGCAACAGGTGCTGTGAATGAAAATAATGCCGAAAAAGAAAAGAACAAAAATAAACGAAAGCCGGCTGGTGTTTTCTGGAGTCCGGATTCAAAGCATTTTGCAATGGAAAGGTCGGATGAAAGAAAAGTAAAAGACCTTTGGGTGATCAATAGTATTGCAGATCCCCGTCCAACACTTGAAACCTACAAGTATTGGTTACCCGGAGAAAAAGAATCTGCAGCAGAAGAATTAGTATTGTTTGATTTAACTGACCATTCCCATAAGACCTTACATACTGAAGCGTTTAAAGACCAGAGTATTTCCATATGGGGAGCACCTTTTATGGCGGCCAGTCGTGATGATGACTGGAGAAGTAATAAATGGTTAGGTACCGCAGACCAGTTCTATTTCTCCAGAACCAGCCGGGACCTTAAAAAAATACAGCTTTGTAAAGTTGAAGTAAAAACAGGAAGTATTAATTCATTGATTGAAGAACAACTCAATACTTATGTAGAGATACGGAGGCCAGGCCTTGTTAATAATGGAAAGGAACTCATTGAATGGAGCGAGCAGGATGGATGGGGGCATTTTTACCTGTATGATGGACAGGGAAAATTGGAAAATCAGATAACCAGTGGACCTTTTCACTGCGAGGATATTGTAGGGATAGATGATAAAAAGCGTGTGCTTTATTTTTCGGCCAATGCAATGGAAAAGGAGGAAGATCCTTATTACCTGCATTTGTATAAAGTGAATTTTGATGGAACAGGCTTAAAACTATTGGATCCCGGAGATTACAATCATGCTGTGAATATGGATGACAGTCATCAATTCTTTGTAGACAATTATTCCAGGGTAAATACGGTTCCACGGTCAGGATTATACAATAATGAAGGCAAGCGAATAATGGAGCTTGAGACAGCAGACCTTAGTTCCCTTTTTGCAGCAGGTTACAAATTTCCAGAGCCATTTAAAGTGAAAGCCGATGATGGGATTACTGATTTATATGGGGTTTTGTATAAACCCTATGATTTTGACAGTACCAAAAAATATCCCATTATAGAATATGTTTATCCAGGGCCTCAGACAGAGGCTGTCAATAAGTCCTTCGGAAGAAGTATGGATAAGACAGACCGGATGGCTCAATTAGGTTTTATAGTAATTACGGTGGGTAACAGAGGAGGGCATCCTTCCAGGAGTAAATGGTATCATAATTATGGATATGGTAATCTGAGAGATTATGGCCTTGCAGATAAGAAGGCTGCCGCAGAACAACTGGCAGACCGGTTTCCCTATATTGATATTAACCGGGTAGGGATTCACGGGCATAGTGGAGGCGGATTTATGAGTACCGCAGCCATGCTGGTATATCCGGATTTTTTTAAAGTAGCTATTTCTTCTTCAGGAAATCATGATAATGCTATTTATAACCGATGGTGGAGTGAAAAACACCATGGTGTGAAAGAAGTGATCAGTGATAAGAATGATACCAGTTACTTATACAGTATTGAAAAAAATCCCGATCTGGCTAAAAACCTCAAAGGGCATCTGATGTTATCTACAGGTGATATTGACGACAATGTACATCCTGGTAATACCATTCGGTTGGCCAATGCTTTAATAAAAGCCAATAAAAGATTTGATTTCCTTTTACTACCGGGACAGCGGCATGGTTACAGTGATATGACGGAATACTTTTTCTGGCGACTGGCTGATTATTTTACCTATCATTTATTGGGAGATAAGACCGACCATGCCACTGATATAGAAGAGATCAATAAGGAGATTGAACAAAGTGGCAGTAAGGGCGCTGTTAAAAGTAAAGGGCCGGAAGAGGAGGAGGATGAAGACCTGAATTAATAGTTAAAAAAGTAAAAGCCGTTCCAGAAAGGAACGGCTTTTTTATTCTTTGCATTTATGTTCTCTTTTGGTAATTGAGATGATTGCAAGTGGATTAATGATCTCATCAGTTGTTGTTGATAAATTAATTAGTACTTTTTAATCAACTGTTATTATTGAAAAATGGGATTATTTCCAATATTTGGAATTATAATAAGGATACTCTATTCGTGTAATGGGAAAATTGATCAATTTAGCTTTAAATGATACTATTTCATCCTTTAATTGATTATTTTGGAATAGAAAATTAGTAATTTATACAGCTGGTTTTAAATATATTCGATGTATATATAATAAATGATTATGAAGAAGCAAGATGCTATATAGGACTTTGAAGATAAAAAAGTTAGAACATTATGGAAGGAAAACGAGAAATGGTATTTTTCAATACAAGAAAATACTGGGGAGATTTAAAAGCAAAACTTAAAAAAGAAGGAAGTAAACTGTCCGAAAAAATCGGACAGTCTTTCTATATTGATAACAATGTTACTTTGGGTAAAATATTTAAAGCAAAAGAAATTGTTGATTAGAAAAGTAAAAGCTATATGGTTAAAGGAAAAATAATTGATAATCATACCAGATGTATTCATTATCATTCTGAGTTTGATATCATCGCTATTAAGATGAAGTGCTGTAGTGAATATTATGCCTGTTATTTTTGCCATGAAGAAGCAGCAGATCATCCACCAGCAGTATGGAAAAAAACTGAGTTTGACACTAAAGCAATAGTATGTGGCAACTGTAAAATGGAACTAACCATCCATCAATATTTTGAATGTGGGTATCAATGTCCGGGTTGCGGTTCAAAGTTTAATCCCAAATGCAAAAATCACAATCATCTTTATTTTGAAATGTAAAAGCGGTAGAAAGTACAATAAAATTTATATGTATTATTTCCTTTATGTAATAATTGATTAATAAAACTTTGAAAAACTAAGGCATTTCTATTTTTTTTGAAGTTTTTCCATTTTTTGTCTTGTTTCGGTATTTTCTTTCATTGTCAATGCTTTCTGGAAATTGCTGATGGCATTGGATTTGTCACCCATAGCTGCATAAAAATCACCCATTGAATCAAAGGCATTAAAACTTTTAGGATAATTTTTAATATTTAACTGAAATAGCTGTTCGGATTTTTTAAATTGTTTGCTGGAAAGCATATAATAGGCTAATTCATTAATCATACTTTCAGTAGGCTTTAACTGGTAACCAATTCTATTGGAAATGCTGTCAAAGTGGTTTTCAAATTTACTGGCTAGGTTTATTGTACTATCCATAAATTCCTTAGTGCCCATTTTCATTGGATAGAAGTCGAATATAAAATGAAGGGCATCATATTCTGAAATCAATGGAACAGATCCATGGTTATCAGTTGGATAATATTTACTGCTAAACTGCAGGCCATTATGATTGTTTTTTTCCAGGATTGACTTGAGTTGCAGAATTGAACGGATATGCCTGGTATTAACAGTAGTATCATTCACCACTTTTTCTATCGTCATATTATCATCCATTGTATTGGCAATACCCAAGTACAGGGTTTTCCCGGTAAATTTTTGAGTTGAAAGAATTTTACCGGATTCTTTGAGCAGTTTTTCATGGTCCCACCACATACTGGGATCTATGGCTACATAAGAATTAAACAATTCAGTATGGTGTAAAAGCGTATTTATAACTGTTAGCCCCCCAAAAGAATGGCCTACCAGCATACGGTAAGGAGCAACAGGGTAAAGAGAATCGATATGCGGGATCAGTTCTTTCCTGATAAACTCTATAAACTTTTCACCACCTCCGGAAGTCTTTGAATTGGCGCTATCCATAAAAGGCGGGTCTGCAGCAACAGGAGTGGGTGTAAGGTCTCTGGTCCTGTCAGTATTAGGAATGCCCACAATGATCATTTCCGGGCAGACCATGTTCCCATTTACTGTGCTTAACTGTTGAATCATACCCTGAACGGAAGAAAAATGGGCATCCCCATCCAATAAATATAATACAGGGTATTGCCTGGGTGCATATATGCCAGCAGGGGTAGCAGTAGGAACATAAACCCATATTTTACGTTGCTCCTTCAGGATAGAGGAATACATACTGTCGATACTCCCTGTTACAATAGAATTATTGTTCCTGAATTTGTTACAACTGCAAAGAATCAGTATTAATATAAATGGAATGTATTTTTTCATGATTTGAAATTTGCAGGGTATAAGAAGAAATGAAACAAAATACAGTTTCATTTCTTGTAATCCAAGGGTTTGAAATTAATTTTTTTACCTCCTGGATTAGTTTTTATTAAAATGATTGGATTCAGGCAGAAAATAACCTTGATCTGATGACCAGGAAATCCATAGTTTATAATGTTACAGTCATTACAATTCAATTAGGCAAGGAAGTTGAGGTAAGCCATGAACCTAATAAATGAGGTTTAAGGTATTTTAGTGAAAAAAGCAGGGGAAATTATACAGTAGGGTTTAAATGTAAAGTGATTTGGAATTTTTAATAAAATTAACCGGATTCTCCAAAAACACTTTTACACTGAATTCATTAAGTAACCTTTTAACTGATATCAGACAGGTATCAGCACGCCTGTCGGTTCGGAATCGGTTAGGACCAAGTCCGTCAAATGACGGAGATAGTATGAGCCGATTCCGAAGGGATTGAGGTGCTGGTAAGGATTAAAGGAGTTTTTTATAGAACTTGAGATCTATTCTCCAATAGACAATAATCTGGATTTCCAAGTTTTAATGATATCTCTTAGCAAATGAATGTTTTTTCTCTAATTCAAAACTGCATAATTTTGGGTAAACTTACAGAATAGGTAACCGACAATTATGAACAAAATGATTTTCAGATTTTAAAAGTGATGGATAATACATTTTTGATGAATTTATGCTCATTTATTTTATAAAAATTAAATCATACAATTTTTAATTTAATTATAGTTATAATATATATTAAAAATAAATTATTAAATATTTTAAAATTATCAGAGGAATTATTTTATGTCATAATAGTTATCCTTATTATATTAATTCTAACTAATCCTTCATTAAAAAATTTAAAAGAATTTAAATCAACCTTTTCATTTTACTCTCTCTATTTAATTATTATAGTATTTCTTTATTGCATCTTAAGCTTTCCCCAATTCCCATTTCACCAGCTTTGCTAAAATCATCACATCCACTTTCTTTTTGTTTTAAGGCTATTTTCATTAATCCTTTATTATAATATCCATTTCCATTCTCTGAATTCAATTGAATTGCAGCAGTAAAATCTTTATTTGTTCCCTCTGCATCTTTTAGATGGACCTTACACAACTCCTCTTAAAAAAAGGCGTTTTCGTTTTTAGCACTTATATTAATAAGTTTGGTATAATCGAATTCATTATTTATTTGTTACGCTTTTCCTTCTGAAATTTCTTAATTAATGTATTTTTTGGATACTAATTAGATTGCCCTTTACTATAAAATTAAGAGAAGCGCCTAAATCTAAATTTACAGAAGGCTCCTCATCGTTATTATCTGATTTTTCTATTTCTTTTTCTATTTCAAATTTGACTTTATTAATAGAAGAAATAGAAATCACAAAAATTATATCTTCTATTCTTCCAGAATGCCTACCGATTCTATTTTTTTCATACGCCTCTGCCAATTCTTGTGCTTGATTGCTATTACAATTTATTTCATAAAAATAAAATCGCCTTGAAAATGAAACAATAAAACCGGAATCCGATTTTTTTATATCATCGATTCTAAGATTATTTAGAACAATTTTATTGTTTTTAACAAGATAGTTTTGATATTCATAAGTTAGCAAATAATTTAAAGTATCGAATCCTGCAATTGCTCCAAATTGAGAAGCAACTTTATTAAGCCTTTCCCATTCCATCTTCTTCCTCTCATTTCTTTTTTGATTATCACTATTTGACTGAACATTTACAGAATTGTTACAGCAGAAGTTTACAGAAATTATCATTATGAAAATTAGCCTTTTCATTGACTTGAAAATTTTACATTTAAATACCCCCCAAAAGTTTTTCCATCGTTTTTACAATTTTTACAAGCTTTGCATCGTGTTGATCCATTGCATGTATTCATTTTTGGTGAATAAATTATTAATTCAATACAAGAAATGACAATCCTATAAATAATATTTAAATTCGATTATTTATTTATTGTGAAATAACTTCTCCTACAATTTCAAATTTTTTGTTGCCAAGTTGTAGCTTATTTATTTTCATATCTTTTCCATCAAAAAAAAATGTAATGGCACCAAAATAAATACAATCGAGTTTTTGTTCAACGCCTGGTTAGAGTTTAATTATTGTAGTTTCAGAGTTACTATGTTCTTCTAATTCTGTTGTAGTCTTGATTGTAAAAGAAATAATTTTATTTTTGGAAGTATTTTTTAATACTGCTTCTTCAAGTTTAATATTTAAAGCTTTTACTATGCTATCAGCTTCTTTTTTATCTTCAACTTGAGTAGAGTCTGACATCTTTGAAAACTCAATATCTTTACTTCCTTCTTGTTGGTAGAAATCAATTGTCAAACAATCTCTATTATTTCTATATTCAATTTTTCCATTTGAGCAGCTATAAAGTAGTAAAAGAGGTAAACATTTTAATAATAATTTCATTCTACTTATTTTTAAATAGAAACAAATAGTTATTTTTTGCATACCCCACAAGTTTTTCCATCTTTTGTACAATGTTTACAATATTTGCAATTCTTACAAGCTTTACATGGAGTAGAACCAGTGCAGGTAGCCATTTTTGGTAAAAAACTTAATAAACCGAGACAAGTAAATGAAATTGCTAATAATACAACAGGAATATAATTTTTCATAATGAAATCTTTTACGCTATTTATTCTCTACAATATTATACTCAATCAAAAAAAAGGGATCAGCTTGGTCTGTAGATATTCTACTAAAGGCTGCTAAGATTTTAAAAAACTTGTCTTTATTCCATACTTTTTCCCATTTATTTTCATCTACTTTTTTGAAATTGTCTTTAATATAATTCAAGTTATTATACGCATATTTTGTATCTCCCCAAAAAGCTTGATAAACACAAATTTCATCTCCATTAATTCGGTTAAAAACAAATGTTAAATCAAGACAACCATAATAATCTTGATCAATAATCGAGAACCCACTTTTCAAAACTAAATCACCAGCACCATTTACATCTTTCTCAATTTTGTATACAGCATTATATTTTAAGTGATTTAAAGAATCGAGATAACTTCTTATTCTGTTTTCAGGCTCCCCAACTAAAATAGTAATATGATTTAATTGAGATAAAACAGAAAGAGGAATAAAGAATAGTATAATTAATAAAATTTTTAAGCTACATTTATTTTGAATTTGAAAACAATAGTTTACTTCACACATAATATCACTTTAGGAGGATTTTCAAAAATCTAGAAATGAGATAATGCAAGTTAGGAAATAAACTAATACAATAGAAGTTCCAATTCTGAGATTTCTTGTCTTGCTAACTTGTTTCAATAGTAGCAAATAAAGCTTTGTTGGCTTGTTCTTATAAATTTTTTTAAAATACTTGCTATAAATCTGTTTTTCGGCACTATCCTTTCCAAATAGCTTATGATATTCTCTAAAAAGCGATCGATTACTACGGCTTAATGTTTGGGTTTCGTACATGCACCCATTAAAGGCTGAACGATGATAAAAGTACCCGGCAACTAAATATAATTTACGGTAACGTTTTTGCGTTTTAGGGCAAACAAAATATCAAATAGCCCCTTTTCCTAAGTTTGATGGAATAGAAACAATATCAACTCTATATTTAGTTGGAACTCCATTGCTTTTATAACCCATTTCTAAATAAGGTGTTGCATTATTTGTATTTGTTATAATGGAAATACTACCAGTTTTTTTCCTGTTTAAAATCGATGAGATTACCTCACTTTTATATTGGTCTGGCTTAAGATATCCCCACCGTAATTAATCGGAAATGCATATTTTTTTGCAATCATTATAGAGAGTAGGGAATGAATGTGGCTTTGGCATATTTTTTTTAGTTTTCCTGTGAAACCTAAATCTTTAGTGAACACCATATTAGATGTTGCATTAAATTTGAACTACTTTGACTTCCCCCAAAAAAGCCGGAGCAATAAGGTATGAATTTATTTTTAAAATATGTTACTGAGGTATAATAGAGTAACAAAAAATGAGAAAAAAGGCATAATCAAAGTAAATGAATAGAAAAGCGATAGGCTGAGACCCTTTACTGATATTGATTTCAGGGCATAAAAAAACCACTCTAAAAGAGTGGTTTTGTGCCCGGGACGGGATTCGAACCTGCACGCCGGTGAAAGCACCACCACCTCAAAGTGGCTTGTCTACCAATTTCAACACCCGGGCAAAAATGGATTGCAAATGTAATTTCCTATTTTTAATTTCTACAGATTATTTTAAAATCCTTTTACATTCTTTCCGGTACCTTAATTCCCAATAAACCCATGCCAGTCTGTATGACCTGTGCCGTTAAACGGGACTGCTGTAACCGTAACCCTTTCTTTTCCTCATTTTCGGCATTGCTGATGGAATGCTCGGTATAGAAACTATTGAATGTCTTGGCTAAGTTGAATATATAGATGGCCAGTTTGGAGGGATCATGCTCCTGGGCGGCTTCTGCTATTACGGATGGGAAGGTTTCCAGGGCAATGGTTAATTCCTTTTCCAGGGGCAGGAGTGGTAGCTGGTAGCCATTGATAGGGGCTGTGGCAGCTGCGGCTTCGGCTGACCTGCGCAGGATGCTTTTGATCCTGGCATGGGTGTACTGGATGAAGGGGCCGGTAAAACCATGGAAATCGATGCTTTCCTCCGGATTGAAGATCATTTTTTTCCGGGGGTCTACCCGTAATAAAAAGAATTTTAAAGCGCCGAGGCCAATAATATCATAGAGTTCATTTAATTCTTCCTTTGTAAAGTCTTTCACTTTGCCCAGTTCTTCGGTTTTCTGGCGGGAAATTTCAATCATGGCATCTACCAGGTCATCGGCATCTACCACCGTTCCTTCCCGGCTTTTCATCTTTCCACTGGGTAATTCTACCATCCCATAACTTAAATGGTAAATACCATCGGCAGAGGGGAGGCCTAATTTCTGACAAATGAGCTTTAATACTTTAAAATGGTAATTCTGTTCATCGCCCACCACATAAATACTCTGGGTGGCATTGAAGGTTTTCTGTTTCAGTTCGGCCAGTCCGATATCCTGGGTAATATACACAGAGGTACCGTCTTTTCTGCGTACCAGCTTCTCATCCAATCCGTCGGCTGTTAAATCGATCCATACACTGCCATCTTCTTTCTGAAAAAAGACTTTCTTATCCAGTCCGGTTTCTACCAGGTCTTTCCCCAGTAAATAGGTCTTGCTTTCGTAATAGGTTTCGTCAAAATCACTGCCTATTCTTTTATAGGTAGTGTCAAAACCGGCATATACCCAACTGTTCATGGTTTGCCATAATGCCATTACTTCGGGCTTACCCGCTTCCCAGTCTACCAGCATCTGCTGGGTGGCTTTCATAATCGGGGCTTCTTTTTCTGCCGCTTCGGCAGTCATACCCCCGGCTACCAATTCTGCCACTTCCTTTTTATAGGCATTATTGAATTTTACATAATAATCCCCAACAAAATGGTCGCCCTTCATACCGGTGGATTCCGGGGTGGCACCATTGCCAAAGAGCTGCCAGGCGATCATGCTTTTACAGATATGAACGCCACGGTCGTTTACTATACAGGTTTTGGCTACTTCGTACCCACTGGCTTTAAGGATTTCAGCAATACTCCAGCCCAGGAAATTATTTCTTAAATGGCCCAGGTGAAGGGGTTTATTGGTATTGGGGGAACTGTATTCCACCATTACCCGTTCATTATTGGGGGCTTTGAGTCCGAATTTAGGGTTCTGGTATTCTTTCAGGAGAAACTGGTACCAGTAACTGTCTGCCAGGCTAAGGTTAAGAAAGCCTTTGATGACATTAAAACCGGAAAATACAATGCTGTGTTTATCTTGTAAATATGCACCCAGTTCCTGCCCCAGGGCATCGGGTGATTTTTTCAATTGTTTTACAAAGGAAAATAGTACAATGGTATAATCACCCTCAAATTCGGGTTTAGTAGCATTTACCAGGATAGCAGCAGCCGGCAAATCCAGTCCGTATACCTCTTTAATCGCTTCAGCAGCAGCAGCTTTAATCAGATCAGTTACACTCATTAGAAATTAACATTTAAGGTTGCAAATCTAAATGATAAATTTTACCTTCGCCGCCATTTATGCTTAGAATTCACCATTTTGTTAAAAACACCATCTTAAGTATTGTAGATTTTTTCTATCCTTTATTTAAGAAATTTATGCCCATACAAACCTATAGGTATGCAGCCTGTGGTGGTTTTAATACGATGATTGATATCTCCCTTTTTTTTGTGGGATATAACTTTATTTTTAAGGGTGAACCGCTGTTTTTTCCCAGTATCAATTTAATGGTAGGGGCACATATTGCGGCGTTCCTGGTGAGTTTCTGTGTTACCTTCCCCATTGGGTTTTACCTGAGCCGCTATGTGGTATTTCAGGAAACCTCTGTGAGTAAAAAGGAACAGTTGGGTAAATATTTTACCGTGGTGCTGTTTTGCCTGGTACTGAACTATGGCTTTTTGAAACTGTTTGTGGATGTGTTTAAATGGTACCCGACCCCTTCTAAAATACTAACCACTTTTTTTGTGGTAATGTTCAGTTACCTCTCTCAGAAGAACTTTACATTTAAGTCACCCTCCGGCCAGTAATTCCTGCAATATTTGCCTGTTATTCTGTTTATTGTGACCCTTTTCTGACATTTTTGCATTATTTGGGGTATGGCATAATGGTTGACTATCTATACTGACTTCAGATTGAAGTTGAAAGTGTAAAAAATTATAACTATGGGAAAGATAATTGGAATTGATTTGGGAACAACCAACAGTTGCGTATCTGTAATGGAAGGTAACGAGCCGGTTGTAATTGCTAATGACGAAGGCCGGAGAACGACCCCTTCTGTTGTTGGGTTTTTAAAAAATGGTGAACGTAAAGTAGGTGACCCTGCTAAACGTCAGGCTATCACCAATCCGCATAATACTATTATGAGTATTAAACGTTTTATGGGCCGTCGTTTTGATGAAGTAACCGAAGAAAGCAGCCATTGGGGATATAAGGTAGTGAAGGGTGACAATAATACAGTTCGTGTAGACATAGATGGCAGGTTATATACGCCTCAGGAAATTTCTGCCATGATTCTGCAGAAAATGAAGAAAACGGCTGAAGATTATTTAGGCCAGGAAGTAACAGAAGCGGTGATTACCGTTCCTGCTTACTTTAATGATGCACAGCGCCAGGCTACCAAGGAAGCCGGTGAAATTGCAGGTTTAAATGTTCGCCGTATTGTGAACGAACCTACTGCTGCAGCATTGGCATACGGATTGGATAAAAAGCATATTGACCAGAAAGTGGCTGTATTTGACCTGGGTGGTGGTACTTTTGATATTTCTATCCTGGAATTAGGGGATGGGGTATTTGAAGTAAAATCTACCAATGGGGATACTCACTTAGGTGGTGATGATTTTGATAAAGTGATTATGGACTGGCTGGCTCAGGAATTTAAGAATGAAGAAGCTATTGACCTGCGTAAAGACCCGATGGCTTTACAGCGTTTGAAAGAAGCTGCTGAAAAAGCAAAAGTAGAATTGTCTTCTTCTTCTGAAACAGAAATAAACCTGCCGTATATTACTGCAGTGGATGGGGTGCCTAAACACCTGGTGAAGAAATTAACCCGTGCTAAATTTGAACAGTTAAGTGATAACCTGTTTGCAAGGTGTTTGAAGCCCTGTGAATTAGCATTGAAAGATGCAGGTTACAGTACTTCTCAGATTGATGAAGTTATACTGGTGGGTGGTTCATCCCGTATTCCTAAAGTACAGGAAATTGTAGAAAAATTCTTTAACCGGAAGCCAAACAGGAGTGTGAACCCCGATGAAGTAGTGGCTATTGGTGCAGGTATACAGGGTGCGGTATTAACCGGTGAAGTAAAAGATGTATTGTTACTGGATGTGAGCCCGCTTACACTGGGTATTGAAACCATGGGTAGTGTAATGACACCGATGATTCCGGCCAATACAACCATCCCAACCAAGAAAACAGAAGTATTCTCTACAGCCAGTGATAACCAGCCAGGCGTACAGATCCATGTGTTACAGGGAGAACGCCCAATGGCGAGTCAGAATAAGAGCCTGGGTGTGTTTAACCTGGATGGAATACCACCTGCTCCGCGTGGTGTGCCGCAGATTGAAGTGACTTTTGATATTGATGCCAATGGTATTTTACATGTTACTGCAAAAGATAAGGGTACCAATAAGGAACAGAAAATCCGTATTGAAGCCGGTAGTGGTTTAAGTAAGGAAGAAGTGGAAAAAATGAAGAATGATGCGAAAGCACATGAAGCAGAAGATAAACTGGCCCGTGAAAAAGTGGACAAGATGAACCAGGCTGACAGTTTGATTTTCCAGACAGAAAAACAACTGAAAGAATTTGGGGATAAGATTTCTGCTGATAAAAAAGCACCTATTGAAGCAGCATTGGCTAAATTAAAAGAAGCCCATAAAGTACAGGATGTAGCAGGTATTGATACAGCACTGGCAGAAATGAATACAGCATGGACTGCAGCCAGTGAGGAAATTTATAAAGCTCAGCAGGCAGGAGCCGGGGCACAGCCCGGACCAGATGCAACAGCAGGAGCAGCCGGCCCTCAGCAACAGGGTGGAGCGAATGATCATGTGGAAGATGCTCAGTTTGAAGAAGTGAAATAACGCAGTTAGTTGCAAATAAAGGGAACCGCCTCATTGATAAAATGAGGCGGTTTTTTTGTTATTTAACAAAACATTCGTAAATTGAGCATGAACGGTTGATTGCATGTGAAGTCATATTGCATCATTTTTAAAATCAACTGTTATGAAAAAAATACTCTTTCTTCAATTGTACCGTTTCATTCTTTTGTTATTATTCAGCTTATTAATAGCCGTAGCAGTTGTATTTATATTGGAAATTAAATTTGAGCTGACTCAGTTATCCATCAACTTTATCAGTATTTTTCTGGTAGCTGCCTTACTGGCACCTATTGTTACAGGAATAGTGCTGGCAATTGGGTATTTCAAAAATAAAATATCCTACCACCGGTCATTATTTAAAATGAAGGCGGGAGCACATGTTTTTATGTAAAGCCCGGGGTTTATTCAAATACAAAATATAAACCCATAAATACGATACTTACACCGATAATGGTGAGTCCGTATAAAAGAAAATTATACCATTCCGGAAAAGCTTCCGATACTGTAAGTACACAGCTTAGAAAACCCAGAAAAGCACCAACAGCCATTAATACAAAGCCGGTGAACTGCCTTTTGGCATTCCGGATGCGTTTGTATTCTTTTAAATGTTCTGAGATAGCAACTGCATCCAGTCCTTTTGATTGCAGTTCTTCCTCAATAGCCTGAGGGGTCAGGTTACTACCTATCCATTCCCGGATAGTGGTTGCATTGATTGAAACAGTATATGGCATAGCAAAGGTTTACTGAAAACAAAATAGTGTTTTTTTTCAATAAATAGAAAATTTCTGAACTTTTGCCTCAATTTTTAAATAGTTCACCGAAAAAAATAATATTTTTCAAAGCATTCCTTATTTTCAATGTAAAATAAATCATATGTTCAACCGACACAGAAAGAAAATGCTGGTAGTAACTGTACTGAGCTGTTTAACAGCAGTCACTATCCTGTCATTCAGGCCGGATCAGCAAGAACCAAAGAAGTTAAAAAATATAAAAGTATTCCCTGCTGATTTTACGTATGAGCAGGTTGACCATGCCATGGATGGGTTTAAAGCCGATTTAGGTGTTAGATGTGGCTATTGCCATGCCCCTTCAAAAGAAAACCCCCGCAAAATGGATATGGCCAGTGATGCAAACCCTAAAAAAGATATTACCCGTGATATGATGCGGATGACAATGGAAATGAATAAGAAATACATTGCCGCTATACCACATGCAGATACCACCAAAGTGCAGCTGATTACCTGTAATACCTGCCACAGAGGAGCCGGTAAGCCTTTTGGAAAAGTAAACAACACACCACCACCACCACCTTTTGAAGGAGCACCACCGCCTCCTCCTTCCGGACAAGGCAAATAACAATACTTTTTAATCATTTTAATCCACCCGGGAAATATTATAATAGGTAATATTTTCCGGGTGTTTTTTTGGGTGCCTGTTATTATTTAGTGCTTACTCATACCTGCTTTTACAATATTTAAATAATTTTTTTTAAAAAATACTAATCGGTAATGTGTTATAATTACACATTAAATACTGTATCTTAGCGGCATTAAATTATTGACCTTGCCTAACGATAAACTAATTGCCAGCAAATTGCCTGAAGTAAAAACTGTAAAGGCAAAAAAATCAGAAATTAAGGGCCCCTTAAAAAAAGCGCCAGCTAAAAAATCAGCAGGAAAAGCAAAACCCATTGATAGTGATGTGGTAATGAAAAAAGTTGCCCCTAAAAAAAGGAAAACTGAGTTACCCATTATAAAATCGACACCCATCATGAATGCAGCACAAACAACCGGTTTAAAGATCAGGTTTCTATTGAAATTTCACACTACTTACGGCCAAAACTTATTTATATCCGGTAATCATGTTTTATTGGGGAATGAAGTCCTGGAAAATGCCCTGCCATTGAAATTTAAGGATGATAATACCTGGACTGCAGAGATAGAATTTAACGGAACAGAACTGCCCGAAGCTGGCATTACTTATAATTATATACTGAAAAATGCGGATGGTACTGTGAGTTATGATTGGGGAAAAGATAAAATCATTTATCCCTTGATTCTTAAGACTAAGGAAGTTACGATAATAGATTCCTGGAATTTTGCCGGCTATTTTGATAATGCTTTTTATACAGAGCCTTTTCAGCAGGTATTATTGAAAGCGAACCATACAGCCGTTGCAGTAAAAGAACCAGTAACTGCCACGCACCAGTTTAAAGTAAAAACACCTTTATTACCCAAGGGTCAAACACTTTGTATTATAGGATATGGCAAGAAACTGGGTAACTGGAGCCGGAAAGACCCTATTTTACTGAGTAGGAAACAGGGGGATAATTTCTATGCCGTAAACCTGGACCTTGAAAAAGAACCTTTTCCGCTGGTATATAAATATGGGGTGTACGACGTAACGGAAAATAAATTTATACGCTTTGAAGATGGAAGTAACCGGGTACTGGCAGAGGACACAAACCGTGACCAGTTTACTATTGTGAATGATGGATTTGCAGTATTGCCTAATAATACCTGGAAGGGAACCGGAGTGGCCATACCGGTATTCAGTTTACGGACTGCCAATAGTTTTGGTGCCGGTGAATTCAATGACCTTTCCTTACTGGTTGACTGGGCGAAGCTTACCGGCTTAAAACTGATACAGATATTGCCGATTAATGATACTACGGCCACGCATACCTGGATGGATTCTTATCCGTATGCTGCTATTTCGGCTTTTGCCTTACATCCGATCTATCTGAATTTAAAAAAGATGACGGATGCGGATAACCAGCACCTGGTGGAAGCACTGGAAGAAAAACGCCTGGCATTGAATCAATTGGATGATATTGATTATGAAGCAGTGATCAATACCAAGCTGGAATTTGTAAAACAGATTTATCCTTTGCAGCAGGCTGCTACTTTCAGCAGTGCAGATTTTCAGCAGTACTTTAATCAGAATAAGCACTGGCTGGAACCTTATGCTGTATTTTGTTATCTGCGGGATGAATATGGTACCTCTGATTTTAACCAGTGGCCGGCATACAGTCAGGTTACCGATGCAGACATAGCAGCTTTAACAGCTAAAGATGCTGCCTCTTTTAAAGCTGTAGCCCTGAACTATTTTATTCAATACCATTTGCACCTGCAATTGAAAGCAGCTACAGAATATGCCCATGCAAATGGTATTATTGTGAAAGGAGATATTGCTATTGGTGTGTACCGTTATGGTGCAGATGCCTGGCAGCGGCCCGACCTGTTTCATATGAATATGCAGGCTGGAGCACCTCCGGATGATTTTGCCGTGAAAGGACAGAACTGGGGTTTCCCAACCTATAACTGGGCTGCCATGATGGCTGATGGATTTGGCTGGTGGAAACAGCGGTTTGAGCAAATGAGCTACTATTTTGATGCATTCCGTATTGACCATATCCTGGGATTTTTCAGGATCTGGAGTATTCCCATGGATGCAGTGGAAGGGATACTGGGTTATTTTGTGCCAGCGATACCGGTGCATATTAATGAATTTAACAGCAGGGGGATTTGGTTCGATTATCATCGTTATACCAGGCCCTTTATAACCGATCAGGTATTACTGGAAGTTTTTGGATATGATGACGGGTATGTAAAAGAACATTTTTTACAGTATAACGGATATGGTACCTATACTTTAAAACCTGAAGTGGCCACCCAGCGAAATGTGGTACAACACCTTGCCGGCTGGAATGAGGATGATTTTACTGCTAAAATTAAACAGGGATTATTTGACCTGATCAGTAATGTGATTTTATTTGAAGTGGAAGGATCGCAGGGGCAGCAATACCATTTCCGGTTTTCTATGGAAAGTACTTCATCTTTTCAGAAGCTGGATTGGAATACCCAGCAACAACTGAAAGAATTGTATGTAAATTATTTCTTCTCCCGTCAGGATGCTTTCTGGATGAAAGAAGCATTGCAAAAATTACCCGCTTTAAAAAGGGTGACCAATATGCTGGTCTGCGGAGAGGACCTGGGTCTTGTTCCATCCTGTGTACCGGAAGTAATGCGGCAGCTTGGGTTACTGAGCCTGGAAATTCAGCGTATGCCTAAAGACCCTAAAAAGGAATTCTTCCATCCGGATGATGCGCCTTATTTGAGTGTGGTTACCCCTTCTACCCATGATATGAGTACGATACGTGGTTGGTGGGAAGAAGATAAGGATAAGATACAGAAATTTTATAACCATGAGCTGGGGCAATATGGTGCCGCACCTTTTTATTGTGAGGCCTGGATTAATAAAGCAATAGTATTACAACATTTGTATTCGCCTGCGATGTGGAGTGTTTTCCAGTTACAGGATTTACTGGGTGCTGATGCTAAGCTTCGGAAAATGGACCCTAATTCTGAAAGGATTAATGTACCTGCCAACCCTAAACATTACTGGAGGTACCGGATGCATATTTCCCTGGAAGATTTAATGCTGCAGGATGAGTTTAACAGTGATTTGAAAGGAAATATTGTTGCAGGGGGGAGGTAGGAAAAAAATGAGTATGAAGATTTTCTATCAAAAAGTTGAACTGCCTTTTCAGTATCCTTTTACCATATCCAATGGCAGAACCAAGACACACCAGCCAACGCTGATTGTAATGCTGCAATTGGGCAAATGGGTTGGTTTTGGGGAAGCTCCGGCCATTACTTATTATGATATTACTGTGGAGCAAATGATTGAAGACCTGGAAGCGAAACGGCCTTACCTGGAAAAGTTTGCATTTACAGACCCTGAACGGTACTGGCATTACCTGCACCATTTATTTCCGGGTAATCCTTTTTTAGTCTGTGCCCTTGATATAGCAGGGTGGGACCTTTTTGGAAAAATGGAACATAAATTATTGTACCAGCTCTGGAATACGGAATGGAAGCATTTGCCATTGGCTGATTATACTATTGGGATTGACAGTATGGAAAAGATGGTTGCCAAAATGAAGGCAAAACCCTGGCCTGTTTATAAAATTAAGCTGGGTACACCGGAAGACCTGGAAATAATGGCTGCCCTTAGGCAACATACGGATGCTGTTTTTAGGATTGATGCCAATGCCGGATGGACACTGGAGGAAGCTTTATTGAAAATACCCAGGTTAAAAGAACTGGGGGTGGAATTTATTGAACAACCACTGGCAAAAGATAACTGGGAGGGGATGAAGGTTTTGTACCAGGAATCTGTGTTGCCCTTGCTGGCAGATGAAAGCTGTGTTTTTGAAAGTGATGTGGAAAAATGCCAGGGGCATTTTCATGGAATTAATATAAAACTGACCAAGTGCAGCGGGATTACACCGGCTTTACGCATGATTAAAAAAGCCAGGGAGCTGGGATTACAGGTCATGATGGGTAGTATGAATGAATGCAGTGTGGGTTCTGCGGCGATTGCCAACTTTTTGCCTCAGCTTGACCATGTGGATATGGATGGGCCTTTATTACAAACCGAAGACCCTGCCATGGGGATTGAATTTGATTTTGGGAAAGTAAGGATACTGGGCAGGGAAGGGCTGGGTATACAAATGAAATAAGCCCGTTGAACAGGCTTATTTCATTTGTATTAAGTTAGATTTAAAGGGTTATTACCAGATTTTTACCCGCAGGCTATCTGCACGGTACATTTTATCTCCGGGCTTAATACCAAAAGCTTCATAAAATTCCGGAACATTTACCACCGGGCCATTCACCCTTTCCTTAGCAGGTGCATGTACATCCTGCATCAGCTGAGAAGCCAGGCGTTCTTTACGGTCCTGAATCATCCAGCTATACGCATATCCCAGGAAATACCGCTGAAGAGGAGTTTGCCCGTGAATCTTTTGATTTTTCTGATAGATTTCTGTTTTCTTCAAAGCATCAATACCTAAGAGTAATCCACCTAAATCGGCAATATTCTCACCCTGGGTAGCAGATCCGTTTACGTGTAAAGTATCTACCGGCATAAAGCTGTTGAATTCCTGAATAATTTTTTGGGTGCGTTTGGTAAACTGAACAGAATCTGCAGCAATCCACCAGCTTTTTAAATTGCCTTTGGCATCGTACTGGCGGCCCTGGTCATCAAATCCATGGGTAATTTCATGGCCAATAGTAGAAGCAGCGGCATAACCATACACAAAAGCATCGTCCAGTTCCTCATCCCGCATACCCGGAACCGTAAACATACCTGCCGGCAATACAATTTCATTATTGGAAGGATTATAATACGCATTGTATGTCTGCGGACTCATATCCCATTCTGTCCTGTCCACCGGTTTACCCAGCTTGGAGAATTCGTAATGATGCCACCAATCACTGGCATGCTGCATATTGGTAGCATAAGCTTCTTTACCAATCTGCATGGCAGTAAAATCTTTCCATTTATCCGGATAGCCCACTTTTTTAGTGATTTTACTTAGTTTATCCAGGGCTTTCGCTTTAGTGGAATCGCTCATCCAGTCCAGGTGCTGAATCCTTTCTTTATACGCATCGCGGATGGCTTCCACCAGGTTACTGTAACGTTCTTTCGCTTTTTCCGGAAAATATTCCTTAACAAAAAGCTGTCCCAATGCTTCACCCAGAATATGTTCTTCCGCATCCAGTGTTCTTTTCCAGCGGGGCCTTGGTTTAGAGGTACCGCTCAACGCTTTACGGTAATCAAAATAATGCTGGAAAGTACTATCATCCAGATAGGCAGCTTCGGAGAGAACCAGGTGTATTTTCAGGTAATTCTTCCAGTCGGCCAGGGAAGTCATTTTTAGTTCATTATTTAAAGCCGTATAGAATTCCGGCTGGCCAACTATCACTGAATCCAGGGTTTTGATTCCACTGATTGTAAGGTATTCATCCCAGCCAAAATTTGGCATCAGTTTTTTAACTTCAGCCAGACTGATTTTATGATAATTTTTATAGGGATCGCGGAGATCAGCCAGTTTACGGGAAGAGATAGCCAGTTTACGTTCCAGGTTATATACCGAAGCTGCATTGGAATGGGCGGTAGCGCTGTCATTCCCCAGTTGGATGAATGTTTCCAGTAAATATTGCTGGTAAGCATTGCGGACATTGATGGTTTTACTATCTGTATTAAAATAGTAATCCCTGTTAGGCATACCCAATCCGCCCTGCATCAGCTGATAAGCCATGGCTTCACTGTTTTTATCATCCTGTGCAACATAATCGTTAAACATACAGCCAATACCAATATTATGAAAGTTGGCTGCCAGTGCAGTAATGTCAGCATATGTATTCAATGCATCAATTTTTTGGAGCAGGGGTTTTAAGGGTTGAATACCCTCTTTATTCAGTTTGGCAGAGTCCATGGCAGTTGACCAGAAGTCGCCAATTTTCCGGGAAACAGTTCCAGAAGCCGCTTTATCTGCAATAGCTTTATCATTAATGATTTTAAGCCGGTTATAAATTTCTTCCTGCACCAGGTTGCCAATACCCCAGCTGCTTTCATCAGCAGGGATTGGGTTGTTTTTGATCCATCCGCCATTGGCATAGCGGAAGAAATCTTCTCCCGGGCTAACAGTAGTGTCTATATTGGTTGTTAAGAAATCGGGTTTGGGTGAATTTTGTTTACAGGCAGCAGCAAACAAAATGAGGCAGAGCAGGAGCGGTGTTAATTTCATTTCGGTTGTTTTAAAGTGGAAATTTATTCAAAATTAGCGGCATGACGAATGTTTTTTGAAGAATGGCAGCGGACTAATATTTTTGCAGAAAATTTCGGGCAATAGCGCAGTCCGGTAGCGCGCCACGTTCGGGACGTGGAGGTCGCTGGTTCGAATCCAGTTTGCCCGACGATAGTTTTTTATAATCTTATAGTTTTGTAAATGGATAAAGAACCAACTGATTAGTTGTTTCTTTATACTAATGATGTTGTAATTATTGAATTATTATTTTGAAAATTGCTTTATCTATCTTATTTTACTTCAAAGGAGCAACTTAATACATACTTATTTGCATTTTAAAGGGTTCTATTTAAACAAATTTCAATATATTATTCGTTAGACGAGTTACTTTTTTTATAAAAAAATAGCATGAAAAAAATCATCACTTTATTTTTTTTGTTGGTTTGCATTTTTGCTTTCTCGCAAAAGAAAAACAAAAATTCAGTTCAAACTGATCGTTTTGCAGGATTGGATACAACATTCGAAAAAGTGCTGAAAGACTGGCATGCTGCAGGTTTTGCTGTGGCTGTTGTTGAAAAAAATAAAATAGTTTTTGCCAAAGGCTTTGGTTATCGGGACATTGAAAAAAAATTACCAGTTACTGCCAATACTTTATTTGCAATTGGAAGTTGTACCAAAGCATTTACAGCTTCACAAATTGGGTTGCTGCAAAAAGATGGCAAAATTGAATATGATAAGCCTGTTCATGATTATCTACCTGATTTTAAATTTTATAACGAAAATATGACCAATCATATAACCGTTCGTGATATCATGACCCATCGCACTGGCTTGCCCAGGCATGATGCTTCCTGGTATTTATTTTCAACACATTCAAGAGATAGTTTGATTAAACGAATACAATATCAAGAGCCAACAGCGGGTATAAGAGAAAAATGGCAGTATAATAATTTTATGTTTTTATTGCAGGGAGTGATGATAGAGAAACTAACGAACAAATCATGGGAGCACAATGTTAAAGAAAATATTTTTGATAAACTTGACATGAATCGTACTAACTTTTCAGTAAACATTTTGTCAAAAGATGATGATGCAGCAATAGGGTATGAATTGAAAAAAGATAGCATCATTAAAAAAATGGATTATTATAATAATGATGTAATGGGCCCGGATGGCAGCATCAATAGTTCTGTTAATGAAATGGCAAAATGGGTTTCAACCTGGATCAATGGTGGAAAATATAATGATAAGGAAATTTTACCACCGGCTTATATAACTGAAGCACAAACGAGCCAAATGGTTATTGGTGCAGCATTGCCGCAGAAAGAGCATCCCGATATTCATTTATCAAATTATGGTTTTGGTTGGTTTATTGCATCCTATCGGGGCCATTACCGTGTTGAGCATGGAGGTAATATTAATGGCTTCAGTGCAAGTACTTGTTTTTTTCCCAGTGATAGTATCGGCATTATCGTTTTATCGAATCAAAATGGATCATCAGTTCCTTCAGTTGTAAGAAATATTATTGCAGACAGAATGTTGCATTTAAGTTATTTTGCCTGGAATGATTCATTGAGGGCTGCCAGTATTAAAGCTAAGAATGCAGCAAAAGAAGCTGAGAAAAAAGAAAACAGCAATCAGAAAGAAAATACAAAACCTTCACATCCCTTAAAGGATTATGAAGGTTTATATACCCATTTAGGGTATGGAACCGGTGAAATAATTTTAAGAAATGATTCTTTGTTTTTAAAAGTAGGTAATGATTTAGTATGGCTGAAACATTATCATTATGATATTTTCCAACCCTTTGATATTGATAAGATAGATGGAATTGATACAACCGATAAATCCGAAGTCAGACTGCATTTCACCATGAACGATGCAGGTGAAATCAATGCTGTATTGATGCAATTGGAGCCTGCACTGGAATCATTGAAATTTGTTCGAAAAGCTAAAGCAAAACCAATTGCGGTTGAAGAATTAAAAAAGTTTGAGGGAGTATATGAGTTTGCAACTGGTAATGAAGCGAAGTTTTATATTAAAGACGAAAAATTATATGCTTTTGTTGCGGGCCAACCGGAATATGAATTGGTAAATGTTGATAGAAACAAATTTGTATTAAAAGCTTTGGATGGTTATTCCGCAAAGTTTGATGTGGATGATAAAGGCAATGTTTCTTCCGTTACATTCATACAACCTAATGGAAATTTTAAAGCGGATAAAATAAATAGTAAATAATAATTGAAATTTATTTTATATAATATCTTTTTAGTGTGAACTTGTTTTAGATTTTGTTAATAATGTTAACTCTAATTTTCTTTTATTCTGATTACAGTAGATCAACTCAAAAAGGAATTTGAATAGTCAAGAAACTAGCTTAGATCTTCTTTCAAAATGTTAGAACTCAAGCTAGTCATGCCGACGATAGTTTTTTATAAAGGGAAACTGATTTTACCCAAACTAATTCCTGGAATTGCGTTCTGGCTTTTACCTAAATGAGTTTGACCACCTGCAATACATTCATTTGCCAAAACAGCAAAAAGCACCGCTTCTTTTGCATCAGGATTTATTTTAAGGCTATTGGTATTTTTAAATTTAACACCAGGAACCTGTGCTGTGATATGCTCCATCAGTAAAGGATTATGCATTCCTCCTCCACTGGAATAAACAGTTATTTTACTTTTACCCTTTATACATATTTGTAAGGCATCTGCAATGGTATCTGCACTAAAGCGATTTAGCGTAGCCATTATATCTTCATGTGACAGTGAAACGCTTCCACATTTTTGTTTTGCTTTTTCTAGATAATCCAGGTTGAATAATTCAGGGCCAGTTGTTTTTGGAAATTTTTTTAAAAAGAAATCATGTTCTTTGAGTGCAAGTAATAAGGCATTGTTTACGGTTCCTTTTTTTGCAATGGCTGCACCTTCATCAAAATAGAGCCCTTCAAAATTTTGTTGAATATAAGCATCCATTAGAGTATTGCCAGTTCCGGTATCTGTGCAAAAAACTTCGCTAATATCCCTGTTGCCTGGCAGGTAAGTGAAATTGGCAATACCGCCAATATTCAACATAATTCGGTTTTCGTTATTTTGGCTGAAAATGAAATAATCTCCATATACAGCCAAAGGGGCACCTTCACCACCAGCAGCAATATGTTTCTGACGAAAATCGCTGACAGTAATGATACCGGTGGCAACAGCCAGGTGGTCTCCATCGCCAATCTGTAAGGTGGCATTTGGAAATTTTTCTATCCTGTGCAGGGTTTTGGGAGCATGGTAAATTGTTTGACCATGACTGGCCAGTAAATCCACTTTGTCATTAGCGATTTTCCATTTTTTTAAGCAACTATTAATGATGGCAGCATATTCTCTGGCAATCCAGGCGTTCAGAATGCAAACTTTTTCAAGGTCTGCATTTCTGTTACTAAAAACGGATTTAATTTCTTTTTTAAAATTGGTGGTAAAGGCAATTGTTTCAAAAGCAATCAGTTCAATTTCAGTTTCCTTGCCAGCACCTTTAAAACGGCACAAAGCTGCATCTAATCCATCTAAAGAAGTGCCACTCATCAATCCCAGTATCAGCCTTTCTTTTTTATTTGCAATTCTAAAGAGGTGCTCTATATTCTTATTCATAAACCAGTATTTGTATGTTGTTTGTATATATGATTGAATTATAATTAATTATGAAAAAAAGTGCCAAAGGATACTGAATGCCTGAAAAGGTTTTGAATAAGTGGATGAATAAGTATTCTTTGCATTTTAACAAAAATAAGGTCAATTAATAAAATGCGGTATTTTGAAATTAATTGCATGAAATTGCAATAAATATTTTGTTTTTTCAATTTTCTTTTGTAAATTTATCTATTGCCAAAGCTGAGATACATGTTAAAAAGAGAGAGACAGGAATATATTTTCCGGAAATTAAATCTGCATAATCGGGTATTATCTAACGATTTAAGCCTTGAAATGGGTGTTTCTGAAGATACCATTAGAAGAGACCTTAACGAATTAGCGGAATTGGGAAAATTAATGAAAGTACATGGTGGTGCTTTATCAAGGTCCTTCCATAGTTCTTTTCTCAGGGCCGATACTGATATCTACCAGTTAAATGAGAAAAGAATTATTGCTGCGAAGGTATTGCCTCATATAAAAGATGGAATGTTTATTCTAACAACAGGAGGGACAACAGTGATTGAGATGGCAAGAATGCTTCCTGAAAATTTAAATGCCACTTTTATTACCGCCAGTATACCTGCAGCTTATGAATATTCACATCATCCGAATATTGAATTGATTTTTATAGGGGGAAAGGTTTCAAAAAATTCACAGATATCCATTGGGGGAGAAGTGATCTCCAGTATTCGTGAAGTATATGCAGATCTCTGCATTTTAGGTGTAAATGCAATTGATGTAAATAAGGGAGTAACGGATAATGACTGGGATGTTGTACAAATAAAAAAAGCAATGATGGGCTCCAGTAAAAAAACAATGGTGCTCAGTATTTCTGAAAAAGTCAATTCCAGCCAGCGGTTAAAAATATGTTCCATTGAAGATATTGATTGTATGGTTACTGAACTGGATCCGGAACATGAATTATTTAACGGATATAAAAACAGAAAGACTGCAATTCTCTAATTCAAAACAATAAAAACTGCGCTATGAAAATTAAAGATTATTGGTTAAATGGCAAATGGAAGCATTTCTTTTTGCTGTTGTTTACTGTAGGACTTTCTGTCCTAAGTTTTGCTCAGGTACATATTACCGGTAAGGTTACCGGACAAAGTGGTACAGCAGCAGAATCCCTGAATGTTACGGTAAAAGGGACAAAATTTGGTACGGTAACTGATCAGACCGGCACATACAAGTTAACTGCTCCCCTGAAACCAGGAAAGTACCAGCTGCTATTTTCCGGATTAGGATTTCAGACACAGGAAACTACATTATCCGTTTCTTCTACAACGGATTATATAGTGGATATGCAACTTGGAGAAATTGTGTCTAAATTAGATGAAGTAGTAGTAACTGGAAATTCTGCCGGAACCACCCGGAAACAACTGGGTAGTTATATCAGTACGGTAAAAGCAGAGGAGTTGACAAAAGGATCTACTGGAAATGTACTGGCTGCATTGCAGGGCAAAACAGCAGGTGCACAGATAACACAAAATTCAGGAGACCCCGCAGGAGGGATTTCTGTTAAACTGAGAGGGATCAGTACCATTTCGGGTTCTACAGAGCCTCTTTATATTATTGACGGGGTAATTGTTGATAATTCAACCACAAGGGTTACCAATGCCGATCCGAGTTATGCAGGCACCAATACAGTAGGTACCATTGGACAGAACCGTTTGGTAGATATTAACCCTAATGATATAGAAAGGATTGAAGTTTTGAATGGTGCCGCTGCTGCAGCTATATATGGTTCACGGGCAAATGCAGGTGTAATACAGATCTTTACCAAAAAAGGAAGCACAGGTGCGCCACAGGTAAGTTTTTCTACCAATGAATCTTTTAATGCTTTAAGGTCTAAACTGGCTGTAAATGAAGCTCCGCTTAAATTTGGAGGCTTGCCCAGTGTACAGACACAAACCATTCTTACACCCAGCATTACCAATACAACCCCTGTTCAACGATATGATTATCAGGATTATATTTTCAGGCATTCGATGGGATCAGACAATTCAATTTCTGTATCAGGAGGGAAAGACAAAACCAAGTATTATACTTCAGCTTCCTATTTATATAATGAGGGAATTATTAAAAATACAGATTTTAATCGTTTCAGTTTCCGGTTAAATCTGGAACAGGAATTAGCTAGTTGGGCCACTTTAAATTTAACCACGAATTATATCAATAGTTTTTCTGATGAAAAGCCAGATGGCAATTCATTTTATTCCCCTACCAATGCAGTAACTATCATAGGAAACTATTACAATATCACACAAAGAGATGCACTGGGAAACATACAGGCTGTTGGGGAAAGAGGCCGGGTTAACCCTGTATCTGTGATTGAGGATTTTAAACAAAAGCAACAAACCAGCAGGATAATTACCGGTGCCGGACTTAAACTTATTCCTGTTAAAAACTTAACGATAGACCTGCATACCGGAATAGACAATTATAACCAAAGCGGAACATTTTTTATTCCACCCTATGCTTATAATGTAAATACTGCTTACTATGGAGGAGGCCCCACTTTAAATCCTACTTTAAATGGATATGCAAGTGCGGCCAGCTATAATTTCTTTCAAATAAATCATGATATTAATGCTACTTATAACTGGAATATCAATAGAAAATTAACTTCAGTTACACAAGTGGGCTATTCTCTGGAATATCAGAAAACAGCGTATGTATTGGAACAGGGGCGTGGGCTGGCACCTTTTGTACAAACGGTAAGTGGTGCCAGTACGGTTATTCCGGGAAATGATGACAGAAGCGAGTTTTCTGTTTGGGGCGAATTTATTCAGCAGAACTTTAAATACAAAAATCAGTTTTTTGTAACCGGCGCATTGCGGTTTGACGGATCCTCTGTATTTGGCCCTTCAGAAAGAAACCAGGTATATAAAAAATTAAGCGGCAGTTATGTACTGTCAGGGACCGACTATTGGTCAAATCTGGGTGTATCCAAATGGTGGAACCTGTTTAAGTTAAGGGCAGCCTATGGTGAGTCTGGAAACCTGACCGGCATCAGTGCTTATTCCCGTTTTAATAATTATGGTTCTTCTTCTTTCCTGGGTACCACTTCTTTTCAGACCAGTACTCAGTTGGCCAATACCAATGTAAAACCTGAAAGGCAGAATGAAGTGGAAGTGGGAACAGATCTTGGATTTATGAATAATAGGATCGGGGTATCGTTCAATTATTATTTTAAAAAGGTGAATGACCTTTTGATCAGCAGAAGCATTGCACCTACCAATGGATTCTCCAGTTTACTGGATAATGTTGGATCATTGCAGAATTCAGGGTATGAAGTGGTACTTAATTTACTTCCGGTTAAAACAAAATCATTCAACTGGGATATGACTTTAATTTATAATCATAACCAGAATAAGGCGCTGAATATTGGCCAGTCCATTATCCTCTATGCCAATAATGGAGGTGCACCAGTTGCAATTCTGCAAAACCAGCCTATTGGTGTTTTTTATGGAACTTTCTTTGCCACAGATGCTAATGGCAACCAGTTAAAGAATGCAGCAGGTATACCTCAGACTGAGTCAGGGATACAAAACAGCCCTTTAAGTTATACCACACAACGAAACAGTGCCGGACTACCTACAGGTACAGCTTTGAATAAAATAATCGGAGATCCCAATCCAAAATACACCGCAACTTTTACCAATGATTTTACTTATAAAAAACTAAACCTGCATGTACAGTTAGATGCGGTGGAAGGTGGCAATGTTTTTAATGCTGATTTCAGAACAAGGCAGGGTGTAGACAATGGTACTGTAGCCCAGCAAGAAGATTTAGGCCAGATACCACGCGGATATATTGCTGGTGTGTATGGTATTCAGCAATGGCGTGTTGACAATGGCTCTTTTATCAAACTAAGGGAATTGTCATTAAGCTATAACCTGGGTGCTGTAAAATACTTTAAAAACCTATCAGTGACTGCAGGTGGTAGGAATCTGATTTCATGGGACCATTATAAGGGATACGACCCTGAAGTAAATGCAGCAGGACAAAGTACTGTATTACGTGGAATTGATTTTGGCAGTGTGCCTGCACCCAGAACATTCAGTGTAGGAATCCGTGCAAAATTTTAAACTTTTAAATGATTAATATGAAAAAATATTTTAAAATAAATAATATATATTCTGTATTATTTGCCTGCATCATTATGTTGGTTTCCTGCCAAAAAAATTATACCAACCCTGGTGCAGCAACTGAAGCGGCTGTATTATCCAATGCAAACGGACTAACAGGTGTTGCAATAGGATTACAGAACTGGTATACTGCCGGCAGGGGAGGATTGGTTTATAATACCATTGCAGCCAGTGGATTATTAACTTCTGAAATTTATTGTGTAAATGCAGGGAATACCGACGAAGCACAGTTGGGTACCGGCGGAGGCGCTGTTCAAAATACAAATGGAATTGTAACTGGCATGTGGTCTGTTTGCAATAAAATCATTTATGATGCAAATAATGTAATAGCCAATGCTGGAGAAGTAAGTGATAAAGGATATGCAAGTGGTTTAATTGCGTATGCATCTATATTTAAAGCACTGGCTATCGGTGATATGGCTATGTTCTGGGACCATGTTCCGGATTCAGTAGGTAATAATGTCAATTTTATGACAAATATTAACGGTTTTACGGATGCCATTGCTACTATTGACAATGCATTGAATGCCATTAATGCCAATCCTGTTAGCAGCACTTTTACAAGTAATATTCCTGCAGGGATTAATATCACCAATACCTTATATGCATTAAAAGCAAGATATGCATTGTTTGCCGGGAATTATACGGTAGCATTAGCAGCTGCCAATAATGTAAACCTGACAGTTCCTTCAGTATTCAATTTCAGTACCGTAACATTAAATCCTATATTCTCCAATGCAACCTCAACAAATAATATATTTCAGCCGATAGATTCCAGCATGGGATTACCAGCAGGTATTCAGCCTAACCTGAGTGATAAAAGGGTGCCTTTTTATATTGCTATCAGCAGTAACCCAAGATTCAGGATCAATGGTTTCGGAGCAGCAACCACTACTCCTATTCCGGTATATTTACCCGGAGAAATTATGCTGATTAAAGCGGAGTGTTATGCTCAGACAAATGACCTTGTAAATGGCCTGGCACAATTAAACAATGTGCTTACCAAAACCCCTGCTACTGATTTATTTGGTGTAGGTGCCGGATTGCCCCCTACAACAGTTGCATCCCAGTCTGATCTGCTTACCAAAATTTATCAGAACAGATGTATTGAATTATTTATGTCAGGATTGAAACTGGAAGATGAGAAAAGATTCAACCGGGCTGTTACAGAAAGGCTTAGAAGTTATTTGCCTTATCCTTTTGTAGAAAGGAATGCAAATCCGAATACTCCAACGGATCCTGCATTTTAATTTAGTTCATTTTTGTATAACACTACCGGAGCCTTTAAAAAAGGCTCCGGTTATTTACTGCGGATTATGTCTCCAATTTTATTATTTTCTTTTGTAATCGGATATTTTCTGATATTATTGGGTGTTGCCTGGTATACAGCACGTAACAGTAATAATGAATCCTTTTTTATAGGTAACCGCAGCAGCAGCTGGATACTGGTAGCTTTTGGAATGTTGGGAACATCTTTAAGCGGTGTCACGTTTGTAAGTGTGCCGGGAGCAGTTGCCAAAGAATCTTTTGCTTATTTTCAGGTTGCAATAGGATATATGATAGGTTATGTTTTGATCGCCTTTGTTTTGTTGCCTATTTATTACCGCCTGCAACTTACCTCGATTTATGATTATCTCAATATCAGGCTTGGATTTACATCTTATCAAACAGGGGCATCCTTTTTTATTTTATCCAGGTTGCTGGGAGCAACTGCGCGTTTATACCTGGTAGTAAATATTTTACAATATTCCATTCTGGAAAACCTTCATATTCCCTTTTGGCTTACAACTGCAATTATATTGCTGATGATCTTACTATATACCTATAAAGGAGGAGTAAAGACAATAGTATGGACTGATACATTACAGACAAGCTGTATGCTGGCAGGTCTAATTATTTGTATAGTGTATATTATGCAGTATCTGCATATCGGATTTTCAGGCAGCCTGGCTGCAATGCAATCAAAAGGTTATTCTAAAATTATATTTACTGATTCTAACAGTAAACTGTTTTTTGTAAAACAAATTATAGCAGGTGCATTTATCACTATTACCATGACAGGAATGGATCAGGAAATGATGCAAAAAAATATATCAGTAAAAACATTGAAAGATTCTCAAAAAAATGTACTGTCACTAGGACTGATTCTGGCATTCACCATCCTGATTTTTTTATATATGGGGGGCTTGTTGTATTTATATGCAGCTCAGCAACATTTAACTGATTCCGGCGATTTATTGTTTCCGGCCATTGCACTGCATCATATGCCTTCTATTGTATCTGTTATTTTTATTATTGCACTGATTTCCGCTCTGTTTCCGAGCGCAGACGGTGCTATTACAGCACTTACTTCTTCTTTTTGTATTGATATTCTGGGTATACAACGGAATACATCATTATCAGAATCTAAAAAAAAGAAAATCAGGCATTTGGTACACATCAGTTTTGCTGCCATTTTTTTATTATTTGTTTTAGGATTTAAATGGATGAATAATCCCAGTATGATTTCTGTATTACTAAAAGTAGCTACATATACTTATGGACCTCTATTAGGCCTGTTTACATTTAGTATACTAGTTAAACGGAAAGTAACAGACAAATGGGTTCCGCTGGTTTGTTTAGCGGCCCCAATTATTTGTTATCTGGTTGACAGATTTCAGTATGTATTATTCGGCGCTTTTGAAATAGGACTGGAGTTGCTTTTGATAAACGGGGCTTTGACTTTTGCAGGATTGTTGCTTATTTCCAAAAAGGACTCTACACAAATGCAATAAGTGGTAAGCTAAAAAAATTATCAACAGATTGAAATTAATGACTAAAATGAAAAAATTTGTAAAAATTACCGAACAGGCTTCTCCTTACCGAAACCTGGAAAAAATGGATGTAAATGAACTGCTCAGTCATATTAATACAGAAGATAAGTCCGTTCCACTGGCCGTTGAAAAAGCTATGCCAGAGATAGCAAAGCTGACTGCTGTGGTCAGTGAGAAAATGATAGCAGGAGGCAGATTGTTTTATATTGGTGCCGGGACAAGCGGCAGATTAGGTATTCTTGATGCCAGCGAATGCCCGCCAACTTTTGGAGTGTCTTATGGATTGGTTATCGGGATTATTGCAGGAGGTACTCAAGCGATTACCCAGGCAGTTGAATTTGCAGAAGACAATGAGAATTCTGGTTGGTCAGACCTTCAGAAGCATAATGCCGGGAATAAAGATGTGGTAGTAGGACTTGCAGCCAGTGGTACTACTCCTTATGTAATCAGTGCCTTGCAGGAATGCAGAAAGCATGGAATTGTAACAGGTAGTATTTCCTGTAATCCCGGTTCGCCTATCAGTAATGCAGCAGATTATCCAATTGAAGTTATTGTAGGTCCGGAATTTGTAACCGGCAGTACCCGGATGAAAAGTGGTACTGCTCAAAAGTTGGTACTTAATATGATCTCTACAGCTGCTATGATAAAACTGGGAAGGGTAGAAGATAATAAAATGGTGAATCTGCAGCTGAGCAATGTAAAGCTGGTGGACAGGGGTGTTAAAATGCTGATGGAAAAACTTAATATAAAAGAATACGAAAAGGCTAAAACACTTGTTTTGAAATACGGAAGTGTTAAAAAGGCGATGGATGCTTTAAAATAATTGGCAGTTTTAGAATATCAATTCATCAATTCTTTTAAACTGGAATCCTTCAGTTTTCAGAAAATCGATTATTTCACCCAGCCTGTTATATAGTTTATCTGTCCTTCTGGGATCTGTGCCTGCATGTATTAATAAGATATACCCATTTAACCCATTGGGTTTTAAAGTAAGTTGTTTGATATGTTTGATTAATGTCTCACTCTTGGTATAGGAATTGCCCATCTCAGGAAATGTGTAATCAGCATTGGTAGCCGACCCTGGAGTATTATTAAATAGTACAATACCAGTTTCATGGCACCATCTGGATATATCATCATTCCACCATTCATAAGGAGGTATGAAATATTGCCGGCCTGATGGAAAGAAACCAAATCTGTTAATAGCTTCCTGATTCAAATTAAAATCATGAACAAAAGTTCCCCTGCTGATTAATGTACTATCCCTTTTATTCCAGTCGCAATACAGTAAATGATCATTGGAATGAGGACCTAAATAATGATGATCATCACCCAGGGTTTTAATTGCAGCAAAATTTGCAGGATTATTATAAAACCTTCCTGTAAAAAAGAAAGAACCGGGAATGTTTTTTTTCTTCAGCGTTTCAGTTATGACAGGAAGACCTTCACCAAATTCATCTGCAGTGAAAACAAGTGCAACCTCTTTTCTGGTGCTATCTCCCCTTATGACAGCTCCATGGTTTAATGTGGTATTTAAGGAGTGTGATGGTGAGATTGGGTCAGTAATTTTAATCCTGCTTTCGGCTTCTTTTGCAGCTAATAAATAAATCAGACTGGCAGTGCCATCCATTGTTGGTTCATTGGTACTATAATCCCCATAATCATCATGATAAACCGCCATATCACTTTGGAAATCAGTATACCTATCCTGGTGTGTTAGTTTTATGCCAATTAAATTCTTATAAATGGAAGTATATACCGGACCATCCACCAAAGCTCCATTAACAGGGTAGTTTTTTAAATGCGTAAATGCAGAATGCGGGTCATCAGGTGTATCTCCAAATGAAGGCAAACCATATACCATACTTGTTCCCCATGGGTTACACCCGAAAAGCCAGTCGATACTGGATTGTTCCAGTTCTGCAAATTCATTCTTTTTATCAAATTGTCTGTACCAGTAACATTCTATTGCAAAAGCAACTGTTAAATTATTACTGCACCAAACAAAGGGAATAGCCCTGTAAAAAGCATTCTCCCTGGCTTTATTCCAGACTGCACGAATACCCTGTTCATACAGGCGGATCATTTTTGAAGACTCAGGAGCATTCTTTTGATTTTTGGCCCATTCATTTATGCCAATATTGATAAAGGGATAATATTGATAATGTTTGGCTGTGTCTTTACCTAACCAGGTATGCTGAGAGGCATTTTGCAGATAGGTAAAAGCAGTATCCATCCACTTGTTATTTTTGGATAATGTATATAAGTTGACTGCAGCAAGACCCATGTCATCTTCCCAGTCATCTTCTTCATAGATATATGGAGAGACTACAGAAACTGTTTGGGTAACTCCTTTCTTTTTATTGGCAAATGAATAGGAAGATAAAGCCTTTTGTTTTAATAGTTTACTGAATTCAATATCACTTTTTTTAAATAAAGAATATCCTAAAGCAAAAGCACTTGAGAATTTTCCTGCAGTAGAACTGGTTCCAGTAGTACTGTTCATGAACTTTCCCCTTTGTTGAGGTTCGCCAGTAATAAAATAAACCGGGCGTTCAAATCCTTTTCCATAGTAAGGATCTTCTTTAGGTATACGCATACCCCTATGATCTCTGTCATCTCCCAATTGATTGAATAAAATATTTTTATCCGGGTGCATTTTTACAAGCCATTCCAATCCCCATTTAGCTTCATCCAACACATCGGCTATTCCATTTTTTCCATCAAGCCCATTGCCTAGTTTATTATCCTGGAATACTTTAGGGAAATCTCTATAGGCCATTAATAAATGGTAGGTAGCATTAGCAGATGTGGCACTGTATTGTAAGTAATCACTAGCATCATGCCAGCCACCTGTAACATTAATATGTGTACTGTCTTTTATTCCACCAGAGGCACCATACAATACATAGCCATCATGGGTGTGGCAGCTGTCTTTTAAAAAAGGATTAAACCCACTTCTCTGCTGACGCATATATTGTAAACAGAAATCTGCTGTACCCTTATATACGTCATCGTTGATCCGGAACACAGGAGAAACGGCATTTCCAGCTTTTATGTAATATTTTCCAGGTTTGGAGAAAGCTGAAAAATTTAAGCGGTATGTTTGTACAAAAGGGCCATATGCCCCAAATGCAGGACCAGGCTTATCTGAAAATACAATTTTGTTTGTCAATGAATCAATCAGTTCAAATGATTGAAAAGAAATATTTTGTTTACTGCACCAGACAGCCACTTTAGTACTTTTTGTGGTATAACCCAGCTGATTAATCCGTATCCATGATTGATTTTCCGAATCAGGTTTAAATGAAAGAAAGAATAGCAGAATAAGCAATCCTGTTATTTTATTCATGGTTAATATTTCTGATTTAAAGTAATAATTCCAAAGATATTTCCATTAAAATTATGCATACCAGTTGTAGATTTGCAACATTTTGTGAGGACAACTTAGATTTAACCAACCGTTTGTTTTTCTCTTGGCAATTCTCTGGTGCCTTTATATAGTTCATATTCAAGCAGTCGGCAATCGATAGTACTGGTATAAAATTCTATTCGCCTTTTTGCTTTCAGCCCTATTTTTTTTGCAAGGTCCAGGTTCCCGGTAAAAACATACCCATAATAACCGCCACATTGCTTTTTCATAAAATCGCCAATCCGGGCATAGGTAATTTCCAAAGCTTCCAGGTCTCCCAAGCGAAGGCCATATTCAGGATTGAGGAACAGTATCCCATTTACACCCTGTGGAATTTCAGTTGCAGCAAAATCGCATACTTTGAAATGAATCAACCCGGCAACACCGGCTGCTTCTGCATTTTTTCTGGCATTCTCTACTGCTTTTTCGCTGTAATCTGTAGCAATGATCCGAAGTGCAGGAACAGTAATTACCTGCTTTTTGAGCAATTCTTTTTCTTTAAGGTAAACTGAAGCATCATAATCTTTCAGGTGCATAAATGCATAATTGCTTCTGAATAAACCTGGTTTTCTGTTAGTGGCAATCAAGGCAGCTTCAATAGCTATGGTACCTGAACCACACATGGGGTTCACAAAAGCGGAGACCCTGTCCCATCGGGATGCATAAATGGTAGCAGCAGCTAATGCTTCCAGCATTGGGGCAAGCCCGGGTATTTTACGGTATCCATGCCTGGCTAAAGAATCACCTGAAGTATCGATAAATATTTCTGCTGATTCATTTTTCCAGAATAAATGAATTACCGCACCCGTAAGTTCTGAACCTGTGGAAGGCCTTTCCGTCCTTTTTTCACGGAGCCTGTCAACGATGGCATCTTTTACCCGCAGATTGGCAAACATGCTGTTATTGATGGTCTCATTATTTACATTGCTGGTAACGGAGAAATATCCTGGATCGGGTAATATATTTTCCCAGGGATACCCTGCAAGGTTGCGGTAGATAGCATCAGCATTATTGGCATCAAAGGATTTCAGGCTGTATAAAACCTGGCTGGCACAGCGAAGATTGAGGTTTAGTTTAATACAATCATTCACAGTTGCAAACAATCGTACCCCTGTAACAAAACTTCCTTCTATTTCAAACCCCAGTTCTTTTACTTCCTGTTCCAGATAAGGCACAATCCGCTTATGACAGGTAATGATTACTGTAGATCTGTTAGTATAAACATTCATATTAGGGTTAAAGGTAAATGAATGAGCGCGCATAAAATAAAAACAGAAGAATTATTGAATACAACAATACAGTAGTTTTGAAGTAGATTATCCTTACAAGTGGATAATTATAAAATAATTTGAAAATCTAACGTTATGCGGTATAAAATTATCAGCTTGTTGTTTTGCATTTTGGCAATTTCCAGTTTACATGCACAGAAAAAAGAGATTTATCTGGATAATACTCAGCCCATTGAAGCAAGGGTAAAAGATGCATTATCCAGAATGACATTGGAAGAAAAGGTAAAACTGTGTTATGCGCAATCAAAATTCAGTTCTCATGGTGTACCCAGATTGGGCATTCCGGAACTTTGGATGAGTGATGGGCCTCATGGTGTGCGCATGGAGATTTTATGGGATAGCTGGGGCCATGCCGACTGGTCTAATGATTCCTGCACTGCATTTCCGGCTTTGACCTGCCTTGCTGCAACCTGGGATCCTGCTATGTCTCATTTATATGGAAATGCCATAGGAGAAGAAGCCAGGTATCGCAGAAAAGATGTATTACTGGGGCCAGGAGTAAATATTTACCGCACACCACTTAATGGCCGCAACTTTGAATACCTGGGTGAAGATCCCTTTCTTTCTTCCAGTATGGTAGTGCCATATATTCAGGGAGTTCAGGAAAATGGAGTTTCTGCCTGTGTTAAACATTTTGCATTGAATGATCAGGAAACCTGGCGGGATCATATTGATGTACAGGTAAGTGACCGTGCTTTATACGAAATATATCTGCCGGCTTTTAAAGCGGCAGTTACAAAAGGGAAAGTATGGTCTGTAATGGGTGCTTATAATAAAATCCGAGGACAGTATGCCTGTGAAAATGAGTTGACTTTACATAAAATATTGAAAGGAGAATGGAAATTTGATGGTTGTGTAATTACGGACTGGGGTGGAGCACATGATACCAAAGAAGCAGCTTTAAATGGTTTGGATATAGAAATGGGAACAGGGACAAATGGTTTTACATCCAATGCTGCTAATGCATATGACAGTTATTATCTCGGAAATTCATACCTGCAATTATTAAAATCAGGTACAATTCCGGTATCCAACCTGGATGAAAAAGCTACCCGGATTTTAAGGTTGATATTCCGTACTGCAATGAATAACCAAAAACCTTATGGTTCTCTTGCAACAGAGGCACATCATATGGCAGGTAGAACAGTAGCAGAGCAGGGTATTGTACTTTTAAAAAATGATGCCGGAATATTACCTATTAATAGTGCTAAATATAAAACCATTGCAGTTATAGGTGAAAATGCCACCCGGAAACTGACCGAAGGTGGTGGTTCTTCTGAATTGAAAGTAAAACATGAAATTTCTCCCTTACAGGGTTTAATGGAGAAATTAGGTGCAGATAAGATAAAATATGCGCTTGGCTACGCATCCGGTGCAGTTTCTTATGATAAAGTTAATGCGTCTCCCTATGATGCTGCATTATTGCGAAATGAAGCAGTTGAATTAGCTTCAAAATCTGATCTGGTTATTTTTATTGGTGGGCTGAATAAGAATACACAACAGGATAGCGAAGGAGATGACCGTAGATCCTATAGCCTGCCATTTGAACAAAATGAATTAATTGCAGCATTACAGAAGGTGAATAAAAATATTGTAATAGTAATGTTGAGTGGCAATGCTTATTCAATGCCCTGGTTATATCAGGCTTCAACTCTTGTTCAGGCCTGGTATGGAGGATCTGAAGCAGGACATGCTATTGCCAATGTTCTTAGCGGAACTGTAAACCCCAGCGGAAAACTTCCGTTTACTTTTGCTGAAAAACTGAATGATTATGGAGCACATTCTTTTGGAACAATTGCTTATCCCGGTGATAGTATAAAAGAAGAGTATAAAGAAGATATACTGGTGGGTTACCGATGGTTTGATACCAAAAAAATAAAGCCTTTATTTCCATTTGGATACGGACTTTCATATACCAGTTTTGAATATGGAAATATTACTACGGACAAAAAAGTGTATACAAACGATGAATCTATTAGACTTAAGTTTAGTATAAAAAATACAGGAAAAACTGATGGTGCAGAAGTTGCACAGGTATATGCTTCTCAAACCAAAGCATCTGTATTAAGACCTGTGAAAGAATTAAAAGCTTTCAAAAAAGTATTCCTTAAAGCCGGAGAATTGAAGTATGTGGAACTGGAAATTAAGGTAAAAGACCTTTCTTTCTTCAATGAACATAGTCATAAATGGACAGTAGAACCAGGCGAATTTGTTTTATTCAATGCCGCTTCATCAGCAGAAGTAAAAAACAGGGTAAGTATTCAGGTAAAATAAATTGTATTTTGACTTATGTACAGGGATGCATTTTGCGTTAAGTAATGAATGATTTTGAACAAGAATTTTAATTTAATTTCCTGAATTAAGTTTAAATTGAATGGCTAAATTATTTTCTAACGATAAATTATTGTTAATGAGCCAAAACAAAAGCCATTCCCGCCGGTCATTCTTAAGTAAATTCTCGAAATCTGTAGCTGCTGCAGCACTATTGCCTGCAGCTGCCAATGCAACTGACAAAGCATCTTTTATTGAATTGTTCAGAAAGAAAAAAATCAGTGCTAATGATCATATTCAAATTGCATTGATCGGTGCAGGTGGTATGGGAACAGCAGATGCCAATACTGCTATTACTGTTCCAGGCATAAAATTAATAGCTGCCTGTGATTTGTATGACGGAAGGTTGGTAACTGCAAAAGAAAAATATGGGAATACTATTTTTACCACAAAAGATTATCAGGAAATTCTTAATCGTAAAGACATTGATGCTGTAATAGTGGCTACCCCGGATCACTGGCATAAGGATATTTCTGTGGCTGCCATGAATGCAGGAAAACATGTTTACTGTGAAAAACCCATGGTTCATGATATTACAGAAGGAGCTGCTGTTGTGGAAGCGCAGAAAAAAAATAAAGTAGTATTTCAGGTGGGCAGCCAGGGTATGAGTTCTTTGGGTAATGAAAAGGCGAAGGAATTATTAGCAGCCGGGGCTATTGGAAAGTTGAATTATGCTGAAGGATTCTGGGCCCGGAATTCTCCGTTTGGAGCCTGGCAATATGATATTCCAGCTGATGCTTCTGATAAAACAGTTGATTGGAAAACTTTTCAGCATCATTTACCGGATAGGCCATTTGATGCTAAGCGGTTTTTCAGGTGGCGTTGTTTCAGGGATTATGGTACAGGAGTTTCAGGTGATTTGTTTGTGCATTTATTTTCCAGTTTACATTTTATAACCAATTCAGCCGGCCCTGAAAAAATTATGGCAACTGGTGGTCTACGTTACTGGAAAGATGGCAGAGAAGTGCCTGATATTTTATTGGGTATGTTTGATTATCCTGACACAGCAGTTCATCCTGCATTTAATTTATCATTAAGGGTAAATTTTGTTGATGGAACAGCTGATAATACTTATTTAAGACTGGTTGGAAATGAAGGCTCTTTAAATGTTGAATGGGATAAAGTGACACTTACTAAAAATAAATCCTATGCTGCAGTTGATGATCCCTTACTCAAAACAAAATCAAATTCAGGGCCTTTAGGTTATGAAAGGAAAAAAATAGTACCGCCTGATACAACTATTTTTAAAGCAGAAGAAGGTTATGCAGGAGCACATTATGACCATTTTGACCATTTTTTTAATTGTATCAGAAATGGAGCAATTTCAAAGGAAGATGCTTTGTTTGGATACCGGGCTGCTGCACCTGCATTGCTTTGCAATGACAGTTATTTTAAAGGGGGGACTATAAAATGGGATCCCATTAATCTTACATTAAAATCTTAAACCGTATAAAATGAAACAGCATTTATTATTGAAGACCAGTAGTATTCTACTCTGTTTTCTATTGTTTTCTTTTCAACCAAAACCAAAGGAAAACCAGTTAACCAAATTAGAGAAAAAAGAGGGCTGGAGATTGTTATTTGACGGCAAGACCATGAATGGATGGCGTATATACCAAAATAAAGTTGCAACCAGCTGGGAAGTCTCTAATGGTGAGTTACATGCCAGAGGCAGTGTTACTGATAAAACAGATAAACGTTCTGATATTATAACAACTGATCAGTATGGTGATTTTGAATTAAGTATTGATTGGAAAATTTCTAAAGAAGGCAATAGTGGTATTTTATATCATGTAACTGAAGCATATGAAACTTCTTACCTTTCCGGACCAGAATATCAGTTAATTGATGATGAAGGTTTTCCGGAACATCTGGAAGAATGGCAGAAAACAGCTGCTGATTATGCCATGCACACCACTTCGTCCAGGCCTACCAAACCAGTGGGTGAATATAACCATACCGTTATTATTGTCAAGGGCAGCCATGTGGAACATTGGCTGAATGGGGTGAAAGTGGTGGAGTTTGAAGCATGGACTCCTGAATGGTATGAGTTAAAGGCAAAGAGCAAATGGAAAAATGCACCAGGATATGGAATGGCAAAGAAAGGATATATAGCATTACAGGACCATGGAAGTGAAGTTTGGTTTAAAAACATTAAGATCAGGCCACTTTAACCTATTGATTTCAACCATAATAAAGGGAATCGAACTTCCCTAGTTGAATCCCGGAATAGAATTCCGGGATTTTTATTTAAATATGGAAGCCTGCATAACATTGATTTGCCAATAATAATGGAAAACATCACTCAATATTATTCGAAATCCTGTTTAGTATGGTTCTACAATGAACATTCTCATAATGGTTTTTACAGGGGTAAACAATATTATTTTCCTACATTAATTCTTTATATATTGGCAAAAAGAAGTCCAGATTTCATAAATTAATGGGATAATCTGATCTGGTCATAAATAAGATTTATGCATACAACAAAGGATAAGTTGGGATTTTGGACAAGCACATCACTGGTAGTTGGCAATATGATTGGTGCAGGTATATTTCTGATGCCGGCTACTTTAGCGGCTTATGGTGGAATTAGTATATTAGGTTGGATGTTTTCAGCTGCCGGGGCGTTGGTATTGGCCAGAATATTTTCTGATCTAAGTAAGTTGATGCCTGCGGCAGACGGAGGTCCATATGCCTATTCTCAAAAAGGATTGGGTGATTTTGCCGGTTTTTTAGTGGCATGGGGATATTGGATATCCTTATGGTGTACCAATGCAGCTATTGCGGTCTCTCTTGTTAGTGCATTGAGTGTATTCTTTCCGATTCTGACCAGTAATGCAGCAGTAGCCATGATAACTGCACTGGTTGCTATTTGGCTATTAACCTGGTTAAATACAAAAGGAATTCTTACTTCCGGGAAACTACAGTTGGTAACCAGTATTCTCAAAATAATTCCACTAATTTTAGTAGCAGGAGGTGGGTTCTTATTTATCAGGGTTGCAAATTTTATACCCTTTAATGCAAGCGGCACTTCTGCTTTTTCTGCATTCATAGCAACTGCTACCCTTACTTTTTTTGCTTTTATTGGGCTGGAATGTGCTACTATACCTGCCGGAAGTGTGGAGAACTCCGGCAGTACTGTTGCAAAAGCAACGTTGACCGGGACAGTTATAGTGACAGTAGTTTATATATTAAGCACAGTCAGTGTAATGGGTATGATTCCTTCTAAAGATCTGCAACACACTGTTACTCCATTTGCAGATGCAGCCGCAATAATTTGGGGTAATAGTGCCCGTTATTGGGTTAGTGCAGGGGTAGCCATTGCTGCTTTTGGTGCATTAAACGGATATATTCTGGTTCAGGGGCAAATACCTTATGCAATTGCAAAAGACAAATTGTTTCCACGAATATTTCTGCAACAAAATGAAAAAGGGGTTCCGGTTGCAGGAATAGTCATTTCAAGTATATTGGTTTCCGTTTTTATTGCGATGAATTATACTAAAGGGTTGGCTGAACAATTTAAATTTTTGATTTTACTTTCTACACTTACAGTTTTGATTCCTTATCTTTTTTCTGCGGCATCATATATTATTATTCGATTACAAAATAAGTACAGTATAAAAACAAAATGGGTTTCAGCTATTCTTTTAGCTTCTTTTGCCTTTCTTTTTTCATTATTAATGATCTGGGGTTCCGGAGCAGATACAGTATACTGGGGTTTTATTATGTTAATGTCTGGAATACCTTTTTATGTTTGGGTAATCTGGAAACGAAAAAAGTATTAAAAAGCGTAACATTGTTTTAATAAATAATAGCAGATTAAAATGAAAATCAGTGCACATTCAGAGATAGGGAAAATAAAATCCTTATTTATAAAAAGAGTTGATCAGGCATTTATTAGTGAGGAACATATCAGTCAGTACTGGCAATCCCTTAATTATCTGGGGAAACCTGATTTGGATATTGCAATTGAGGAATATACTTTATTTGAGCAGATATTAAAGGACAATGGAACAACTATTTTTTATTTACCAGAAGATGAACAGGTAAATATGGATTCAATTTATTGCAGGGATGCTGCCATAGCCACAAATGCCGGAATGATTATTTGTACTATGGGTAAAATGGGCAGGATATATGAACCTGAAGCAGAAAAAAAA
>Ga0208872_1000224_pt1 | contig 50871 bp, 42 predicted proteins | sample CryBogCBH12Aug08_FD_185508 | JGI IMG/M metagenome (GOLD analysis project Ga0208872, IMG submission 185508) | Freshwater microbial communities from Crystal Bog, Wisconsin, USA - CBH12Aug08 (SPAdes) | ecosystem: Environmental > Aquatic > Freshwater > Lake | place: Crystal Bog, Wisconsin, USA...
CAACCCGAAAAGGCGGAAACTGCAATTGCTACGTGCCCAGAATTTGTCGTAACTTGTGGGTTGCAACTGTGGTCTGCATGGGCGGATTAACCTATAAATTTATGCCGGAAAAAACTAGCGGTGGATGATGATTTTGTTGCCGAAGTTTCCGTGAGTGTGAATCGGCAGGGGGGATATAGAAAACCCCAAATGGCTCAAAGGTTCCGGCGATGACAAATGGGATGCGACGGTCAAACAAGTTTTCAAGTTGGTCAAAAATATTGACCGGCCATCTGACGGGTTGGGTGATTTCAAAACGAACCCGCGATTTTGATTTAATTCTCCGCTGCTTCGAGCCTTGTTACTTCGGCTTGGCGAGTTTATTTACCCAAGGCTTTAATCTTCGCCCATCTCGCCTTAGCTGCCGCACTAATCTTCGCTTTAGCCGCTTCGCTCATCGTTCGCTTCACGGGTTTAGCCACTGGATCAACAGCTTTAGGAACAATAACTGGCGGCTTTACGGATTCATTTTTGGTCACCACTCCATTTTCTGCTTCGACCATTTCATCAAGCAGCTTTTTGAATTCCGCTAAACCAGTCGAGGGGATGATGATGGAGTTGTTTCGACCACCCACGTCCTCGGTGATGCGTAAAAATCTACCGCGCGGGTTTTCCTTAAGCGTCAGTATGAAAAGCTTCCGTTCAATCGGCACCTCGGAAGTTTTCAACGTGTCCTCGCTGACGCGTTGATAAGGCTGGTCATAACCGGCGTGAGGCTGGCGGAAGTAAGGAGCGCGGCCACTAGTGTCAGGCAAAGTGCTTTTATGAAACGGGGACGGTTGTTCGTGGTCGCTCATTAATAAAACAATAAATTAACCTCGTTGCCAAAATCTACAACCCGCATGAACTGATGACATGGTTGGGCTCAGGGAAAGCCATTTATCGAGTATTGAAGATCAACAATTACAGAAGTTGTTAGCTGGAATGGGATTTGTTGACGAGGTTGATCGGCAACGTGAATTTGATGCCGCCGTTACCAGAATTAGACCCTGCATCCAATCCATCCATAAAGCCAAGACCCAAGCTATTTTGTTAGCCGATGAATTTACCGATCGCGCACAACAGACGAAAGTGTTGGCAGCGGTTCATCAAATAATGAGTTCGGATTTTAATGTGAGCACTTGGGAAAGCACGTTGTTATCAGAACTGCGGATGAAATTTAGGATGTGAAGTAGAATCAAACTGCTTAACCTATTTGCCGCCAGACTGACAAAAAATCAGGTGGCAAAATCTGATACTGCCATTTGATACTACTCGCCTATTTTTGCGACTTTTTGGGTCCTTTTAGGGGTCTTGGACTGGTGTCTGAATGTTGGTAATAAGGCCGTGAATACTAGTGATTTCTTGTGAGTCCAATTGAGGGTAAACCTCGTTAAGCAATCCGTAGTCAGACGCTCTATCCAATTGAGCTATGGGTGCAACCAAAAGGATGCACAGGCTACCGACCTGGCCTGCCATGTGCAAGATTTTTCAAAAAGCCGAATGGGTCAGTCTGCTCTTGGGCGTGCGCATCGTTGACTTGGCGGCACACTTTGTTAGCGTGTCCGCAACATGGCCAGCAAACGGATTTCCCGCCTCATTAAAATCCTTTCCGGTGCCGCCGCCGATGCCGAAGATGAAATTTTTCTGCTCGAAGGCCGCCTCGAACGCTTCGTGCATTTTTGGGTGCTCGTCACGCGGCAATTCATCCGGCATCGCTGTCTCGTGCGTGCGTCGGCGTTGTCGTATTCCACGCTCATCGCGCTGATTCCGTTGCTCGTAGTTGCTTTAAGCGTCACCAGCAGTTTGTTGAAAAACCAAGGCGAAGAACAATTTCAGCGCGCCATCGAAAAATTCACCAGCGCGCTCGTTCCGCCGGCAACCATTGGCACGAACGTCAATGCTTCCGACAAACACCTCGTTACCATCGTCACGAATAATCCGGCTGGCGCGGCCGAAAATTCCGGGACGAATGAAGTTTCCACAAATCTTGTCGCGACCAGTTATACCACCAACGCCATCAGCGTTGTGCCGGTTAGCGCACAGAAAGAAATGGCCCGTCAAATTTGGATGTTCGTGCAAAAAACCCAGAGCGGTGCGCTCGGCGCGACTGGCGTGGTGCTGCTGGTTTTTGTGGCGATCTCGTTGTTGGGGCGCATCGAGGAAACTTTTAACGACATTTGGGGCGTCACGCGCGGGCGAAACTGGCTCACGCAAATCCAACTCTACTCCACAGCCATCATGCTCGGGCCGCTGTTGCTCATCACCGCGCTCGGACTCGCAGGCGGATCGCAGTTCCAATCCGCCAAAGATTTCATCGCGCAGACGCCGTTTTTTGGAAAAATTATTTTTCAATTATTGCCGCTGCTCGTGCTGTGGCTTGCGTTCGCGTTTGTTTATTTGCTGCTGCCAAACACAAAAGTGAAATTTTCCGCCGCGTTCGTTGGCGGTGCGGTCGCCGGCACACTCTGGCATTTGAACAATGTTTTCGGCTACCTATTCGTTTCCCGCGTTTTCACCAACAGCACGATTTACGGCAGTCTCTATTTGTTGCCGGTGTTCATGGCGGGAATTTATTTATCTTGGGTTATTTTGCTTTTCGGCGTGCAAGTTGCCTACGCCTATCAGAATCGCGCGGCTTATTTGCAAGACAGACTTGCTGACAACATCAACCAGCGCGGACGCGAATTTGTCGCGTTGCGTTTGATGACCTGTCTTGGTCAGCGTTTCCAAAATGGTTTGCGCCCCGCGACGGTTTTTCAGCTTTCGGCTGAGCTCGGTATTCCCAGTCGGCTCACGCAATCGGTTTTGCGCACGCTCGCGCACACGCAACTTGTCACCGAAGTGGCCGGTGCCGAAGGCGCGTTCGTGCCCGCGCGTCCGCTCGAAACCATCAATGCCTACGATATTTTGCTCGCACTCCGCACTGGCACCGGACAGGAACTGCCGTTGCGCGAAGAGCCCGCGCTCGCGGAAATTTACGGCGAATTTACCCGCATCGAAAAAGCTGAACGCGAAGCTGCATCCTCAATTTCTCTGCTCGCGCTCGCGAACCGCGTGCCGATGCGCGCTGCGTTGGCTGAACCAAAAATTGTTGAGGTGGAAAAGTCTATTGCCGACGTAAAAATAATTTCCGAGCCGGAAAAAGTAGAGCCAGAGCCGCAATTTCCTGAACCCAAAATGTCTGTCACGCTGGAACCGGAAAAAAGCCCAATCAAAACAGAAGCGCCAAAACCCATTGAAAAGACTGACGTTCGGCGTGAGGTCGTGATGCCGGAAGAGAACCGTGAATTCCCACTTTAAGTCTGGTTCAGCCCCACAACTGCCGGTCGAGTGAGCGGAACTGGATTGCCTCGGAAATGTGGTCGGTAGAAATTTTTTCCGCGCCCGCTAAATCCGCAATTGTCCGTGCCACCTTCAAGATTCGGTCGTAAGCGCGTGCGCTCAAATTGTATTCCGTCATCGCGTGCTTGAGCAAATCGCGCGTTGCCTCGTCCAACTCGCAAAATGATTTTAGTTCGCGTGCGCCCATCCGCGCGTTGCACGTCACCTTCGGTTTGCTAGCAAACCGCGCGGTCTGAAGCTGGCGCGCAGCGATGACACGTTCGCGAATTTGCGCCGAAGTTTCGCCCGGCTGCGCGGACGACATCTCACGAAATTTCACCGCCGGAACTTCGATGTGCAAATCAATGCGATCAAGCAGCGGCCCAGAAATTCGGCCGAGATAATTTTGAATCTCGCGCGGCGACGATTTGGATTCGCTCGGCATTTTCCCATCCGGCGTGCGCGATGTTGCCTCTTTGTGAACGGCATTTGATGCTCTCACGCAATGATGTCGCGCCGGTTTGGACGAGGAGTTGGCCAATCGCGAAGGAACCTACGACCTTGGGCCAGCACCTCAAGAGGAAACGCTTCCAAGCCGGGCTCCGGCAGGCTCAAATTGCCCGTATATTGAAGGTTTCCAGCCGAACCCTCAGTCTATGGGAATGCGACCGAATTTACCCCGCCTGGGCCTTCCAGCCGCGTTTAATCGCCTATCTGGGGTATGACCCGTTCACCGAAACCGGCCTCCCAAACGACAAAAGCAACGAACCGTCAGGCGTTGCCTATTTTTCAACCGATGCCCAAGTATCCATTGGGCAGAAGATTCGGCATTTCCGGCTCAAATCCCGGAAAACGCGCCTGCAATTGGCGAAGGAATGGGGCATCAGTCCCAAGACGCTTTGGAGTTGGGAAGTTGGAATCCGGAAACCGAGCGCCTTGTTGAAAAAGCGCATCGGTGCCGACCTGTTAATATAGCCATCCACCCGTTGCCGCTTGGCTGTGTTTCTCCGACAGGCGTCTTGCCCCCCATTTCAAACCCGCAATTTTATCCCCATAACTGCCGGTCCAGCGAACGATACTGAATTGCCTCACTGATGTGGTCAGCGATAATGTTTTTGGATCCAGCCAAATCGGCTATTGTTCGCGCTACTTTCAAGATCCGGTCGTAGGCGCGGGCGCTCAAATTGTATTCTGCCATAGCGTGCTTGAGCAGGTCGCGCGTCGCCTCATCCAGTTCACAGAAGGATTTTAATTCACGTGCCCCCATTCGCGCATTACAGGTCACCTTGGGCTTAGCAGCAAAACGTGCATGTTGAAGTTTCCGCGCTGCAATGACACGTTCACGAATTTGTGCGGATGATTCACTGGGTTGCACGGTGGACATTTCACGAAATTTCACCTGCGGCACCTCAATATGCAGGTCAATCCGATCAAGCAAGGGGCCGGAAATACGGCCAAGGTAATTCTGGATTTCGCGCGGCGAACTTCTGCTCTCGCCAGGCATTTTCCCATCTGGAGACGGATTCATAGCAGCCACTAACATAAATTGGCTTGGGAACGTCATCGTGCCCGCCGCGCGCGAAATAGTGACGTGGCCTTCTTCGAGCGGCTGGCGCATGGTTTCCAAAACGCTGCGCTTGAATTCCGGCAATTCGTCGAGAAACAAAACGCCGTTGTGCGCGAGCGAAATTTCGCCGGGCGTCGGATTGATGTTGCCACCAAGCAGGCCCGCGTCGCTCGCGGTGTGATGCGGCGCACGGAACGGTCGCTGCGTCACGAGCGCCTGGCCGGATTTCAGCAGACCGACGATGCTGTGAATCTTCGTCGTCTCCAGCGCCTCGCCCAAAGTCAGCGGCGGCAAAATCGTCGCGAGCCGTTTCGCCAGCATGGATTTGCCGGTGCCCGGCGGACCGACCAAAATGACGTTGTGGCCGCCGGCCGCCGCGATTTCCAACGCGCGCTTCACGTTCTCCTGACCTTTGACCTCGGAAAAATCATGGTCATCTTCGCCGTGGTTGGCGAAGAGCTTTTGCAAATCCACCTTTGCCGGCGCGATGCGGATTTCACCTTCCAAAAACTGCGCGGCCTCGCGGAGGTTTTGGACGGGAATGACATTCAAGCCTTCCACCACCGCCGCTTCCGCCGCGTTTTCAACGGGCACGAGAATCCCCGATTTGCCGTCCGCTTTCGCGCGCAGCGCAATCGGCAAAACGCCTTTGCACGAGCGCACCGCGCCCGTGAGCGCGAGTTCGCCGACGGCCACAAAATAATCCAGTTGATCCGTTTCGATCTGCTCGCTGGCGGCGAGCATTCCGAGCGCGATGGGCAGATCAAAACTCGGCCCTTCCTTTTTCACGTCGGCGGGCGCGAGGTTGATGGTGGTCTTGCCCATCGGAAATTTGTAGCCGGAGTTGGCGAGCGCGGTGGAGACGCGGTCCTTGGATTCCTTGACCGCCGCGTCGGGCAGGCCGACGAGCGCGATGAAGGTTTCGCCGTAGCCGCAATTGACTTCGACTTCGACCGCGTAGGCGTCAATGCCGTTGACCGCCGCCGAACAAACGCGAGAGAGCATGGCCCCGTTTTACTTCAATTGGCAACAACGGCAAAGCCAAATCACTCACTTGTGAAATGAGAAATATCAAATGCGATCAACGATTAAATAATGATTCTACCTTACTCCAGAACACTGCGGCAACGCTAACCCCGCCTGGGAATGTTGCAAGTGCATCGGGACGCAATGTGTAGATCGAACTGGCACCAGTGGAAATATTCATATAAACAAAAAGCCCCGGCCAATGATGGTCGGGGTTGTGTTTTAGAACGCGGCAAAATACCCAAGTTCTCTTAATGAGGCATGATTCTGGTTGCCGATGACCACATGGTCAATCAGCTCAATCTTCAAGAGTTGACCAGCGCGAATGAGGTCGCGCGTCACCTTGATGTCGGCTTCCGACGGTGTGGATTCGCCGCTCGGATGATTGTGGATGACCACGATCGAGGCCGCTGCCGCGATGATGGCGCAGCGGAACACCTCGCGCGGATGCACCAGGATGGTGTCCATTGTGCCGATGGTCAGCAACTGATGCCCCTTGACCCGCTTGCGCGTGTTCAACATCAACACCGCCAGGCACTCGCATTCGGGATTGAAGTGCGGAGTCGTGGCAATGTGCAGCCGCCAGTAATCCGCGACCTGTTGCGGCGTCTCGCACACCAGCATTTCGCTGGGCACGGGACAATCGCGCAGGGACAGCACCTTGAACTCCTGCGGATGAATCAACTTCACGCCATCACCTCCTCCCGGTTGGTTGGGGCCGGGATTTTGGGAATGATGTTTTCCGCCCGCTGCTCCAGTTGATGGCCGAGGATGAAGTCCGCCGCCTTCTGTGCCTGCGCCGCCGCGTGGACCAGCAAGGTTTTATCCTGCTTCAACGACTTCAGCCAGCCTTCGAGATAGGCGGCCGAACTGTTAATGGTCCGGTCCACGATGCCGGCGTAACCGCAGAGGAATGCGCTGCCCATTTCGGCGATCAATTCCTCCTTGCCGTAAGGTTCGGAAGCGAAACCGTTCCGATCCACGATGCCCGCGCGTTTCAACCGCTGCTCATGCCCGGTCGAATGCACCAGCTCGTGAAAGAGCGTGGCGTGATAATGATCCTCAGACTCAAAACGAGCCTGGTCGGGCATGTTCACCACGTCATTGGCGGGCGAATACGAGGCCATCGCCATGCCGTGCTTGATGACCGGCCGCTGCGGCATCTGCGCCACAATCGTCGCCGGTTCGGTCAGGACAAAGACGGATTCATCCGCCGGTGGAAGGTTCTTCAAGCCGGCGCATTGCGCGACATTGAAGACGTGATACAGGCGCAGGAACGGAATTTTCTTTTCCTCCTGGGTTTCCTTGTCGGTCACCTTCATCGGTTTCCAGAACACGACCGGGCACGACTTTTCGCCCGGCTTGATCTGTCCGCCCAGCGCATTGGCCTGCCGCAGCGTGAGCCAGTTCGGCGATTCATAATTCATCGCCATGAGCAGGAACACATTGATGCCGCGATAGGGCTTTTGGGTGATGAGGTTGCGGGGCAGTCCGGTTTTGACCTGCCATGGTTTGTGCCAAGGCACGGTCCCCTGCGATAGCAGACTGACGATGCGTTCGGTGATGCGGTCATACGATTTGTTATTCATAATCTACTCCTGTGGTTTGTTGTTTGTTATGTGAATGAACCCTGTGAACCCAAGGTGAAGCGTATGCCGCCGGGACATTTTCGGGGAGACGTGTGGACTTGCCAAAACCGGCTACTATAGAACCGGCTTTGTTAGATAAGTGTGCAGCAACCCTAAATGACTATCATAACCAGATTCAGCAACCTTGTTTTTAACTTTCAATAACTGGAAGTCGGTGCTTTAATAACCTCAATTATGAGTATTACAAACCTATCGGCACAACAACTCCGGCAAGCCGCCAATCTCAAAGACCAGATCGCGACGCTGGAAAAACAACTCATCGCACTTACTGGCACCAAGGCTGCCGCCCCCAAAGCCACCCAGCCGGCAAAGAAAAAAGGCGGGATGAGCGCCGCCGGCAAAGCCCGGATTGCCGCTGCTCAAAAACTCCGCTGGGCCAAGATCAAAACGGCCAAAGCCGCTCCCAAAGCGGTTAAGCCAGTGAAGAAGGCGCGCAAGAAAATGAGCGCCGAAGCCAAGGCCAAGATTGCCGCTGCGGCCAAAGCCCGCTGGGCGAAGGTGAGAGCTGAAAAAGCAGCCAAGAAATAAGCGCTGATTTTATACCCAAGGCCACTCTTAATTGAGTGGCCTTTTTTATGGATACGGACGGACTAAATAAAAACACCGGTCAAGCATGAGGCCTGACCGGCTTTATGTTATTCCGCCTTGAATTTCAATTGCGACACCAGACATTCGCCGGGCTCAACATCATCACGCAGGCCGAGATAAACCGGCTGATATAATGCGAGACTATCACGGTAGGCGTAGAGATAGCGCACCTCCACGACATCGCCCACGCTCGGTATCTGATGATTGGCCGGGAGGGTGACATTGCCGCAGGAAACCAGACTGCGTCCATTGAACAAGCTCACTTCGACACTACGCTGCACGTTGATCCTAGCCACCACCACTGACGCCGTGGCGACGAACTTGAACTTCAACTGCGGCCCACCTCTGTTGGGCTTGCCCGGCGTGTAAGGTGCATCCAGGCGCTTGAAAACGATGCCCTCGCGATTTTCCCGCCGCAATCGTTGCCACAGTTCCGTCTTCTGCCGGGTGCTGAACGCAGTTTGGACCAACCGGATGTGTTTGAAGTCCGAGCGGGTCAACAGCAGCAGGTCGATCAGACGCGCCAGCCGGATTCGATACGGCAACACCCGCAGGTTTTCGCCGTTGTATTCGAGCAGGTCGAAGGCGTGATAGTCATCGCTGATGGATTCACCATCGGGGATGAAAGTGCCGGCGACACCGCGCAGTTCGTTGGCCACCGTCTGCGGCAGGCCGACGATGAATCCCTTTTTGTTGATGCCTTCAAGGCCATTGTCCCGTTTGCGAACCAGCAGGTGTTTGCCGTCGAACTTTTCCTGCGCGCAATAATTATCATCGCGCAAGAGTAGCTCCACTTCGGCTTCCTCAATGGAATTGAGCAACTGCGGCAGGAGGCCGGAGGGACGTTTGCCGGTGTGCTGATACGGCGTGCCGTTTTCGCCCTCGGTGTAGCCCTTGACTCTCTTCTCCCCGACGAGTTTGGCGTAGATTTTCTTCGCCGACGCGTATTCCACCGGTGAAGATGTTTTTGTCCCGGTGGTCAGGGTGGCGCCACGCCGTCCGTAGGCGAAGTTGACGACGAACTGGTTGCCCGCCGGCTCAAGGGCGGCCTGATAAACTTTGTCGGACGTGCCTTCGCGATAATAGAGCGTGACACGCTCCGCTGTTTCACTAACTGCATTCATGTATTTCCTTTCGTTTGATGGTTGTTTTGTGAAGATCCCTGTGAACCCATGATGAAGCGTATGACCTCGCACCCATTCATGGGAGACGCGTGGACTTGCCAGAACCGGCAAATGAAAACAGGCGACCCGGTGGGATCGCCTGTGTGGTGCTGCGGTCAATAATCGTCGGGCATCAGCAAGGTGGTGGCACTGCGGTCGGCCTCGGTGATGATCCAGAAGGCTACGCCGCCGGCACTGCGATAGCTGGACAGCAGACGCCGCCCGGTGCGAAGCGCATTGTCGTTTTCCTGCCAGTCTTCCTCGCCCAGATCGCCCCAGTCACCCGCCTGATGCCGCTGTAGTCCGAGCTGAATGTCGGCGGGCGTCAGTTGGCCAAGCGCATTGGGCGTAATGACCACGCTGCCTAGTTGAAATGAAGCACATTGAACTGCCATGATGAATCTCCTTTGGTTGATGTTTGAAATGAGCCCTGTGAACCCATGGTGAAGAGTATGACCTCACACCTATTTGTGGGAGACGTGCGAATTTGCCAGAATCAGCAATGAAATATGACCTGTAGCCTCCAGATAGTGGGGCAAATGAAAACTTGATATTTGGCAACGGCGCTGCAATATTTCACCCATGATTACCCGTAAGCATTATTCTGACCGGGTTAAAAAAGCCTTGGAACGCAATCCCGTGGTCGCGCTGCTTGGCCCGCGCCAATGCGGCAAGACCACGCTGGCCCGGCAGATGGTTCCCGCCGGCCATCCGCAGTATTTTGACTTGGAAGATCCCGTGGTGGCACGCCTCATGGAAAATCCCATGACGGCATTGCAGGGTTTGCGGGGACTGGTGGTGATTGATGAAGCACAACGACAGCCGGGCCTGTTCCCCGTGTTGCGGGTGCTGGCCGACCGCGCAGAGCAACCGGCCACCTTCCTGATTCTCGGCAGCGCTTCGCCGGAACTTTCGCGGCAGGCCGCCGAGTCACTGGCCGGCCGCGTCGAAATCATCGAGATGCGCGGTTTTGATCTCAATGAATTGCCGGTCAATTCACAGGATAAACTTTGGCAACGGGGCGGGTTTCCGCGTTCCTATCTGGCCGCCGATGAGGAGAGCAGCGTGGCGTGGCGGAAGAATTTCATCCGCACGTTTCTGGAACGCGACCTGGCGGCCCTGGGCTTCGGGCTTTCCCCGGCGCTCATGGGGCGGTTTTGGACCATGCTCGCCCATTACCATGCGCAGCTCTGGAACGGCAGCGAAATTGCCGCCTCACTGGGCATCGCCCCCAACACCGCCCGCGCCTATCTCGATGCCCTGGAGCAAACCTATATGATTCGCCGCCTGCTGCCGTGGCAGGCCAATCTCGGCAAGCGGCTGGTCAAAACTCCGAAAATATATTTCCGCGACTCCGGCCTGTTCCACACGCTCTGCGGCATCCCGTCCGCCGCCGAACTGCTGACCAACCCCAAACTGGGCGCGTCGTGGGAAGGATTTGCGCTGGAAGAAATCATCCAAGCGCAACAACCTGACCAGATCTGGTTCTATGCCGTCCACAGCGGCTCGGAACTCGACTTGCTGATGGAGGTCAACGGCCGGCGCGTCGGCGTGGAATTCAAACGAGCGGATGCGCCCACCGCCACCCGCTCGATGCATCTGGCGATTACCGACCTTGGATTGGACGAGCTTTGGGTGGTTTATCCAGGAACCCGTGTTTATGCCTTGGACGACCGGATCAAAGTTCGTCCGCTCGCCGATTGCATTCACCCTCGGAAAACTTCCACCGGTCTCAAATAAAAAAAGGCGGTTCAATGAACCGCCTTGGTGTTATCGCCTGGGCTTGCGATTGAGCACGGGAACTTCCGACTGCGGCGAGATGCGGAAGAGCTTCGGCGGCGGCTGGAATCGCACCGGCTTGTCGAAGCGTGTTTTGAAGTCCCGCACCGGCCGGTTCATGATAACGACGGCGGCACATTCGTTGACGCGAACGACGCGGCATAGCCGTTCATCGAACTTGATGACATCCCCCGCGCGCAACTTGAACGGATACTGTGCCAACTGCCAGAGGATGCCAAACTCGATCTGGTTCGGGTCAAACCCATGGTGTTTTTTTCCAGGTGGAGGTTTGTTGCGTGCATTCATAGGCCAAAGTCCTCCATCGTGGCGGCGATGCCGTCCTCGTCATCGCCCAGCAACTCGACGATGCCGGCTTTCATCGCGGCCTTGTCGGGGTCGGGCTTCGCGTTCTTGGGACACGCCGGACAACGCAGCACATTCAGGATCGAGCCGCCGAACTCATAGCCAACGGCGCGGAACTTCTCGCGGTAGCGGTCGATCAACTTGACTTGCGGGGACAACTGCGTCCACGCCTTGGCCTCGGCGTGGGACAGGTCGGTTTCGTAAATGGCGTCGTGCCGCAAATGATAAACATCCCACGGTTCGCCACAGGTGGTGCAATGAACATCCATAATAAATTTCCTTTCTGGTTAAGTTTTGAAATGAACCCCGTGAACCCGGATGAATCGTAGAACTTGACTGCGTTTTCCGGGAGACGTGTGGACTTGCCAAAACTGGCAAGAAAAAAGCCCCTTTACTAAAAGGGGCTGTGAACTAAAGGGCAAACTCCTGCTGCCCGAGTGAAACCTGAATGCGTTCCACTTCCACCGGTGTGGGCGGCTGCCCTTGCTCCATTGCTTCAGCTGCCTGCGGCCGTAACGCCAGCGGCAGCCACGGGGCGATGTAATGGATGTTAGACCACGCGGCCCAATACTCACCGGACAGCGTGTTGCCATGGATCACCCGCGTCGGGATGCCCCAGAGCGTTGTGTTAAGGAACGCCATGTCACAGGCCGTGCGATTGATGTCAATCGCCGTCACCCGCAACCGACGTCTCACCGCTGGCGGACATACCTGCGCCACCGACAGGATCATCGCCCCCGCGCCGCACGCGGGCTCACAGACGGTGATCAACTGGTCGGCGGGCAAAGATTCCACTTCACCCATGGTCATCATGACCATCAGGTCGCACACCGTCTTGGGTGTGTGGAACTCTCCGTTCCACTGCTGGCCTTTCGACGACAAGGCGCATTCCATGTAGTAGCCACCGATGAGATCGGTGAACGGCCGTGATTCCATTTCAGTGACCAAGGTTCCGAATGCTTCCGCAAACAATTCCAGTTCGGATTTCTCCCACCGTTTGGCTTCCTCCAGATATTCCGCCTCGCGCGTCTGCGCGGCGACCGCGCAGGCGGCGAAGCGGACGAACGCATCAAAGATGCGCCGGGTATCGTGCCGATGGGAGAGGCGTTCCAGGAGTTTGCGGAAGTCACCGACAGGCGGCGGCTTCCGCGCACTCATGTCACGGCCTCCAAGACCGGCTCCCGATTCCGTAGGGAATCCAACATGCGGTCAATGCCTTCGGTGGTGAGCGTCCAGGAACGGTGCGGAAGTTCGGCAATCACCGCCCACTTGAAGCGTTGATAGAAGTTCAACGCCTGCTCGTCGTTGTGGCAATGGTCGGCCAGGATGGCCAGTGCCAGTTGTGCCGGCCCGCTGCCGCCATAACCCCATTCAAATCCCGTCGGACTGTGGTTCCACAGATCGAAGCGCGGATTCAACCGGCGGCCGTCCACCGTGACGCTGACGGCGTAACCCTGCCGTTTGCCTTCATAGCGTTTCATTTGTGGCCCTCCACGATGTCCGCCACTTCTTCGTCGGTCAGGTGTTCCGGTTCCATGTCTGGACGCGGAAACTGATGCACCCGCACAAAGCAGAACTTGGACAGGCGGCACGCGATGTCCTCGCGGCCCGCCTTGCCCGCCTCGTTCTCGTCGAGCATGACGATGACCTGGCTGTCTCTGGTGGTGTGTTGCCGGATCAATTCCTCCTGCGCGCTGGACAGGGTAGCCCCCATGATGGCGACCACCTTGCGGTAGCCGTGGTCATGGATTTTCATGGCGTCGAAGAAACCTTCGACGATGAGCAGCGGTTTGTCCGCCGGCTCTTTGATGGCCCGGTCGAGGTTGAACAACTCCTGCGATTTTCGGAATCCCGGTGGCAGTTTGTATTTAGGTGTGCCTTCGGGTGGCTCGCCGACGAACCGGCCCGCATACCTGCTCCGGCTCAAGATGAACCACGCCGCCGAACGCCTGCAACAACCCGGCGCCCTGGTCAAACAGGTGGCCGAGGAGGTAGGTTTTACCGACCCGTTCCATTTCTCCCGTGTGTTCACTTCTGTTTTCGGCCTTTCGCCCACAGCCTTTCGCGGACTCCGATAGCAAGCATGCCCGCCACCGCTAAAATGGTGATTACGGCTATCAGATATACCATCGTTATCTGTTCGGATACCTATACTCAGATTGAGTCAGCATTCTGACCTCATTTGACTGATTTGTGCAATTCCCAACACGCTACTCTGACGCTGGAACTGGGTCTGTTGAAAATTTAGAAGCCACACGTAATATTAGCGCCAATGCCTGCCAATGATCTTCGGTGGGGCACACTTGCCCGGATTCCCACTTTCGCACCGTCCTTGATGAAACTCCGGCCTTTTGTGCCACTTCTGACTGAGTCATGTTGGCCTTGATGCGTTGCAAATGAAGATGGTCACCCAAGGTTTTTACATTGACTGAAATCAACTTTCGAGGGCTAAATCTCTGCGATGGACAATCGAAATCAGCCATCACAGTTCGCTGCGCAATTCCCAACAGCTGACCCAACCGCCGTGGTGTTAAGCAGCACGGGGGCATCTGCGCGCAAGCGATAGCGCGGTGGCATGGTTTTTCATTTCAACAATTAATTTCAAATACCTATTGACAAAAACTATCGCTCGCCGATAATGACGACAATATGAGTCGCATATAAGTTGTGAAAGCATAACTGAAGTTGCTTTTCATTCCTAATAAAGCCTGTTTTACATACTAAAATTGCCGGTGTCTTTTTATTTAGATTTAATGACGACTCATTGAATCGTTGTTTATGATTGAATCACAGAAAAAATTAGCGGCTGGCGAGAAGGAAGGTTCGAAATGGCTAGAGCTAGTCATCCAGCAGGTCGGCTCGCTACGATATGGCGTGGTGGAAATCGTCGTGCACGATTCGCGTGTCATTCAGATCGAAAAAACGGAACGGCTGCGGCTGGACAAACCGACCGCGGAAGCACGTCCATCCCGAAACGAATAAAAAAACTAAACAATTTTGCAGGCGGCTGACCGGTCCACCGGAAGTTCCCATGAAAATAAAAAATAAAATCATCCATGCGGAACTGGATTTCCAAAATCGTCGTCGCGACGCTCGCGGCAGGCTTGCTGTCGGCAACGAGTGTAGCCTCGGCGGCTGACGTAAAAATTCTCAACGTCTCTTACGACGTTACGCGCGAATTTTATCAAGACTTCAATGCGGCGTTTGCGGCTTACTGGAAAGAAAAAACGGGCGATGTCGTAACGGTCAATCAATCTCACGGCGGCTCGAGCAAACAGGCGCAGGCGGTGGTCAACGGATTGGAAGCGGATGTGGTGACGATGAACCAGCCGCTGGACATTGATATTTTGCATTCGTCCGGCAATTTGATTCCGGCGAATTGGGCTTCGCGGTTGCCGAATAAAAGTGTGCCTTACACTTCGACAATTGTTTTTGTCGTCCGCAAAGGCAATCCGAAAAATATTAGAAACTGGGACGATCTGATTCGTTCAGATGTTTCCGTCATCATTCCCAATCCCAAAACTTCCGGCAACGGGCGTTACAGTTATTTAGCAGCATGGGGATATGCGCTGAAGAAATCCGCCGGTGACGAAAAACAGGCGCGCGAGTTCGTAGGAAAACTTTTCGCGAATGTTCCTGTGCTCGACACCGGCGGACGCGGCGCGACGATGACGTTTGCGAACAGCGGCGTCGGCGATGTGCTGTTGACCTTTGAAAATGAGGCGGCGCTGGTGCAGAAACAATTTTCAGATGACGGGCTGGTGGTGGTGCTTCCGCCAGTGAGCATTCTTGCGGAAAACCCAGTGGTTTGGGTGGATCACAATGTTCTGCGGCATCACACCGAGACCGTTTCGCGCGCTTACCTCGAATATCTTTACAGCGATGCTGGCCAGGAGTTGGCGGCGCAACATTTCTTCCGTCCGAAAAATCAGACGATTCTCGCGCGCTACGCGACGCGTTACAAGCCGCTGGAATTATTCACGGTGGATGAAGTCGCGGGCGGCTGGCAGAAGGCGCAGAAAGTTCATTTCGCTGACGGCGGAATCTTCGACCAAATCTATCAACCTAATAAATAATTATGTCACGTATCTACAACGACATCACGGAAACCATTGGCAACACGCCGCTCGTGCGATTGAACCGCACGGCAAAAAAGCACGGCGCAGTCGCCGACGTGTTGCTCAAACTCGAATTTTTTAATCCGCTATCGAGCGTCAAAGATCGCATCGGCGTGGCGATGATTGACGACGCGCTGAAGTCCGGCGCGATTGGCGCGGATACGATTTTGATTGAGCCGACGAGTGGTAACACGGGCATCGCGCTGGCGTTCGTCGCCGCCGCGCGCGGTTTGAAATTGATTTTGACGATGCCGGAAACGATGAGCATTGAGCGGCGCAAGTTGCTGAAAATTCTCGGCGCAAAATTGGTTTTGACCGAAGGCGCGAAGGGAATGAAAGGTGCGATTGCGAAGGCGGAAGAATTGCACAAGCAGATTCCGAATAGTGTCGTGTTGCAGCAATTTTCCAATCCATCGAATCCGGCGATTCATCGCAAAACGACGGCGGAAGAAATCTGGCGCGACACGGACGGCAAGGTGGATTTTGTCGTCGCAGGCGTCGGCACGGGCGGAACGATTACCGGCGTGGCCGAAGTTATTAAAAAATTAAAACCCGGTTTCAAGGCCATCGCGGTCGAGCCGACGAAGTCGCCGGTGATTTCTGGCGGCGCGCCGGGGCCGCATAAATTGCAGGGCATCGGCGCGGGATTTATTCCGGCCAATCTGAACGCAAATATTCTTGATGAGACGATTCAGGTGAGTGAGGACGATTCTGGTCCGGTTTCAAAAGAAGTGAATCAGCTGGATGGAATTCCCGTGGGCATTTCGAGCGGCGCGATTATTTGGGCGGCGTTGCAAGTCGCAAAACGCCCGGAAAATAAAGGCAAAACGATTGTCACGGTGATTCCCTCGTCGAGCGAGCGCTACCTTTCGACGTGGCTGTTTGCGGACATCGGTGTGGAGACGGATGACATCAGCCAGTTGCTGGCAGCGAGTTAAAATTTACCGACGCAAAAACGCGAGGACGACCCAATAAAAATATTATGAAGGCTGACCGGCTGACCGGAGGCGCTTCAACCAAAACCAATCCAACAAAGAAAAATAAAATTATGAAAGCATTCAAAATCAAAAAATACCTCGCCCTCGGCTTGACGCTGGCTGGCGCGGCACTGACGCCTAACCTGCACGCTACCGCAACCTCCGTGTTCATCGAAGGTGGTAGCGCCAGCTCCAGCGTAGTTCTTAAAGAAGCCGTGGCGCTGTTTGGCACCGGCACGATTACGACGAACGGGAATGTTTCCAGCACCGTCAACGTTTATCGATTGCAGGGCTCCAGTTCCTTGGCGGCATTATCCAGCTTCAATCCGATCACGATTGACGTCAACCTCGCGAACGGCGCCATCGCCGGTCTCCATAACTTGATTGGTTCACCCGATCCCACGATTGATACCAACTATGCCGGCGCGCCATTGAGCGTGACCATTGTGGATTCGGCAACGACGCCGGAAGCAGTCGGGATTTCCGCTTCGGCCAATGGTATTGACATCACCCGCCCGACTTATGTGGTGCCTTTGATTTATGTGAAGAATACAAATTCCGTCGCCCTCTCGACGGTCACCAATCTGACCTCGCGTCAGGCGGTGGCCTTGCAGACGGGAACTTATCCGGCGACCTTCTTTGGTAGCTCGAGCACCAACTTAATCTACTTCATTGGCCGCAATAAAAATGCCGCTGTCCGCACGGAATTTGATGCGGTTATCAATAACACCTCGGACATTACCACCTTCACCAACGCAGGTAACGGTGTGCCGGTTCAAGACACGTCGGCTGATCCGGGATTGCCCTCGGCTGGTCTCTTGGTCACGGCTGTGCAGGGTATCACCAACTCCATCGGCACCATTGCCGTGCAAAATCTCACGACGGGACTTGCGCCGTTAAGTTACGAGGGCGTGCCTTATTCGATCACGAATATTATCAACGGCAGCTACGCGCTTTGGGGCAACGAATTCTACTACACCAAAGCCTCCGCCTTGGACGCCGGAAAACTTGCGGTGCTCAAACAACTCTACACGCAAGTCACCAACAACGTGGCGTTGCAGAATAACTCAACGTATTCGAACAAGTTCGTTCCGCTGCCGTGGCTCAAGGTCACGCGGAACAACGTGGACGGTGGCCCGATCTATCCGTTGCCCAACTACTAATCAACTAGGAATTTTGAAACGCCATACATCTGTATGAAAAAATTTATTTTACTTAGTTTAGCAGCGCTGACGTTGCTGAACGCGCCGCTGGCGCGAGCTTGGACCTACAACTCGGGTGACTTGCTGTTGATCTTTCGCAAAGGCAACCTCAACGTCGAGTATGACCTCGGAAGCGTAAGCAACTATCTGGGCAAGACGAATGGTTACACCACCACCGTCTCCGGCTGGAGCCTGAACTTCCTGACCAATTCGCTCGGATCCATCACCGACTTGGGTAATCCGACGAGTGTAATCTTGCTGGCCAGCGGCGGCACGACGAACTGGGTGACCAGCGCCGAGCCGAATGTCTCCGCCTACCAAGGTAGTTTGCAGCAAGCCCAGAGCTTGAATGGCTTGATTAATAGCGTTGGCAATAACCCTCCGTATTACATCTCGGCGACCAACACAGCCTACAAGATTGATACGGGCGGTGTTTCCAAGCGCGCTTCCTATGACTACATCGTCAGCGGAAACGGCACGAGAACGTCGTTTATCGGTCAGTTGGGCGGCGCGGTGCCGTTCACCGTCGAGCAGTCCGTTCCCGGATTTCTCGATTTCTGGCAAGTGGGCAACACGACCGTCTATCCCGGTTCGCCGGCGGACACATTGATCGGCACATTCACCATTGATGCAAACGGCGTGTTGAAATTTGTGGCCGGGCCGCGCGCGCCCACGGACGTCTCGCTCAGCCGCACGGGTAACACCAATGCGGTGAGCTTCACCACGACGGTGGGAAACACCTACAACTTGGCTTACACCAACAAACTTGGTGGCGCCGTCAGCACTTGGCCCGTGGACGGAACCACGGTGACGGGCGATGGCACGGTCAAAACCATAAACCACACTGCGACCGGCCCAGTGGAATTCTATCGGATCGCGACACAATAAAAAAAATCCGCAGGCAGTTTTGCAGAACGGAACGAGGCAGGCTCGGCAGTTGCCGAGCCTGCCCTATCAAATTTAGGAACGAATTTGTCGAGAGGACAACCACAACAAATGAGATTGCAGCTTGGGATTATTGCGATGCTAGTGTTCGCAGGAATCTTCAATGGCTTAGCGGAGGAGACCAACTCACCCGCTGTCACGGAAGATTTTTCGGCCGCGCCCATTGGAGCCGTTACCAACCCGCTGCCCAAGCTGTCACCGACGCTGGCTGGCCACACCAATAGCATCAGCGATGATACGGTTTTGCCACCGAAAGAAAACCTACCGGCGGAAGAAAATAATTTACCCGCCGTCGTTGAAGATTTATTTGCCGTGCCCGTGGACGCGGTTACAAACGCGCCGCTCAAGTTGTTGCCCGCGCTTGACGTGAACACGTATCACATCGAAGGCAACACGATTTTGCCACCGCAAGATTTTGGAATGCTTTCCAATTACACCGGCAAGGTGGACGCCGCGCGCGTGCGCGAAGGTTTGGACAAGTTACAATCGCTGTATCGCGACGCCGGTCATGCCGACATCACCATCGCGGTGCCGGAACAAAAATTCACCAACGGTCTCGTGCGCGTAAAAATTGTCGAGACTAACGCCGCTGATGAATCCAGTTTGGCGGCGGACATCACCAATCTTTTCACCGCGCCCGAAAGTAAAAAACCCACCCTTGAAGTGCGTGCTTACCGACTCGAAGGCAATACGGTTTTGGCCGTGGCGGAATTTAATATTCTTACTAATTATCTCGGCGAACTGGATTTTGCACGCTTGCGCGAAGGTCTGGGGAAAGTTCAATTGCGCTACCGCGAACTCGGTTTTCCGACCATCAGCATCACGTTGCCACCGCAGCGCATCACCAACGGAATTGTGCGTGTAAAAATTATTGAGGGACGGCTGGAGCGGATCAGCGTGACCGGCAACGAGTATTTCAGCGCGAACAATGTTCGTCGTGCCTTACCAAGTTTAACGACGAACATTTTGCTCAACACGAAATGGTTTCAGCCCGAACTCGACGCGGCTAATCAGAACCGCGATCGCCAGATTTATCCCGTCATCGAACCCGGCTTCGAACCTGGCACAAGCGACCTTACGCTCAAGGTCAAGGATCGCTTCCCGCTGCACGGCCGACAGGAAATCAACGACAAGTCCGCGCCGGGAACTGCGTTGTTGCGTTCCGACACGGCCATCCAATACGGCAACCTCTGGCAGCTCGAACATCAAATCGGATTCGACTACAACTTTTCGCCGCAGGCATACAAAGGGAGCAGCGATGCAAATGGTTTTCCGCTCGATCTGCCGCAGGTCGCCACGACCAGCGGATTTTATCGGCTGCCGCTTGGTTTTGGCGACGACGGGTTGCGCGCGAATTACGACCAGAAGCCCGCCACGTTTGGCTACGACGAGGTCAGTCATAAATTCAATCTGCCGCCGCCATCCGGACACCCAGATTTAATTGTTTACGGCTCGCATTCCTCTTCGGATACGAGTCTGCAATACGGTCCGCTGAAGAGTATTTACAGCACCAACATCATTGATATCACCCAGCAGAATGTTTCGCATTCTCCAACCGTCAACGACAACGTCGGCACGAAGCTGACGCTTCCGCTCCAAGATTTTGCCGGCGTCAAATCCTCGTTGAGCCTTGGGCTGGATTGGAAATCTTACAGCGCAAATACCTATTACACGAACCAGACCTACGTTGATATTTACGCCGCTGATTCACAGGGCAACCGACTTTATCCGGCCGTGACGAATCGCACGCTGTCAATTCCCGCCAACAGCAGTCAGTCACTTTTTTATGTGCCGCTGTCGTTTGGTTGGGCCGCGTTGCGTCCGGACAAGACCGGCAGTTTTCAATTCACCATCAATGATTCATTATTCATCGAAGGCTTCGGTTCCGACCGGAAAAATTTTCAGCAGGTTGCCGGCAACACCGGCGCGGGCGGCACTTACACCACCATCAATTCCGGACTTATCCGCCAGCAAAATTTGCCGGGCGATTGGTCCATCGTCGCCAACGCCAACGGCCAATGGGCCAGCGCGCCGCTCATCGGTAATGACCAATTCGGACTCGGCGGAACTTCCGGCGTGCGCGGTTACGAAGAAGGCGAAGCTTACGGCGACACTGGCTGGCGCACGTTGCTCGACTTGCGCGCGCCGCCGGTGAACGTCGGCTATTTTCCTACTTCCACTGGCGATCTTCCGGCCACGCTCCGCTGCTCCGCCTTCATGGACTACGGCCAAATTTATTTTATCAACCGTCCCGGCCAACCGGCGGTGGACGAATGGGGCACGGGCTTCGGCGCCTTCCTCACGGCGGGCGAACATTTTGACGCTCGACTCACTATCGCTTGGGCGCTGCTGGGCGCCAATGCCTCCGGCAGCAGCGCCAATAATTATGTCACGACCAAGACGGTGGCCGACACCTGCCGCGCGTATTTTTCCATCGGCTATCAATTTTAATTTACCGCCATGAAAACATTCCATGCCTCCCGCAAATCTGTCTGGCTCGCCGCGCTGGTGTTGCTCGCCGCCCACGCGCCGCAAGTTTTCGGCAACCCGACTGGACTCACTGTTGGTTCCGGCCAGGCGACGGTGCAGCAACTTGGTTCGCTGCTCAACGTCACCGTTGGCCAGACTGCGATTTTGAACTGGCAGACCTTCAACATCGGCGCGGGGGAAACAACTTCGTTCTTGCAGCCGTCCGCTGGCTCCGTCGTCTTCAATATCATTGGCGATAAAAATCCATCGCAGATTTTCGGCAATCTTCACGCGAACGGAACAGTCATTCTTGCGAACGCGAGCGGATTTTATTTCGGGCCGAACTCGATGATCAAAGTCGGCGGCAGTTTCATCGCCACCACCGCGCCGCCCACGCCGGATTTTGGCGCGGGCGCGACGTGGCAATTCACCGGCATGCCGCCGCTCGCGAGCATTGTGAACTACGGCCAGATTGAAGTTGGCCACGGACGCTCGCTCTTTCTCATTGCCGAAAATATTGAGAACCACGGCAGCCTCACCGCGCCGGCGGGCGATGTCGGACTTTATGCCGGCGACACGGTGATGGTCAGCGAAAGTCCCGACGGGCGCGGCTTGAGCGCCGCCGTCACCATGCCCAAAGGTTCCGTGGATAATTTTGGCCGCATCACCGCTGATGCCGGAACGATTGCGCTGCAAGCGAAGGTTGTAAATCAAAACGGAATCATCCAAGCCGACTCGATTCAAAATCAGAACGGCGTGATTGAACTGGTTGCATCGGATTCGCTCAACCTCGGCGCGGATTCCCAAATACTCGCGCGCGGCGATAATTCGACGGCGAACAGTTCCGGCGGAACCATCACGTTGAAATCGGGAAATAATTTCAGCGACAGCGCGGGTGGAAAAATTTCCGTCGCGGGCGGCGCACACGGCGGCAACGGTGGCAACGTGGAAATCAGCGCGGAAAATCTCGGTGATATTCATTCGCAGTTGGACGGCTCGGCGCAAGCCGGTTTCAGCGGTGGAAAAGTTTTGATTGATCCAACCGACCTCGCGTTGAATTCCAGTTCGCTAAATCCATATTTGAATATGGCGAGTATTGTTTTTCAAGCCAGCGGCAATATAACGCTGGCGGCGAACACGCAATGGAATTTGAGCAGCACCACGCACGTCAACACCGGCCAACTCACGTTGGAAGCGGGCGGCAACATCACGTTTGGGAATGGCACCAAGATCACGGATGCAAAAAATTGGTCGGTCACGCTGGACGCAGGATACAATTTCGCCAACAGCACAATCAAACCGGGCGTTGGCAACATTTATCTCAATGGCGGCAGCGGTTTGAATCAGAGTGGCACGATTCAACTTTCGTCCGGCTCGGTCAATCTGTTTGCCGGACAGAGTATTTTGGTCGGTTCCGGATCGGTTTACACGACCGGCGGCGGCAGCATTTTTGCGGCGGCGTTGACCGGCGACCTGAGTGCTGGCACGGCCAATGGCGGCAGCAGTAAAGGGGGCAATTACAATTTTCAGGGCTTCGGCTACAGCACCGCCTCGGTGCTGGGCGGCATTGCGACGGCAGCGGGCGGGAATGTTACTTTGATTGCGGGCAACAACATTGACAGCACGGCCACGCCGATATCGGGCAAACTTGCAGCTGCGTCCGGCACCTATGGTTCCGGTAATGTGACGGTCATCGCGGGCAATCAGATTACGGGAAATTACAATCTAGCGAACGGTGTGGGCACGATGCTTGCCGGAGTGCAGGCTTCTGCCACTCAGGTTGGCGCGCTGCAAAATCCAAACGCGAATCCGGCAAATTATGCGGCTACCTTGCAGGCGTTGGAGTCGGCGGTGAAGCAATCGCAAAATGCCAGCGGCAATATCGGCACACCACCGTCCGCGGGCAATCCATCCACCGCACCGGTAACGCTGGGTTTGATCAATGGTTCTTGGAACGCTTGGGCGGCCAACGACATTTCGCTCAAGCAAGTCCTTAATCCCAATGGCGCCTTCAACAGCAGTCAATCTTTCCGGTATAATTACGCAGCGGATGCGGCGGCAAATTTTTGGGCGGGCAATGCGATTGAACTGGTCGGCGGGTCGTTCGGAAACGTGGCTTCGTCGGTGAACGTGACGCCAATCTATGCGCCCCGACTTTCGCTCAATGCTGGCGCGGATGGCATTCTGGTGGACTCGTCCATCATCCTTGCCCCGTCGAGCGCGGGTTCACTCACCATTGTCACCCGTAACGGCGGCAATCTGGTCGGTGCCCCGACCACAGATTCTACTGTGCTTACGGGCATCACGATGTCCGATAGCGGCTCGACTGATTATAACACCTTTGCCAGCGGGCACGCGGCGGTTCCGCTGCATCTGAATGATTTGAATTCGCAGCCGGTGCTGGTGGATGTTTCCGGTAGCATTGGAAATCTAAGTCTCACGGTGCCGACATTCGCCGACATCACGGTGGAGGGAACCCAGCCGTTTACCACGTCTGCCGGCAAGAATTATTTTGGAACTTATAATTTCGCCTTTAGTGGACGCAATCTGTCGCCCAACCAAACCACATTCATCAATGTGCTGGGCGCTATCACCTATCGCGGCGACGTGACGCCCATCAATTTGACGCCCGAACAATTAGCGGATCCACTGCCGGCGGAGTTGTTCACCGATAGCGCCAATCCGGCGTTGTCATCAGGTCTGCGTTACGATTTGAATACCGGTCAGCTTATCTACGTCGGGGCTATGAGCACCGATGCTTATAATTTTCTGCAAAATCCAAGTGTTCTGGTGCTCGACAAAAATGGTCACCCGAAAACCCAGCTCCTGCTCAATCCAGATGGCACACCGGCTTTGGATGATAATGGCAATCTGCAATATGTAAACGTGACCAAACCGTTGACATTGGACGCCACGCAAAAGGCGATGATTGATGAATTATATGCTGCCAGTGCAGATGCCGCGCTCGGCAGCCAAGGGCTCGCGGTGGCTGGCGCGGGACATTTCAATGTCAGTGCGAACACCATGGATTTGGGCGTTTCCGCCGGCATCACTGTGCAGGCACCGGATGCTGCACTGGCGGCCATTTCCTCTCACGGTGCAGATTTAAACGTCACCACGCTCGGCGACCTCTCGATGACTTCCACCGCGATTGCGAATCAAAGTTTATTTGGTGACATCAATCTGAATGTCGGCGGCGCACTAAGTCTCGGTGGCCAATTCACCGCCTACGATCCGCCCTCCGTTCCGAAAGGAATCTTCACCAGCAGCGGCGGAAATATTGCCGTCACCGTCAACGGCGATGTAAATGTCAACGGCTCGCGCATCGCCGCCTACAACGGCGGCAGCGTTACCGTCCTGTCCAAGACCGGCGATGTGAATGCCGGTTCCGGCGGTGCCGGCTACATCAGCGTGAGCGCGCTACAATTTAATCCGCACACCGGCCAGTTGGTGCTGGATGATTCCGGCCAGCCAGAAATCATCAACTCCAGCATCGCAGGTAGCGGCATCTTGGCGACCACACTTTTTGGTTCTGAAGCCACGCTGGGAAATATTTTGGTGGAGGCACCGAATGGAAATATTTTCGCCAGCCGCGGCGGGGTCATTCAAATTTCATTCAACGCAACGGATGCCTCCAAGGCCAAGGCCGAATTATTAACGGGCTACCAGTTGCAAGACGCCAACGGTCATCTGGTCTTGGCGCAAAATCTTGCCGATGGCACGCCGGTGTTGGCCTTGGGCAATCAGAATCGGGTCACGCTCGGTTCCGCCATCCAGTTCGTGCCGTCAGGCAGCACCGCATCAGTTTCTTTGACGCCCCTTTTGGATTCTCAAGGTCACCCGCATCTTGATGCAAACGGTCGTCCGCTCTATATCGAAACTTCAGATGCTACGAAGAGTGTTGTTGAAATCGTCAACAATACTGTGCAGCCGTTACTTGACGCCAGTGGCTTTCCCATAAAAGTAACCGCGCCTTTGGATGCCAATGGTAATCCGATTCAGGTGCTCGGTAGAAACATTGATGCGGAAGGTTCTGGTGTCATTGCCCAAAATATCGTCGCGCAGGCCACTGGAAAAATAAACGGCCTGTTTATCGGATTTTCGAGCGTGAATTTAACGGCCAATTCTTACGGCAAAGGTCTGGCCATTGGACCAACGGTTTCCGTTGATCAGACCGGTGACTCCGGCTCTGGTCCAGCTATCCAGGTTGTCTCTGACAATCCCTCGGTAAATGGCATTTCTACTGCCCCATCACCATCCGAAGCCGCCAGCGTGCAGCAACCTGTCGCCGCAACTACCGACGCCGCCAGCGATGTCGCAAAATCATCGGGCGACTCCGGCGACGACGGCGATCCGAAGAATAAAAAGAAAGGCATTGCCTTGGCGCAAAAGGTCAGCCGCGTAACAGTGATTTTGCCGGAGTCAAAAAAACTTTCCGAGAAAACGGCGGCGAACAATCCGCTGTAATGACCGGCTCAAATCGCATTTAACACAAAATTAAAAATTAAGAATTAAAAACTTATGATCCAACCCATGCTCGCCGCGAACGCGGCCGTTTACGCCATCGAAAACGCTACGACGGAAGGCAAAGTCACCGTCGTCGTGCTGCTGCTTTTATCGCTCTTCAGTTGGACGATTATTCTCACCAAGCTGCGGCAACTGCTCATCGCGCGCGCGGCGGCGAAAAAGTTTTTTGACGCCTACGCCACCACGCGCGATCCGCTGGACATCAAGAAGCGCGGCGAAATTTTTGACGGCGCGCCCGCCTACGCGCTTTACGAACGCGGCGCGGACGAATTGGCTTATCAGCTGGAAAAAAATCCGGTTACCGTGAAAGGCGAACGTCGCATCAGTCGAGGTTCGTATGAGGCCGTGAAAGTGGTTTTGGAAGAAGCGGCGGCGGGGCAGGCGATGTCGCTGGAAAAAGGCATGATTGTTTTGTCCACCGCCGTTGCGGGTGGGCCGTTCATCGGCTTGCTCGGCACAGTTTGGGGCGTCATGTCCACGTTCGCCGGCATTGCCGAAAGCAATTCAGCTAGTCTCACGACGATGGCACCCGGCGTGGCCGCCGCGCTCGTCGCGACCGTGACCGGCCTGCTCGTCGCGATTCCGGCGATGTTCGGCTACAACTTCATGGTGACGACCATTCGCCACATCACGCAGGAACTGGACGGCTTCGCCTCGCGTTACGCCAATCAAATCGAGCACGCCTACGTGGACAATCGCGACATCGAGGACAAAATTGCCTTTGCTTTGACGCGCGTGGAAATGGGCGAGAACACCCCGGCGATTTGATTCATGAAAAAGTGTTCGCATAGCGCGCACGAGTCGCTGACGGAATTGAACATCACGCCGCTATTGGATTTGGCGTTCGTGTTGCTCGTGATTTTCATCATCACGACGATTCCGCCGGTGAAAGATTTGGCTTTGAAACTGCCAACCGCCGCGCGGCAGTTGAAAGATCCGCCGCGCAAAGCGAATTACATCACCGTGCAAGGCGACGGCACTTTGTATCTCAACAAAAAACAAATCGCCAATGCTTCGGAGATGTTGCAGACGCTCATCAGCCTGCGGACGGACGATCCTGATTTGAATGTCATCGTGCGCGGTGACGCGCACACGAAGTATAAGCAAATTCGCGCCGTGCTGGATGTCTGCCAGCAGGCGAACGTGCCAAAAGTGGATTTGGCGACCGACCCGATAAAATAAATTTTTAATTTTAAGTTTTTAATTTTGAATTACCAATCGCGCGCCAGAAATTTTCCCTCAACTAAAAATTAAGAATTAAAAACTAAAAACTTTTCCCCATGCTGCCGCAATCACAACCGCGCAAACCGACAAATTCATCCAAGGTGAATTTGATGATTTCGTTTACGTTCCACGCCGTGCTGGTGCTGGTGCTGTTTTATTTTGCGGCGCGTGAAGGATTACTCGGAAAAAAACTGAATAAAATCGCGGTGCAAATGATCAAGGAAAAGCCGCCGGAAAAACCCAAGCCGGAACCGCCGAAGGTTGAGCCGCCCAAAATTGAGCCGCCGAAAGTTGAAGCGCCAAAAATTGTCGAAGCACCGAAAGTGCAAACGCCGCCGACCGTCGCGCCGCCCGTAGTTGCGCCACCGAATAATGAAGTGCCGTCGTTTGAATTTGGCGGCGGCAAGACGGTCGAGACGAGTTCTGATCCCGTGCAGCTTTACAAAGGTTATCTGGAATATGTTTTGCGCCAGAAATGGAATCGCCCGGATAACGCGGCGGATGATGATTTTGTCGCCGAAGTTTCCGTGAGTGTGAATCGGCAGGGCGATATCGAAAACCTCAAATGGCTCAAAGGTTCCGGCGATGACCGGTGGGACGCGACGGTAAAAAAAGTTTTTCAATCGGTAAAAAATATTGACCGGCCGCCGCCGACAAATTTTCCGCCGCGCGTGACGATTCGTTTCGACGTGCAGGAACAAACGGAGCCTGTTTTACAATGAGCCTCAAGAAAACAACGCGACGCGGTCACGGCACGATGACGGAATTGAACATCACGCCGCTGCTCGATCTCGTGTTTGTATTGCTCGTGATTTTCATCATCACGACGCCGCAGATGATGAATAATTTGGAAATCAATTTGCCGTCCGGCAAGCCGCCGGTGGCAAAACCGAAAGTTGAGCCAACGCGCATCGAAGTCAGCGCGCAGGGACAAATTACTTTGGACAAAACGCCGGTCACGCCATCGCAGCTGAAAGAAAAACTGGCCGCACTGAAAGCCGCCGATCCGAATTTTGGCGTCGTCGTCAAAGGCGCGGACGACACGGATTATCAAATCATGGTTTCGGTTCTCGATACGCTGCGCCAGCTCGACATCACGAAGATGGGCATGGCGACAGAATAGGATTACAGCAAGATTTTGACGAGGTTGGATGATATGAACGCATCGTCATTGACAAGTCAGCCAGCACATTTAGGATTTGAACTACAGCAGGCGTCAACGCCACTTCGGAAAATTAAAAACCTCACGGCGCTCACCGGTCCACTGGAAGCTTCCATGAAAACGAAAGTATATTCATGTCGAGTTATGCCCAGATTCCGGCACAACCGGAAGTGTTAGTTTTTGCTTCGGCGTTTTCACGCGCGAAATGTCTTCCCGTTTTTCCGACACGCAATCCGCGTTAAATTTTTCCATTCACTAACCACCAAAATAAATTATGAGCAAAGACACCGAACTGCATTTGAGCCTGAGCGCCGCCGCTGCGCGCAACCTCGCCACCGCCACCGTCACCGTCCCGCAATTTACGGAGATTACTCCCCGCTGGCTGCACAAATTGCTACCATGGGTGGATGTGGATGGCGGCGTCTATCGCGTCAACCGCGTCGCCAAAGCCGCCAAGGGTGAGCCAGCGAATGAATTCGGTGAAGGCAAGGTGGACTTGCTGACCGTGGACGGTGGCGAGCCGAAATTGCCGACGACCTACGTGGATTACGATCAAGACCCGCGCGAATATCATTTGAGCACCATCCAGACCGTGCTCCGCACGCACACCCGCGTGACCGATCTTTACAGCAACAAGATTGACCAGCTCCGCGAACAGATCCGTCTCACGGTCGAAGCCGTGAAAGAAAAAGAGGAATGGGAAATCCTCAACAGCTCCGACTTCGGTCTGCTCAAAGAAGTCGCCCCCAGCCAGACGATCAAGACGCGCAAAGGTGCGCCGACGCCGGATGATTTGGATGAATTGCTTGGCCTTGTCTGGAAGAAGCCCGCATTTTTCGTCGCGCATCCCAAGGCGATTGTCGCGTTCGGTCGCGAATGCACGCGCCGTGGCGTGCCGCCGCCGACGGTGCAATTGTTCGGCACGCCGTTCATCACTTGGCGCGGCGTGCCGCTGATTCCGAGCAACAAGCTTGAAGTCAAAAATAACGCCAGCAGCATTTTGCTCCTGCGCGTTGGCGAAGCGGAGCAGGGCGTCGTCGGCCTCCAAAAAACCGGCGTCACCGGCGAAGTGGAACCCGGCTTGTCTGTGCGCTACATGGGCACTAATGAAAATTCCATCGCGTCGCACCTCGTGACGCGCTACTTCTCGGCGGCGGTGCTCACAACGGATTCCATCGCGCGCTTGGACAATGTCGTGGTGAATAATTACTATGACTACGGCTCCAAATAGTGGTGCGTCGGTGCCGATCTCCGCACCAGCCGCCAGCGAAGCTGCGCATACCGACCTGGTCGCGCAGCTCGTGGCGGAGGCATTTTCGGGATTTGCCCGGAGCGGTCGGCCGGCCGCCGCGCCGTCTGTGCCAGCGGAGATTCCGAGCGTGTCCACTTTGCCGGATCTTTCCGGCAAAGACACTGTTTCCGGCACCCCGCCCGTGCATCCCAGTTCGCAGCCCGCCGCGCCAAAATTATCTGAGCCGAACAAAACGTCTTCAGGTGCGCACGCGCCGGATTCTGGCGATAGCTATGCCTACGGCGAACCGCGCTGCAACGGCGCGTATCGTCCGCAAGGCAATCGGCCCGAAACTAAAACGGCCAACGGCAATCCGCTGTTAGGTTTGGCGGACACAGATTCGTTGGCGTCGACGGATTTTTATTTCCTGAAGGGCGGAAACGCTTCCGGCAAAACACCCGCTGCTTGCCAGTCGTATCCGAAAAATTCCCCGCCGGTGCCGAAATTTGACATCGAAGGTGTGCGCCGTGATTTTCCCGCGCTACACCAGCTCGTCAACGGCAAGCCGCTCATCTGGTTCGATAACGCCGCCACCACCCACAAGCCGCAGGCGGTGATTGATGCGACGTCACAATTTTACAGCCGCGACAATTCAAACATCCACCGCGCCGCGCACGCACTGGCGGCGCGCTCTACGGAGTTATTTGAGGCGGGCCGCGAGAAGGTCCGCAAGTTTCTCGGTGCTGGTGATGCGAAGGAAATTATTTTCGTCCGTGGCACCACTGAAGCCATCAATCTCGTCGCGCAAAGCTACGGACGTCAGAACATCGGCGCGGGCGATGAAATCATCGTCAGCGAACTGGAGCATCACGCGAACATCGTGCCCTGGCAGTTGCTCGCGCAACAGACTGGTGCGGTCGTCAAAGTCATTCCTATTAATGATCGCGGCGAATTGATTCTGGAGGAATACGTGAAGTTGCTAAACGGAAAAACGAAGTTCGTTTCCGTCGCGCACGTTTCCAATTCGCTCGGCACCATTAATCCCGTCGAGCAAATCATCGCCCTCACGCACGCGCGTGGCGTGCCGGTGCTTATTGATGGCGCACAATCCACGCCGCATCTGCCGGTGAACGTCTCGGCGCTCGATGCGGACTTCTATGCGTTTTCCGGTCACAAGATTTTTGCTCCCACCGGCATCGGCGCGCTTTACGGCAAGGCTGCGTTGTTGGAAGCCATGAATCCCTGGCAGGGCGGCGGTCACATGATTAAGGACGTGCGCTTTGAGAAAACCGTGTATCAGCACGCGCCGGAAAAATTCGAGGCGGGCACACCCGACATCGCCGGCGTCGTCGGCATGGGCGCGGCGATTGATTACCTGTTTAAGGTCGGCATCCCCGGCATCGCCGCCTACGAACACGCGCTGCTGGAATATGCGCAGCACGCTCTCTCGACCATTTCCGGTCTCCGTCCCATCGGCACCGCGACGAACAAGGCGAGCGTTTTATCCTTCGTGATCCCCGGCGTGCCGAATGAAAGCATCGCGCGGCATCTCGACAAAAACGGCATCGCCGTCCGCGCCGGACATCATTGCGCGCAACCGGCCATCCGGCATTTCGGACTCGAAAGCAGCGTGCGTCCGTCGCTCGCCTTTTACAACACGCGTGAAGAAGTAGACGCGCTGGTGCTGGCATTACGTTCTTTGAAGCGGAGTTGATAAGCTCAAATTGGAATGAAAACAATTTCACCCGTCGAACTGCAAAAGATTCTCGCGGCACAACCATCTGCCCGGTCATTGACGTGCGGACATCGGTGGAATTTGCGGAAGGCCACGTTCCGCAGATGCGCAGCGTCCCGTTGGACGAGTTGAAACCAAGTTCGTTGCAACTTCAAAAAGACCAGCCTGTTTATCTGCTGTGTCGTAGCGGCCAGCGCGCTACAAAGGCGGCGGAGAAATTTGCAAAGGAAGGTTTTTTACAACCCATCATCGTCGAGGGCGGCACGCTTGCATGGATTGAAGCAAATTTGCCGGTGGCGCGCAGCACGGTGAAAGTCATCAGCCTTGAGCGGCAAGTCCGCATTGCCGCCGGTGCGCTTGTTTTCACGGGCGTTTTGCTCGCCTATTTTGCGGACGCCCGCTTCATCTGGCTTTCTAGTTTTGTTGGAGCGGGACTAATGTTTGCAGGCATCACCGACTTTTGCGGTATGGGTCTGCTGATTGCAAGAATGCCATGGAACAAGCGCCCATCTGGTCCCTGAACCTGAATTTACGATAGCAACTTCATCTTACTTTATTTTTGACGAACACGGCATTTGTAATGAAATTATTCGAGCGTGAGTGAAGTGCCTGATATAAAAATGCGCCGTCAGATTGAAATGCGTTTGTGATTTCAATCAGTTTTTTGTGTAAATCCCAACACACTACTCTGGCGTTGGGCCTTCCCGTCTGGAAGTGAACACAAATCCAAGCTAAAAATGCGGCTCAACACCTGCCAATGATTTTCGTTAGGACAGACAATACCGTGTTCCCACTTCCTCACCGTCCTCACAGAAACTCCCGCCTTTTGCGCTATTTCCGGCTGGGAAAGGTTCGCTTCGATACGTTTTAATAGCAGATGTTCACCCAAGGTTTTAGGATTGACTGGAATAAGCTTTCGAGGGCTAAATCTGCCTCCAGAAAGGCTGTGAATGACACAGATTGTCCGCTGTGTAATACCCAACAGCTGACCCGTAAGCAGTTTGGTTAAGTGCCGCAAGATAGCTCATTTCTTTCTTCCAAAGCCAACGGTTATTCTCACCGTGGGCAAATTGGCACCATTATGAACACGTGCGATATCAATGAATTATGAGTTCAAATTCGAGTGAAACAGTCATTCTCATTTTCACTTCTATTCTCACTTTTGAATTTTGAAATCAAAAATCCCTATTTTACCCTTGTTTTATTGGATATAATGAAGTTTTGAGTGGGTGAAGGAAATTGAACCTTGTTTCCGTCTAGCCAGCAGTGAACAGGAAGGACGATGTCTTTGGCTTGAATTTCATAGTGTGTTAAAATGTTATTATTACAAATAACTGCAGGTTAAATTTATGATGAGAATCAAGGTTGGCTGTGAAAAATGTGGCAATGTTTTTGACTGGGATGACCGCTGGCCGGCGGGTTTGAAAAAATGTCCCCTCTGCGGAATACTGCTTGGTGCTCATTCACAAGCAACCCCAGCCGGACAAGAAAAATATTTCCTAACTGGCGGCGATGGTTGGCCAGGCACCACTCACACAGCCGAAGTGCCGGCGTAGTTGTGGAAATTCCGGCGCGGCCGGATCGGGGGTCACCGCCTGTCCCTGCGCATTCAAATAAAGACAGCCAATCTCCGCCGGCGGAAGTTTTAGGAACAGTGCCGTGGCGTCGGCAACGGCGGCCAGCCATTTGCGTTTGCATTCGACCATGTCCAGCGGTTCGCGCAGCAGCAGCGTGTTTACCGCATTTGGTGCAGCAGAGCGTGTCCGGATCGAAGCGGTGTTTACATTTACCGATGACTTGTTGAAGCCATTCAGAGGTTGTGTAGGTTTTGATTTGGTCAGCGGCAGGACGACGCTGAAATTGGTGTTGAGGTCGGCCATAATTTTAATGTTTGTGGTTTTGGTAGGTGAGGTAGAGGCGGAAGATCACCAGTCCAAACACTAGCCAAGTCAAAATCGGAATGATGATGCCGATGAGATGGTAAGCGATGATGATGGCGACTCCGGTTCCAATGGCGCGGTCGATGTATTTTAAATCCATTGGGATTCCTTTTTTAGAACTGGAAATTCACTGCCTTTCCAATTGATGTGTGTGAGGGCAATGACCTCGGGGAAATTATTTTTGAACCGTGATGATGTCCTTGCTCACAAAACGCTTCAGTTCAGACCTGGATATTTTTCGGCCAGGTAAATACAGGTCGAGATGTGCCCAGAGATCTTCCCATCTAATACCGAGTTGTGGGTTGTGCTGTTGATGTAGTGTTGTGAGGATTTTAATGGCTTCAGATCCGGTCAAAACTCGATTCCGTTCATTAGCAGCTCGATGAACGTCTTTTGCTTCCCAAACCAAAGCCATTCTCGATTTCCAATATCGTTTCAGGATAGTTTGGGCTTTGGTCGTGTTTTTGAGGACGGGGGTGAGGTGTTTAACCATTTGAATGATGTGCTGTTCATGCATAGGAAGAGGGAGTCGAAGGTTGAGGGGAGGGAGGGGTCAGATTATCAAATGCGTGAGCAATCAATAACCAGACCCCTCCCCCCAAAATTACGAACGAATCTTGATCTTAAAAACCAAGACTCGGTTTCATAATATTATACCTGCGGAAGCTGGAAACTGAGACGGGGGGAGGGGTAAGGAAGGTTGAGTGATAAAATTAAGCTGTCAGTTCGTGACGGACTAATTTCCATTAAAGGCATCGTGAATCTGCTCTCCAATTTGTGCTCCAATTATTACACCATTTGCAAAGTTGTTCATGCCTTGTCGTGTAATACCATCGGTGCTTATGATGTTTAAGTTGTCCGTCTCAAAGGTGTCATTTGAATTATTGTAAGACATTTGAAAAATTGTTGACCCAGATTGAACCGGTCCCTGCCAGTTCAACACCAGCCTCAAACCAACGCTTTGAATTTTGCCAGCTTCATCCTTGTTAAGAACTACATCTGTAACGGTAATGCTTTTACCCGTTCCGATTGGGTGAATGCAGTCAAATAAAAATTGGGGCGCGAAGACATTATGCGTAAACCCTTGTTCATCTTTTACGGCAAGATCTCCATTTAGTTTCTGTTGAAAAATGGCGGTTATGGTCGTCAGACTCGGTTCGGGAGTAGCTTCCTGATGAGCCGCCTTTAGCCTGTCCCGTCTGTTAATTGCATCTGCATAATCAGGTTTTATTTGGATGGCCTTGTCGTAATCGCCTAGTGCGCCGTCATAATCACCTTTGTTATTATCTATGTTGCCGCGATTAACATGGGCGACGTAATCAGCGGGATTGACTTCAATGGCTTTGCTATAATCTGCATAGGCAGCGGTCATGTCAGCCTTGCAAAATTCCACATTGCCACGATTGCAATAAACTTCGGGAAAATCAGGTCGCAGTTGAATGACCAAATTAAAATCGCCCAAAGCCCCGTCGAAATCATTTATTGAATATTTCACCAAACCGCGAACATTGTAGGCATCTGCGAAATCTGGCCGATACCGTATGACTTTGTTTAAATCAGCCAGGGCAACCACATAATTTCCTTTGGCATATTCATCCGTTCCAGCGTTGAAGAGGATGGTGGATTGTGAACGATGATAAAAATCAACTGCGGTCGTAATGCCAAATATTGACAATGCTGCAATGACCCCAAAAACAATTAGCTTGAGCGTCACGGCCAGTTTTCTGGATATCGGCTTTACCAAGACGGGTGCGATTTCCGCCGGTGCTTTAATTATTGATTGCGGCACCGTTACAGAGAGGGAGCAGGCGGGGCATTGAACCTGAAAACCAGTTGATGCAGCATCAATCACAAGATGCTGTTTGCATTCAGGGCATTCGAAGGTGATGTCTGCCATAAAACTGGATTTGCCTGCCACGTTGATATGCCTCTTGCTGTTTATTCTCAGCAAATAGTCCCATATGTGGGATTTTAGAAGCTGCAACATCCAGTCATGGCACAGAAACGACTGGCGAAGCGGTTGGCCGCGTTCCTCCGAAAGAGACGCGGAGATCTCACTTTTCAACAGTTTTCTCGTAAAACCGGCATCTCTGATTCGACCCTGCACCGGCTCGAACTTGGCGAACAGAACATCACGCTCAATACACTGGAACAGCTCACTGACAGACTAAAATGTTCCGTTGCCGACTTGTTTGAGCAATGAATTGTTAAATATCCCTTTTGTGGGATTTTTGTTTTGACGTTGTGATGGGTTGAGCAGAGATTGGCGGTCATGAATTTTAGGCTCGCTCACTCCAGAATTTATTCAGTCGTTTTGCTCCTTGGCCTGCTTCTAACCGTTGACCTTGAACCTGCTTTAGCTGATGGCATACCTGGTTACGCCTATACCGCTCAAACCAACGATACACTTGAAGATCTGGCTAAAGCTTATCGAGATCAGGGTGTGGAGGTAACGGCTAAACAAATCTTGGCCGCAAATCTGAATGTCAAAATCACCACCGTTTACAGAAATGGGTTGCGTAATCTAGTGCCTGAACTCGGCGCTCAACTTTTCATACCAAGCCAAGTCGTGAAGCAGAGCCAGGATATGAAGTTGATTGCTCCTAGACTAATTGAGTCTTTGAGATTCGCTAACTTCACCGTCTCCCAAATAAATTCAAGAGACGGCATCACCAATCTCCTAAATCAAAAAGTTTACATCGGCACAGAAGACCCTAACGACTACAAGTTTTTATCTAAAAATGAAACCAACTATATTTGCACTGAAACGGTCAATGAATTTAGGGGAGCGATTAAAGATGGATTTGCAGCGAAAACTACTGCTGATTTGACGGCGGAATCGTGGCTGCTTCAAGTTGACCATGTATTGAGTTTTATGGAGCGCACCCAACCTTCGCAGCACTCATTATTTTCGGTCGCAGATTTTAAATATCTACCTGTTTCACTGCTAAATTGGACGGAGGGTGAAGAGGGTAAGCAATTAAAGGAAGCTGCCCTAAATGGAATGACGCTAAACGACTGCACAACTTCCTACGCTAAACACCGCATCCACTCCCTTAAAATCAAAGACAACGGCATGACGTTTTCGGATGATGGATGTGATTATACAGTTCAGGAATTGGCAAGGGGTGATTGGGATGGTGACGGGTATGAGGATGCTTTGGTTTTAGTTTCGACGTATTATTCGGGAGGGAGTGGTCGGTTTTATGAAGTCTATGTAGTGAGCAAGAATCCAAAACTACGGCAATTAAAACTGTCTGTTCAAGATGCAGTTATCTCAAGCACGACAGATAGCGTAAGCAAAACGAAATAGTTTCTGAAATAAATCGAGACTTAAACCAAGCTGTTCACTCCTTGGAAAGTTACGTGAAAGCTGTATGATTAATTGCGTCTATTCAAAAATGAAATGCGTAATTAAATCAGCGGGCATTTTATCTGTGCTGCTTATCTTGGTTGGCTGTGCTTCTTCACATGTAATCAAAGCTGCTAGCCCAATGATGTTCAGCAAGCCCGTCTCGATGGATGTTATTTATGTCACCATCGCCAGCTCTACGAATTGTTTTGAAGCTGAAAGGAATGAGCTTAGTGACGCGGTAATTTCGGGCCTTAAAGCATCAGCAATGTTTACCACTGTGACCGGAGATAAGACGGCTCTTGGTTCTGGTAATGGAATAAAGATTAATGCTGAGATCAAAGAAATCAAAAGAGTGACTGATGATGCTCGTGAATGGGCGGGAGCTTTGGCTGGACACGCACACATTCTAGTTGAAGTCACGGTATCTGATTTAAAATCGGGAAATAAAATTGAGGTGTTTGAAGTAGTTGGTCAGTCTGGGGCATCGGCTTTTGCTGGCACTACCGATGAAGCTATCCAACGAGCAACACAAAAAATCGTGACTGAATTTCTAAAGCTTAATGCACAAACCGGTCTATGATTAGAACTAAGACTCAAGTTTTCCCCATTGACGATACAGAGTTCCCTGATTTAATAGCATCATGAGTATTGCAAATCTAACACCATCACAACTACGTCAAGCCGCTGATCTCATTGAAAAGATCGCTGCATTGGAAAAACAACTAGCTCAAATACAAGGAACCAAAGCCGCCCCTGTCATTGCTAAATCTGCTAAACGAAAAGGTATGAGTGCAGCTGGAAAAGCTCGTATCTCTGCCGCTGCTAAACTTCGTTGGGCTAAAATTAAAGCAGCCAAGACCAAGACTGCTCCTAAACCCGTCGCTGCTAAACCTGCGAAGAAGAAGTTTGTGATGAGTGCTGCCGCTAAAGCTAAACTTTCTGCGCTAATGAAAGCGAGATGGGCGGCAAAAAAAGGCGTGAAGAAGTAATTTCTTAAACTTAATTTGCAAAGGCCACTCTTGAATGGGTGGTCTTTTTCTTTATAGGCGAAGAATCGTTTGGACAACTATTACGATCCAAATGAACGGAAATATTTTATTACATCGCAGAGTATCGAGGCGGTGATTCAGGAGGAAATTCAGCGGACGAAAAAACACAAGAGGCGGAGGCGGAACCTTTCGGAAGCCCTGCGGCACACGTGAAGCATTCGAAACATAGCGCAGACACGGCTGATGATCGAAAACTTCAAGAATTGGAACGAGAAGTCCTGGATTTGAAAATCACCAATCGCGGCAAGGACATATTCATTGAACAACTCAAAAACGAGCGCGGTGATTTTTTTGAAAAACTATTGTCAGCTAACAGAACGATGGGGCAACTCGAAATAAAATTAAATTCGTTGAATGAGCCAAAATAGTTTTGGAAAAATACCCAAGCCTCCGCATTCACTACCCGTCCATAAAATCGAGGCAACGCCAAACCTCCGTGGCAAGGCAAACCGTTCATTGCCGAAGGACGCGGTAGAAGCGATAGGGATAGTTGGCGGCCTTGACATCGAAGAGATTGAACTGGTTGGTGATGGCCGTGTTGGTGGCGATGGGCGTCCAATTGACGAAGTTGGTCGTCGCCTGCAACACATAGTTGCTGCCCGCCGTGCCGAAGAAACCAAGTTGGAATACATTATTGGTGAATCCCTGCGAGGTAAAGTGCAGCGGCTCGACCAAAAAAAGCGCACTCATCGTAATGCTGTTGACGTAACCGGTCGCGTAAGTGCTGGCGGAAACGGTGGCGGTGTCCAGCAAGGTAAACGGCCTGGTATAGAGTAGCGAGTTGGTCGTGGGTAAGGAGCCGTCCAACGTGTAATAAATCATAGCATTCGTGGTCGGTGACTGCACGGCGACATTGATTGAGGCGATGTAACTGCCGCCGTTGGGCGTGATGGTCGGCGGGGCGAGCGCAGGTATGCCGGACAAGCTGTTAATCCAGTCGGCGATCACGGCCAGCGCATTGGTGTCCAGCAGACTTTTGGCGAGCGGCGGCATTTTGACCCCGTTCGCCAGACTGCCGGCGCGCTGATACATTTCCGAACGCCAAATATCGCGGGGCACGATCATGGCCTGATTGTCGCTCAAGGGATCGAGTCCGCCATATATGATGTTCTGGTTCGCGAGCGGCGTGTCGTAGCGCGCGTCGAATGTGGGGCCGGTGCCGCCCGGCTGATGGCATTGCGAGCAGTTCGCGTCGAAGTAGGAACGGGCGCGGGACTCCAGCGACGCGCTCAGATTGGTGAGCGCGGAGAGCTTGGTGTATTGGGCAATGTTCGTCTCGTTGATGGCGGGATTGAACAAGCCCAGCCGGTTCAAGGTTCGCAACTGGTTATCCGTGACGCCAGTCGCGGGATAGTTCTGGTTACCGTTGAGCTGGCGCGTGTTCACGCCTAGAACATAATTTGCCACTGGCGTGTGGCAAGTCAGGCAGTCCGCGCGGCTGGGATAATACCAGGCCTGCGTCCGCACGCCGGTGGCGTTGGTGATCAAAATATTTTCCGACAAACTGTCGGGCAGCAGATCGGCGTCGCTGTTGTCCGCGCGCCATTTGTAGGTGACGCCATAAACCTGACTGTTGACGTCGCGCACTAACAGGCGGGTTTCCAGACGGCGCAGCGGCACGCTGGCATTGGTTTCGTTGACGACCAGATAAAAGTGTTTCACGAACACGGAGCCAGCCGGGAATGTCCACGAGTTAGTCGTGGCAAAACTAATCTGCTCATCGGGGGTGATGACGCCGCCGTTGTTCGGCACGGCAAAGTAGCGTGTCTTCAACGCCGCATCCGACCACAGCGGTGTGTTGGGAGCATAAGGAATAAAGCTGTTCGTCAGCGTCATGCTTGGCGTGTTGCTGAAAACGCCGGTCAGCGAAAGCAGTGGTGGCAGCGAACCGTTAACCGTCGTTGGCATATTGAAAAACGCCGGAACCGCAGAACGGTTCGTCAATCCGTAAGGCAAGCCGCTGCCGGTGGCGACTGTGATGTTGACTGGCGCGGAGGTGCTGCTCAATCCCGTGCTATCCACGGCCACGGCGGCGAGCGAGTAATTAGCGGCCGCCAGACCGGTCGCGGTCACGGTGTAAGGTGCGTTGCTCAGACTGCCAAGGAAGTTGCTGTTAAGATAGAAGCCCACGAAGCTGACCGGATTGTGTGGCGCGTCGGCGTCGGCGCTGACGGTCACGCTGGCGGCGGCGGTGTAACTCGCGCCGTTCGCAGGCGCGGTCAGCACCACCGTCGGCGGCGGATTGGTGAACGGATACAATTGCGTTTGCGGCACGATGGCCAGCGGCGTCGAAGGACTGCTCCACGACAAGGCGACGGATGCGTTGTTCGTCTTCTCGTAGTAATCCAGTTCGAGATTATAGTATTGCTGCGCGACCAGTGTAATGCTGTTCGTCTGCGAAGTGGCATTCGTCTTATCCACCCAGTCGTTGATGAGCAACTGGCCGTTGAGATAGAGGCGCACGCCGTCGTCGGCGGTGGTGATGAAGTTATAAGTCTCGTTGTATTGCGGTTGCACGCAGCCAGTCCAGCGAACAGTAAAATTATTGGATCCGACCACCGCGTTCGGCGCATTCGAGCCCCAGTTAAAATTAATGGTCGCATTGGTCTGCACTAAAACCGGCGTGCCGGTGAACGGACTCGCGCTCGTGTGGTTCGTGAAATATTCGCCGCGCAAACCCACGCCGCTGCCGAGGGCGGCGGTGTTGATGAACGATGCGCTGGCCACACTGCTATTGACCGCGCCCGCTGCCGTGGCAATGGCCTGGACCAAGGCGCTGTTCGTCAGGGTGAACGTGCCGGTGTAGAGCGTGGAACCGGTGGTCGGCGTCGAACCGTCGAGCGTGTAATAAATCGAAACACCGGGCGTCGCGTCCGTCAAACTCACCGTCACCGAATTGGTGAACCCGCCGCCGTTCGGCGAAATAGCTGGCGCGGGCAGAAAAACCGCCGGGCCGAAAACGGACAGCGCGTATTGCGCGCCGACATAAACTTTGCCACCAGCAATGACGGGCGGAACCATCTTCACCGCGCCACCGGGATTGTCGCGCGAAAGATTTTGGCTGGAGTTGTAAAGTTCAATGGCGAGGTTCGTAGCATTGTAGGCGTGCAGCACCGCCGGGCCGCTGCTCAAGTAAGCGTCCGCCTGGATGCTCCACGCGATGCCATTGTTCGTGCCGTTCGCTGAAACCGTCGGCGTGGCTCCGGGAAATCCGTAGCTCGTGGCTGATTGTGAATCCGGCGTGGCCACAATAAACCCGTTGGTGATGAGAAACGCTTTCATCACATCGCCGTTGCCCTGAAAATAAATACGGTTGTTCCAGTAAGCTGGCGAACTCCACACGCCGCCAATCGCGCCGGGCAAGCCCTCGACAATTTGATTATCGTTGGCAGAGTTGAACTGCCCCATGTTGTCGCGATCCAAAAGAAAAATTTTTCCCGCCTTGCCCGCGCCCACGATGAGATGCGGATGATTCGTGCTGCCCACCGAATCCGGCAGCAGTAGCGGCCCGCCCGAACCTAAATCCGAATCGGCTGACTGCAACGCAGCTTGATTGAACGGCGTGAAATAATCCGCCACCGCCAGTTTGTTGGTGGTGGAAAGTTTCACAAAACTGTCGCTGTAATCACCGCCGTTGGTGTTCGCGCTGAACGAGCCGTTGCCGGTTTCAAAATATAAATTGGTGTTCGCGTCCACAGAGAGTCCGTTACCGCCCATCCACAGCGCGCCTTCGCCGGGATTGTTGGGAAACGAGGAACTGTTTGCATTCGGCGTGGTGTTGTAGATGTAGTTGGTTGAGAGCGTGAGATTCGTTGGGTTGTAACCGAGCACCCAGCCGTGATACGGATCGGTGTCATCATGGCTACCGTAGGCGACGTATAAAATTCCGCCGGCGAGCGTGAGCGCGGGCCGCTGGCAATGTTGAATCGCGGAAAACGTCACGACGGTTCCATTGCCGCCCACGCCGCGACCGGGCACGGAAGCGGCGACGACGACCGGGCTGTAAGAACGCTCGGTGCCGTTGGTGACGTTCAACGCGTGGATGCGGTGAACATAATTTGTCGAGACTCCCGCCACGACTTCGCGCGTGAAGGCGTCGAGATAAATGGTGCCGGTGGCCGGATCAATCACCGGCGTGCCGGTCATGCCTTCTTCAGGAACAATGTCCAGGTTGCCGACGCCGGGATGATAGCGCGCACCAAATTCAACGGTGGGTGAAGGGGAAGAAATTCCGAGGTTCGTTTTCCACAGCAGGCCGCCATTGGTATCGCCGTTGCTGTCGGCGTCGAATGCATAAGCCGTGTCGTGCATGGTGAGCACAAACACCACGTTGCGCACGCCTTTGCCGGGAATGTTCAGATTGGTCATGATCAACGGCTGCGCATAAACGTAGCCGTCCACGGGATAAGTGAACAGTTTGCCGAAGCTGGCGGTGTTTACGTTCGCTGGAGTCAGCAACGTTTCGTTCGTGTTCTGTCCCTGGCGCGTGTTGTCGTAATGATATGTCAACACCGGCAGGCGCGTGACCGTGAGCGTGGTGAAGGATTTGGACGGCCCGCCCCACGCAGAGCCAGCCGAGTTGGTGACGAACGTGGTGAAATAATAAGTCGTGTTTTGCGCCAATCCAGGAATCTGCGAATTAAAAACTCCCGACTGTGCGGGCAGCGAAATTTGATTCGCCCACGCCGCCGGATTCGTGCCGCCGTCCGTCGTGCCAAAAAATATTTTCACGGTCGGCCACTCGTTGCCGGTGTTGAGCACCTGACCGCTCAAGATCGCCGACGCAGCGGCAATTCCGGTCGCGGGCAGATTTGTCACCGTCGGCGCGGTCACAGTGGGCGTGGTAAAATTTTTGGAAGGCACGGCCCAGGAGATGCCCGCGCTATTCGTGGCTTTGGCGGCGAAGAAATAAATCGTGTTGGTTTTCAATCCCGTCACCGTCGCCGAAAAATTTCCCAACTGCGATCCCACAGCGACGTTGTTGGACCACGCGCTGACATTCGTTCCGCCATCGCCGGTGCCGTAATAAATCGTGACCGACGGAATGCTGCCGCCGCTGGAAATAATTTTTCCGTTCAGCACCGCCGAGGCCGCCTGAACCAGCGTGGCCGGATTGTTGGTGAGCATCGCCACCGTCGGTGCGCCGGTCGAAACCAGACCGACATCAAAGGCGCCATCGTAACCGTGACTGCTGCCAAACGTGATTGAGCCACCGGCCACGGGAAAAATTCCCAGTTCGCCGTCGGCGTAAAGATTGCCATTGGCATTGTTCAATTGATCCCAGCCGCCGACCGCGCTGGAGGCTTTGCCGAAGGAATATGCATAGACGGCATTGGCCGCGAGCGAAACGCTGAAATTGGTCCACCGCAGCCAGTCGCCGTCGTTGAACGCAACATTAGTCGCACTGAACGTGGCAAGGAGCGTGGCCGTGCTGCCGCTTACGGAAAAAATGTGCAGCGTATAATTTTGCGCCGTGCCGGTGTTGTTCGCACTCCCGCCGCCAGTCCTGACGGTGAGTGAATTGAGCAAAAATCCAGCGGCGCCGTTGGGAGTTGTAAAGCTTTGGCCGGGTTCGCCCGCAGCGTGATCCGACTGGTTGTCGGTATAGTAATTCAACCCGTCCGGCTTGTTCGCCTGGCCAGTCGTAAGCAATTGAGAAACGTCATAAAGCCCCGGCGTTGGGGCGTTAGTGCCAAGACTCATCAGGCTCGCGGGCGTTTGCGCGTGGCTAACGCAGGTCGCAAACCAACCAAGACAAATCATCGCCCAGAGCCGCCGGCTTCCGGTTTGCAATCTGAACAGATTCGTCGTCACGCAAAACAGATTAGCATTTCTACGGATAAGCCAACCGGAAAAAAGCATCGTCTTGGTCAGCGAAATTAAAATAAAATTGATGCCGAAGCTGGGCACATTCACCCAATTTGTGCCGCGACTGATTTTAGGCGAATTTGTCTGCATCGGCTTTGTCCATCCACATGGTTCCTAGGGTTGAAGTGAGACAACCATCGAATATTCCGTCGGGCCGTTGCCGTTCTCGATGCGGTAGAGGATGCGGTTGATGCCTTTTTTGAAATGGACTTTGCGAACGCTTTCGTTGATTTGCCACGGCTTCAAATCTTTACCGCTCATCCACACCAGCGTGTTTTCAATCCAGACTTTGCCAAAGTCATCACTCCCAAAGGCCACCCATAGGTCGCAGTCTCTTTCAAACCAGAGTTCGCTGTAGGCGTAGTAGATAACATATTGCGAATTGCGATCGGCATTCTCACGCGACGTGACCCCACGCTCCCGCCGCGCGGCGTTGTAACCCTTGAACAACGGCTGGACATTGGGCGTGCCGGACTGTTGAAATTCCCAGTGAATGTGAACGCCGTTATTGCCAACATAACTGGCGCTTAAATCAACAATCGTTTCCGGCGGGAATTTCCGGTCAATGTTCTGGCGGTCGGTATTATCAAACGGACCAATGACATACCAGCTATCCACATTAAGCAATTGGGGCGATGTCCCATGCGCGGCGATCCGACGACCCGGAAACGGATGGGCACGATCAGAAATATCCTCTGGCCGACCGGCAGCACCCGACGCTCCCGGAATACCACCGTGTCCTAATCCACCCGGACCAAAAGGTCCGTTGGCATCGCTTTGTCCCAAGCCCTGACCGTCACCATTTTGTCCGGGCTGGCCGGGCTGGCCAGCACCCGGCTGTCCAGCTCCAGGTTGTCCGGCCATGGCATCGCCTGCGCTGTCACCATTATCACTACTATCGCCGCTGTCACCACTATCACCAGCTTGCCCGGGCTTACCAGCTTTACCTGCCTTGCCTGCCTTACCGGCTTTACCAGCTTTTCCTGGGTTACCCTTTTTCCCATTCATCATTTGGGTTACATCTTGAGCCCAGCCTGAATCTGCCGAAGCTAATTTTTCGATTGCGGCGGCCAAATCACTTTGCTCTTCGTATTGTGAAAACGTGAGAGGAGTATTTGCGCTGCTGTCCAGACTTTTCGCCTCATTGAGCATTGAATTTGCCAGTTGAACCATTGAATCAACTTGAAACTTGGCAGTCTGAACCGCTTCGCGAGCCGCCACCGCTTGGTCGCCAGTGTTCACGGATGCCATCAACTCGGCGGCAAGTTCGGGGCGCTCCGGCTTGGCCACTTCCGTCAGGCTAATTGCCTTGGCCAAGGCCAAATTCTGTATGATGGACAGATGCGTGGCGCGCAGGCGGCGATAGGATTCCACCAACGAACCTTCCGTCTTTACCGCCGCATCATAAAGCTGCGCGACATTGAGGTCGTCCAGATTTTTCAACGACGGGGCGGGCGCATTGGTCGCCATTTTATCCAAAACTGACAGCACACTGACCAGCGAGACGGTGGCATTGCTCCCCGTGGCGGGAAGCGCAGCCATGACTTTGGTCGCATTTTCCTGCGCCTGCTGCGCCTCGAGTTGAAGCTGACGGGCGGCGGTTTGCAATTCAACCAGTTTTTTATCCTCGGACGACAGCATAACCGGTGTGGGTTCCGGAGTGGCCAGCCATTTTTTCACATCCGCTTCCTTCAGGGTAATGTCGGCCTGGGCGCGAGCCAGATCTTTTGGAAAATCTGCCAGCCGTTGTTGAGCGTGAGTATAATCCCAGTCAGCCTGATCCAGCAGCCGTTTGGCTTTGCCGGCGGCCGCCTTAGCTTCGTCCGGATTCAGCGTCACCGCATTGCTGGCCACGTTGGCTGCATTTGCTTTTGCCCAAGCCAGCACCTGTTCGGCTATGGCGACTTCCTTTTTCGCCTTTAACAAATTCGCCGTGGCATTGCTAACAATATCCCGATCCAACCATAGCCAATAAGTATAATGATTAATCTGCCCATCGCGATCCGTGCGTCTAGTGGTGTTTCGGGACGAGTTGCGCGCCTTTTCAGCATCGAGCAGCGCTTGAACCGCACGATCCTGAGCCGCACCAGCGGCGATCTGAGCATCGCGAGCTGGAGCATGGGCATCATCCGTCAGGGCAAGCAACGCACCAACTTTATCCTGAAGCTGCTGGATTTGAGCTTCCTTGTCAGCGGCGAGTTTCTGCTGTTTGTCTAAATCGTCGTAATAGGCGTTGGCGCGGGTGTCAACAGCCAGACTGCAACTTTGCGCGGCTTGGTCGAGCACGGCCAATGCTTCCGCTTGAAGTTGGGCGATGGACGGCTGCTGTTGCGCCACCTTTTCAGACGCGCCCCGCCCCATCTCTTGAGCGTAGTTGGTAAATTCAGCCAGCTTGTGACTTTCCAAGACGACCATTTTTTCGCGGATGTCTGCCAATTTACGCAAGCTTACTTGCAGCGATGGCAACTGACGCGCCTTGATATCATCAACCACCTTTTTGGTTTGGGTTGGACTTAAATGAACTTTTGGTTTCTCCGCCGGATTAAAAAAACGCACCGGGGAAAAGAACAACAGCCAGCTCAGCAACACGCCGTGGAAAACCAAAGAAATCATCCACCAGCGCGCCGAGGCGGCGCCGGGTGATTTTCCCACCGGATTGAGAGCCACCCGCTCATCAGCGCCCGGCATCTGATCTGGTGTGGAGTCCGACATTTTTTAGGCCCTCAAACTGGCAAGTATCAACGATGCGTATGATGTCTTCAAACTTGGTCGCGCGGTCGCCGTCAATCCGCACCTGCCGGTTCGGATTCGCCGCCGCCACTTCGCGGATCCGCTGCCGCAGCCGCTCGGTATTCACCGGCTCGATAAACTCGCCGTTGCTCAAATACGGCACTCCCATCTTATCCACGCCAATGATAAAAATATCCGGGGCCTGCTCGATTTGCAGCGCAGCATTGGACGCCGGCAGTTCCAGCGGCAATTCCCGCTCGTGACTTTTCAAAGTGGTCGCGACCAAGAAGAAGATGATGATGACCAACATGCAGTCAATCATCGGGATCAGCATGATCTCGAACGGCTCTTCTTCTGGTTTCTTGACACGCATGGTGGTGAGAAAAATTAATTGCCGGACTAACCCGAAATTTTTTGGGAAACACCATTGCCGTCGTTCGCCTTCATCAGCCACAAGGCCAGCAGGCCAGTGACTTCTTCTTCGAGTTCGGCCCCGAAGTGGGTCGTGCGAAATTTGAAGACATGGTAAAGCGCCAGAAAGGGAATAGCGATCGCCAGGCCCAAGCCAGTCGTCACCAGAGCTTCGGAAATACCGGCGGCCAACTGCGTCGGATCGCCCAGCGAACCGGCCAGCGCGACGGTCTCGAAAGTTTTAATCATCCCAAGAATCATGCCCAGCAATCCCATCAGCGGCGCGAGCGTCGCGATAATGCCAAGCGGATAGGCTCGTTGGTAATGTCCCGACAATTCACGCGAAACAATTTCACCGCAGATTTCCGAAACCTCCGTCATCGGGGAACGCCGATTTTTGGCGATAAAGGAAATCACACGAGCCAGCGTGCTGGGCTGCGTTTCACCCAACTGCTCCAATTCCGCAAACTTTCCTGCGCTCCACAGCTCCCGCGCCTGCCGACTCAAACCTTGCGGGACCAGATTTTTCCGGCGCAGGCGAAACAGGCGCTCAAAAATAAAACTCGCACCAAACACTGACATCCCAATTTGCACCAGTCCTGTAACCCCCGCCTCCTTGAGTTTCTCGCCCCACGATGGCATGGCAATTAGTTTGGGCGCTTCTGCGGGCGCGGCAACATCATTGGCCACATCATTCGTAGCTCCATGAACCGAAGCGACGGCAACGCACAAGCCAGAGATCGCAATGAATACAACGAGCGGAGTTGTCGCCCGCCATTTCAAAAATGAGTTTACCTTGGTAGACACGGTCTTGAGGAAATTCATAGCGGGAAAATAGGCGAAAACGACTTCATTAACAACTACACGAACGGGTGAAAAATTCCAACTGATTAGGGTCTACCTAAAATGAAACAACGAAAATTATTCCGTTCAAAAAGTCGTCAGCTTACTTGGCGGCGCGGGCAAACCAATTTAGATTCCACGCATCCTGCCACGCGATGGTCAGGCTTTCGCCTTTGATCTCAATCGGTAGCCAGACCAAGCGCGAGTCACCCAAATTTTGCGGATGCCACTCGTCGGCGATGAAAATAAATTTTCCCGGCTGATTCGGCACCGGCAGCACAAAGGTGCTTTGCGTGCCAAACGTTTTGTTGGCATTTTCGCCAACACAGGGATTACCAAGCGATCTGTAAGGTCCGAGAATGTTGTCCGCCACCGCGCAGTCCGCTGCGTTTGGCGTCCAACCGGTGCAGGCGGAAGTTATTAAATAATATTTGCCGTTCAATTTGAACGGCGCGGGGCCTTCGCGGTGGGCACGCACTAGAATCTTCGCCCAAGTTTTGTTTTCCACGGCGGGCAATTCCGGGCCGGTAAAATCATCATTCAGCCGCGCGACATACATCGTCCAGTTGTCCTCGCCCGCATAAAACACATACGCGCGACCGTCGTCGTCCACAAAAACATTCATGTCGCGAAACATGCTGCCCAAAACTTTTTCATCCGCCGGGTCGGGATCCAGTTCGGCGAATTCGTTTGTGTTGGCGACGGGGCGGATGGCCTGCAAAAATTTGAACGGCCCGGCGGGCGTATCGCTCGTGGCAATGCCCGCGCGCGCGTAGCTGTAACCGCCCTGCTCAAGGTGCATCCACAACACAAATTTTTTGGTGCGCGGATTGTAGATGACTTTGGGCCGCTCGACGAAAGCGCGCTGGCCATTCACACGCGGCAAATCAAAACGCGACAACGCCACGCCCTCGCGCTTCCATTCATAAAGGTTCGTTGAAGAATAACACGACACCGCGCCGCGGCCGCCGGGCGTGCGATCCTCGCCATACCAGTAATAAACATTGCTGTGCAATAGGATTCCGCCGCCGTGCGCGTGAATCGTTTGGTTACTGGAATCCAACCAGGTTTGACCGGGCGTAAATTCCTTGGCCGCGAAAGTTGAATCCGCTTGCGCCAGAATGACGACGGCAACCAATACTAAAAACCAATTTTTATTTAAGTGCATAATGAAGCCTGATGGCAATTCGTTAGCGGGTTGATAGATAATGCTGTTCACTGCATTCGCGCAGTCGCGCCGCCGCCTGTTCGGGCGTGATGTCACGTTGGGCTTCTGCCAGCAATTCATAACCCACCATAAATTTTTTTACCGTGGCCGAGCGCAGCAGCGGCGGATAAATATGTGCGTGCAGTTGCCAGCCGCGATAATCACCGTCGTCATGCGGTGCGCCATGCCAACCCATCGAATACGGAAATGAAGTTTCAAAAAGATTGTCGTAACGCGCCAGCACCCGGCGAAGCAAATCCGCCAACGCGTCACGTTCTACGCCAGTCAAGTCAGGCAACCGTAACACCTGTCGGCGCGGCAGGATAATCGTTTCAAACGGCCACACTGCCCACCATGGCACGACAGCCAGCCAGTGTTCATTATGCACGACGATGCGTTCGCCCGACTTCAATTCCAGCGCGGCATAGTCGAGCAAGAGCGGCGAACCATTTTCTTTAAACCAAGTTTGTTGCTGGACGAGTTCCTTGGCGGGTTCATTGGGAATAAAGTCGCTCGCCCAAATCTGGCCATGCGGATGCGGATTGGAACAACCCATCACGTCGCCTTTGTTTTCAAAGACCTGAACCCACCGCCATTTTTTTCCCAACTCAGCCACCTGCTCCGCCCAGACGTCCACGACAGGGCGGATTTCTTGAGCCGACATTTGTGCCAGTGTCAAATTGTGCTTCGGTGAAAAACAAATAACCCGACAGGTGCCAGCCTGCGTATGCGCGCGCAACAGCGGATTTTCGCTGACATCAGCGCTGGGTGTATCTGTCAGAAAGGCAGCGAAGTCGTTAGTGAAAACAAGTGTGTGGTCATATTTCGGATTCAGCTCCTGATTGGCTCGGACGTTGCCCGGACATAGGTAACATTTCGGATCGTAACTGGGTCGGTTTGCTGGGGCGGTTGGCTCGACGCGTCCTTGCCACGGACGCTTGGTGCGGTGCGGTGAGACAAAAACCCATTCGCCGGTCAACGCATTAAACCGACGGTGGGGTTGGTCAAAAGACAAGGCATTCATAGCAACAAATTGTGTAATCAACCTTTAATAATCGTTGCGCCCGCCGCTGGACGTGAGGCGAAGATGGTCGCTTCAACTCCGGTTTTGTAATCCGCTGCAATTTTTTTGGCAATGGCGTCCACGCAATCGGCTTTCACCAGCGCCACACAGCAGCCGCCAAAACCGCCGCCGGTCATCCGGCAACCATAGACGCCGCCCTTGAGGCCGATGTCTTCGGCGATTTCCACGACGTCGTCGAGTTCCATGCAGCTCACTTCATAATCATCGCGCAGCGAGGCGTGGCTGGCATACATGAGTTCACCCATCCTAGTCCAATGACCTGCTCGCGTTCGATGAGCAGCCTCAATCGTTCGATTTATTTCGCCAATGACGTGACGCGCGCGGCGATAAACGAGTTCGGACAATTTGCCTTTGCCTTTTTCGAGTTGTTCGGGCGTTACGTCGCGGAGTGATTTCACACCAAGGTTTTTGGCAGCTTCTTCGCATTGCGCGCGGCGTTCGGCGTATTCGCCGCCGGACAATTCGTGCTTCACATTCGTGTTGATGACGAGCAGCGCGACGGACGGATCGCTCATCGGCACGAGTTCCGTTTTGCGCGTGCGACAGTCGAGCAACAGCAAATGCCCTTCGCGGCCGAGCGCGGAAATAAATTGATCCATGATGCCGCACGGCACGCCGGCGAAATCGTGTTCGGCTTTTTGTGCGAGCAACGCCTTTTCAATCGGGTCAATGGCTTTGCCCGTCGCCGCTTCCATGAGCGTCGCGGTGCAAACTTCAAGCGCGGCGCTGCTGCTCAAGCCGCCGCCGAGTGGCACGGTGGACATGAATGCGATGTCGAGCGCGGGAATTTTCACACCGCGATTTTGAAAACCGCACAGCACGCCGCGAATGTAGTTCGACCATTTCGGCAAACCTTTGGTCACCGGCGCAGAAATATCAATTGTCGCGCTTTCGTCAAAATGGATGTCCCAGATGGAAATCTGCGAAGCGGCGGAAACCGAGCCGGGCAGCGGCGCATCGGCGGCCATGATCGCGTAACGCTCAATGGCCATCGGCAAAACAAATCCGTCATTGTAATCCGTGTGTTCGCCGATGACGTTGACGCGTCCGGGCGCGGCGACAATCCAGCGCGGCGCGCGACCGTAATGTTTTTGAAATTCAGTGGCGACGTTGGCGGATAATTCTTGGAGGTTCATAAAATAAAAGTGCGCCGGAGAAAAATAATTCTCCGGCGCGGTGAAAGCAATTCAGCAGTTCAGGCCGACGGCGGAGTTTTGCCACCTTTGATGGCGCCGAGGAGCATCAGCACGCCGAACACGAGGAGCACCGCGCCCCAGATGAGGTTGATGTTGATGCCGAGCGAAACGGATTCGGAAC
>Ga0208872_1000225_pt1 | contig 50715 bp, 54 predicted proteins | sample CryBogCBH12Aug08_FD_185508 | JGI IMG/M metagenome (GOLD analysis project Ga0208872, IMG submission 185508) | Freshwater microbial communities from Crystal Bog, Wisconsin, USA - CBH12Aug08 (SPAdes) | ecosystem: Environmental > Aquatic > Freshwater > Lake | place: Crystal Bog, Wisconsin, USA...
AGCCAATGCCCGCACCCTCAACGCTGACGGCCGCCGATTTTCGGGACGTGGTCAACACGTACGCCGATCTCCTGCGGAGCCATAAAGAGGTCATTAATCGACTGAATGTCTATCCCGTCCCGGACGGCGACACCGGAACGAACATGACTTTGACGATCGAATCGGTGGTCACCGAACTCGCTGACGCCGGCGAGAACCCCGACATGGAGGCGGTCTGTCGAGCGGTCGCGCACGGATCCTTGATGGGTGCGCGAGGTAACTCGGGCGTCATCTTGTCCCAGCTCTTGCGTGGTCTCGTCGAGAAGTTCAAGGTCGTCGGTGAGATCACCCCCGCCCTGTTGGCCGAGGCGCTGACCAACGCCGACGAACTGGCACGCCAGGCCGTCGTACGTCCCATTGAGGGCACCATTTTGTCCGTCGCTCGAGCCGCCGCCGTCGGCGCTCGTGCCGCGACGGGGTCGCTCGAAGCTCTCGTGCGCTCGTCACGAGGTGCCGCCGCCGCGGCGCTCGCGAACACGCCCGAGCAACTTCCCGTCTTGAAGCAGGCCGGCGTGGTCGACTCCGGGGGCACGGGTTTGTTGTTGTTGATGGACGCCTTCTGTCACCAGGTCACGGGCGACCCGCTCCCCGAACCACCACCGCTCGAAGGCATCACCGTGAACGCTCACGAGGAGCCCACGAAAAAAGAACCGGGTGACGTCGCGGACCTGAGGTACGAGGTGATGTACCTCCTCGACGCGGACGACACGAAGATCGGCGCATTCAAAGAAGTGTGGGCCGGCATTGGCGACTCGATCGTGGTGGTTGGTGGCGACGGCCTCTACAACTGCCACATTCACACTGACGACATCGGTGCGTCCATTGAGGCGGCTCTTGACGCGGGTCGTCCCCGTGAGATTCGCGTGACCGACCTCGCCGAACAGGTTATTGAAGAACGCTGGGTGCGCGAAGGTGCCGCCGAATCCGTTGAAGCAGAAATCGAAGACGCGCCCCCGACCGCGGTGGTCGCCGTCGTTGTCGGCGACGGCGTGGGTCGCATCTTCCGTTCCCTGGGTGTGCGCACCCTCGTAAAGGGCGGTCAGTCGATGAATCCGTCGACCGCCGAACTCGTCGAAGCCGTGCGCGCCACCGGATCGTCCGCCGTCGTGATTCTTCCGAACAACAAGAACATTCGACCGGTGGCCGAGCAGGTGGCGTCTCTCGTCGACATCCCGGTCACCGTGGTGCCGACCAACTCCATCGTCGAAGGTTTCGCGGCGTTGTTGAACTACGACCCGAACGCCACGGCCGAAGTGAACCGCGACACCATGACGGCCTCGTCGTCCCACGTCATCGCCGCCGAAGTCACCCAAGCCGTGCGCGACACGACGACCGATGCCGGTGAGGTGCGCGTCGGGGACTGGATTGGACTTTCGAAGAAGGGCGTGCTCGCGATCGCTGATTCGATTGCCGTCGCGTCGAACCGACTGCTCGACGAACTATTGACCGAAGAGCACGAGTTGGTCACCATTATCGAGGGTGACGACGCGACCCCGGCCAACACGCGACGCATTACGGAGTTCCTCGCGGACGAGTATCCGGACGTGGCCGTTGAAGTGCATAACGGGGGCCAACCGCTCTACCCGTACCTCTTCGGCATCGAGTGACCGAGAGCGCCTCGCGTCGTCTCTCCCAACTCGCCACCATTTCGGTGGCTGAACTCAAGAACGTGGGCGATCGTCGTCGCGAAGCGCTGGCGAGCATCGGCATTGAGACGATTTTCGATCTCCTGACGGTCTACCCGAGACGTCACGTCGATCGAACTCGGCAAGTCGATCTCTCGGATCTGACCATTGGCGAAGAAGTCGCCATCTTCGCTCGCGTCGATCGCAGTTCGTCCCGTCGCACCAAGCAGGGTCGCTCCATGGTGGAGCTCTCAGTCAGTGACACCGGCGGCAGCATGAGCGTCGTCTTTTTCAATCAGCCCTGGCGCGATAAGCAATTGCCCGTCGGCACGCAGGCGCTCTTCTTCGGCAAGGTCACTGACTACCGGGGTCGACGTCAAATGTCGAATCCGGTCGTGGACGTGCTCGTGGGTGTGGGCGGTATTGAACGCGACCCGTCGCGCGTCGGACGAGTCGTGCCGATTTATCCCGCCTCCGGCAAGGCGGGTCTCACGAGTTGGGAAATGGGTGGCTTCATTGAGGAATCGCTGCGACGCGCCGGCGTCTTCCTTGATCCCGTTCCCGAGCACGTGCTCGACGAATACGACCTGATCGATCGAACGAGCGCCTTTCGCGGGATTCATCTGCCGGAGGAGTACGCCGAAATAGCCATTGCTCGACGTCGCCTCGTCTTTGATGAATTCTTGCGCTTGCAGCTCCTTTTGGTGCTACGACGACAACGACTCGAAGAAACCGAAGCGGGCGTCGCGCACGACGTCGACGCCAGTGATCTCGACGTCGCGCCCGGCTCGCTGAGTTCTCCCGACGCGTCCCTCGTGCGTCGTTTCCTCGCGCAACATCGCTTCGCACTCACTGGTGCGCAGCGGCGGGTCTTGCACGAGATCTTCTCGGATCTCGCGTCGCCACGTCCCATGCACCGTCTTTTGCAGGGCGACGTTGGTTCGGGTAAGACCACGGTCGCTCTGGCGAGCATGCTCGCCGTGTTGTCGTCGGGGCGACAGAGCGCGCTCATGGCGCCAACCGAGGTACTGGCGGAACAACACGTCAGTGGCCTGCGTCGTGACCTCGGGGATCTGCGGCGAGCCGACCCGCACGTGCTCGGTGGTGAGCGACCCCTCAACGTGCAACTACTGACCGGCCGTTTGCGCGCGAAAGAACGGGCGGCCGTACTTGAGGGACTCGCGACCGGGGCCATTGACATCGTGGTCGGAACCCACGCGCTGCTCACCGAGGATGTTCGTTTTGACGCCCTCGGACTCGTGGTCATTGACGAGCAGCACCGTTTTGGCGTTGAGCAACGAGCGGTGCTGCGTGACAAGGGACGCGGCGCGTCGCGCGACGCTATTGATCCCGACGTCCTCGTCATGACCGCGACGCCGATTCCCCGCACGGCCGCCCTCGTCCTCTTTGGCGACCTGGATCTTTCCATCATCGACGAACTGCCCGCGGGTCGTCAGCCCATTGCGACGACGTGGTGTCGCGAGCCCGAGGAGGTGGCCAGCGTGTGGGCGCACGTCCGATCGGAAGCGGCGGCCGGGCGACGCAGTTTTGTGGTGTGTCCCCTCGTTGAGGGATCAGAGCGCGTGGAAGCCACGAGCGCCGTCGAAGAACGAGATCGCCTCGTGGCCCACGAACTCGCGGGGTTGCGCGTCGGTTTGTTGCACGGTCAAATGAAGGGGGCCGACAAGGACGCCGTCATGGATGATTTTCGCTCGGGCGCTCTCGACGTTCTCGTCGCGACCGTCGTCATTGAAGTCGGCGTTGACGTACCCGAGGCGACGGTGATGGTCATCGAGGACGCGTGGCGTTTCGGTCTCGCCCAGCTCCATCAGCTGCGCGGGCGCGTCGGTCGCGGCTCGGCGGCGAGTGCGTGTTACCTGTTGGGCGAACCCACCACGGACGACGGAACCGCGCGTCTTGAGGCGCTCGTTGGTTCCCAGGACGGATTCGTCCTCGCCGAAGAGGATCTGCGACTCCGCGGCGAGGGCACGCTGCTGGGCGCGCGACAGCGAGGGCGCAGCGACCTGAAGTTGGCCCAACTCCTGCGCGATGGCGACCTGCTCATTGACGCCCGCCGGGTGGCGACGGATCTCGTGTCGCACCACGGAGCGAGTGGCCTATCGGCGGAGTTGGTGGACGAGTTACGACTGTTTGTCGACGACGACGAGGCGGATTTTCTCTTCAAGTCCTGACAAACCCCTACGCTGGGTGCATGCGAGTAGTGGGTGGTGAGGCCCGGGGCCGACCCCTGAAGGCAAAATTGCCGCCGACGGTGCGACCAACAACGGACATGGCCAAAGAGGCCATCTTCTCGATGTTGGAGTCCCGTGGCGGATTACGTGACCTCGTGGTCGCCGACCTGTACTGCGGATCAGGCGCCCTCGGTATCGAGGCCCTCTCGCGCGGCGCTCGTCGGGTGTACTTCATCGACTCCGACCCCGCCTGTTTGGCCGCGGCGCGCGCGAATCTGACGCCGTTCAACTTGGAGGGTGAAGCCGTCTACGTGAGGGCGACCTTGCCGGTGTGGACGCCGGCGCCCGATCTCGATCTCGTCCTCGCTGATCCGCCGTACGGAAAATGCGACGTCGCCGGACTGCTGCACGACGTGCGCGCCCAGCGCGCGATTATTGAAAATGACCATTTCGCCGAAGCCCCGGAGGGCTGGAAGGTCACCAAAGAGAAGCGGTACGGCACTACGCTCGTGACGATGTTGGAGCGTGAGATTGAGGACGAGCAGTGACCATCGGGCTAATTCCGGGGTCCTTTGACCCGTTTCACAACGGTCACCTCGAGGTCGTCGAGCGCGCCGCGTTGATCTTCGACACCATTGTGGTGGCCGCGATTCGTAATCCCCAGAAATCCGAAGCACTCTTCGACCTCGACGAGCGACGCGAGATGATCGCAGAGTCCTGCGCCCACCTGCCCAAGGTCGAGATCGTTTCCATCGCGAAATTGCTGGTGGACGTGGCTCGCGACGTGGGCGCGACGGCGATTGTCAAGGGCCTGCGCGCGGTCTCGGACTTCGAGAGTGAACTGCAAATGGCCCAAATGAACCGCTCATTGTCGGGCGTGGAGACGTTGTTCATCCCGACGTCGTCGAGTCATTCCTTTATTGCGTCTCGACTCCTACGTGAGGTGGCGCGCTACGGGGGTGACGTGACCCCCTTCGTCCCACCGGCGGTCGCGGTTCGTTTGCAAGAAAAGTTCGCGGGGAGGCAGCCATGACCGGATACGACGGTTACGACGATTACGAGCCCTACGAGTCAACAGCGGCGGTTGGCTACGAGACCTACGCGGAGCAGCCGGCCTACGGGACGGCACCCGGGGCTCACGCTCGCTACGACATTGAATCGTTGCTCCAGATGGCCACGGAAATGGTCCAACAGGCCAAGGCCATGCCCCTGTCCGCGTCGGTGCTCGTGTCGCGCGAAGAATTGCTCAATCTTCTTGACAACGCCCAGCGCGTCCTACCCGAGGAGATTCGCGAGGCCCGGTGGGCGCTGCGTGACCGCGAAGAGTTGATGGCGGCCGAGATTCGCAAGGCCGAACAGCTCATGGATCGCGTGCGCGCGGAAGCGGCTCGCATGGTCGACAAGACCGAGATCGTGCGCCAGGCCCGCGTCGCCGCGGATCAAATTGTCTCCGAGGCCCAAGAGCGGGCCCGCACCCTCATTAACGAGGCCGAGGATTACTGCGACCAGAAGTTGGGTGGCATGGAAATTGTCCTCGACCGACTGACCAAGACGGTGCGCTCGGGCCGCGAGCGTTTGCGTCCGAGCGTCGCACCCGTTGATGAGCCGGTGTATGACGCCTCGAGCGAAACGGCGGCCTACCGCGACGGCGTGAGTGCCCGTGAGGTGGTGAGTTACCGCGAGCCCGCCCCGACCTACGCCTCACCGTCGCCGGCCTACGTCGCTTCCAGCCCGGTTCGCTCCGAACCGAGTTACGCGAGCTCGTCCTACGACGCTCCCGCCTACGAGGCGCCGGCCTACGACGACGGCGCGAGTGACGAGGGTGCCTTCTTCGATCAGGACCTTCTCTAAGAGCCGTGATTTCGCCGTACCTCGTGCCGGTCGCACAACTACTGCGGGACGTTCCCAGCAGCGTCGAGGTCAACTTTTCCGCGCCCTTTGACGAGGAGCACGAGTTCGAGCCACTCCCGGCCGCCGACAGCGACGTCGTGCCCGACGCGGACGCGACGGTCGCGGTGCGGGTCCAGAGTTTTCGCGGAGGTATTCGCGTGCGGGGCACCGTCGCGGCTCCCTGGCGCGGCGTCTGTCGGCGTTGTTCGGCACCTATCGTCGGACTCCTCGAGGTTCCCGTCGACGAGCGTTACGTCGAGAATCTGCCGCCCGAGGACGAAGAGGCGTACCCCGTCGATGGAGATTTCATCAATCTCGCCACCATGGTTCACGACGCGATCTTCCTGGAATTACCCATCGCACCGCTGTGTCGCGAGGACTGTCAGGGCCTGTGTCCGATGTGCGGAATCGACCGAAATGAGGCCACCTGCGCCTGCCAGCCGGCCACTGACCCGCGCTGGGCTACACTTGATGCGCTTCGGTCTGAGGACGACTCGTCCCAGTAACGAACAAGTCGGTGACGGAAATACCCGTCTGGTCGAAAGAGAACAACGATGGCTGTCCCTAAGCGCAAGACGTCCAAGGCCAAGACGCGTAGCCGCCGCGCCGCGAACTGGCGCTTGGAACTCCCGGCACGCAGCGTGTGCCCGCAGTGCGCGACCTCCAAGTTGCCGCACGTGGTCTGCCCGAACTGTGGCTGGTACAAGGGCCGCACCGCTATCGAGGTCAACTGAGTTGACACTTCCCATCGCTCTTGATGCGATGGGCGGTGATCTCGCCCCCGGTGAGATTGTCACCGGTGCCCGACGGGCCGTGGACGAACTGGGACTGCACGTCGTCCTGGTCGGCCCACCCGAACTCATTGGTGACCCCCAAGGCCTCGAGGTCGTGCCCTGCACGGAGGTCATCGCAATGGATGACGATCCCGGGGCCAGTGTGCGCAAGAAGAAGGATTCGTCCCTCGTTCGCGCCGCGGAACTCGTTCGCGACGGTCAGGCGAGCGCCATGGTCTCCGCCGGCAATACCGGTGCCACGATGGCCTCGGCGTTGTTTCGCATGGGTCGCCTGCCGGGTGTCGTACGGCCGTGTATTGCCACACCCCTGCCGAATCCGGGACGCGCGCCGACCGTGATGGCCGACGCGGGGGCCAATACCGAATGCACCCCCGAAATGCTCGTGCAATTCGCACAGATGGCGAGCGCGTTTTCGAGAACTCGTTACGGCATCGAACGTCCTTCCGTCGCCCTGTTGGCCAATGGCGAAGAGCCGACCAAAGGCTCGCCGGCGGGCAAGGAGGCCTTCAAACTCCTCACGGCACTCGACAGCATCAATTTCGTGGGCAATGTCGAGGGACGTGACCTGATTCCTTCACCCGTGGACGTGGTCATTACCGACGGGTTCACCGGAAACGTCGCACTCAAGACCCTCGAGGGTTCTTTGAAGTTCATCCTCAAGATGCTGCTCGAGGTCATTGGGACCAATGAGGACACCCGAGCGGCCGGTGACGTCTTGTTTCCTCACCTCTTGCCCCTCGCGGGTCAGTTATCGCCCGACACCTACGGAGGCGCGATGCTGCTCGGTCTCGACGGCATCTGCATCATTTCTCACGGATCCTCCAACGCCACGGCGATCATGAACGCTCTAAAGCAAGGCGCCGAACTCGCCAACGCGGGGGTCGTGGACACCCTGCGGACCACCATTCGCCCTGATCAAACGGCGTAATCGCGCAGGAATCCCTACCGGATCAGTAGTCTTAGGCGACCGGTGAGCAAGGGAGCAGCCATGTCCGTGAGTCGTTCCGACATTTTGAGTCTCGTTCAAACCCAATTGGGTGAAATCTTGGAGAAGTCGCCGAGCGACATCATCGAAGACGCCACCTTCGCCGATCTCGGCGCTGACTCACTCGCGCTGATTGAACTGGTTGAAGCACTCGAGGAATCCCTCGCCAAGGAATCCGAAGGTTTCCACATTGACGACGAAGACCTCGAAGACCTGACCTCGGTCCGCTTGGCCGTCGACTACGTGGCCGCCAAGCTGCAGGCCGCCTAAGGGGTTCGTGAGCGATCTGCTCTCTGCGACCGACGCGTTAGCGCGTCGATTGGGGCTCGCGAGTGACGCGCCCCTACTGCGCACCGCGCTGACTCATTCGAGTTACGCGGCCGAAAATGGCGTCGTCTCGAATGAACGTCTCGAGTTCCTCGGTGACGCGGTTGTCGATCTCGTCGTGACGGACGCCATTATTCGCGACTACCCGAGTCTCGATCAAGGGACGGGTTCTCTCGCGCGCTCCAAAGTCGTCAATGAGGCGACGCTGGCCGAGGCCGCGGAACGTCTCGGAGTGGCGCACGCCGTGCTCCTCGGGCGAGGCGAACAGAAATCGCAGGGCGCGTTTCGGCCTTCGCAGTTAGCGGATACCTTCGAGGCCTTGGTGGCCGCCGTCTACCTCGATCGGGGATACGAGGCGGCGCGTGATTTTGTCCTCGGTGAACTGGGAGACGCGTTGCGCGACGCGGCTGCGACACCCGATGAGGTGGACCCCAAGTCGCGTTTGCGCCAGTGGGCCGAAGCTCGCGGTCTCGGGGCGCCCACGTACCGCGTCGACGGCGAGGGGCCGTCGCACGCCACGCTCTTTGCCGCCCAAGTCTTCGTGAACGGCGTCCTCGCCGGTACGGGGAGTGGTCGGTCCAAGAAAGCGGCCGAAGTGGCGGCCGCGCTCGCGGCGTGGGAGGGACGCAACGATGCCTGAATTACCGGAAGTAGAAACGGTCCGCAGCTCGCTGGCGCGTGACTTTGTGGGCAAGAAGATCAAGGCGGTGGCCGTCACCAATGGCCGCGCCGTGCGGCGTCACAAGACGCCGAAAGACTTTCGCGCCAAGGTCGAGGGTCGCACGATCAAGAACGTCGCGCGACTCGGGAAGTACCTGATTTTCGGATTCGATGACGGCACGAAAATGGTGGGCCACTTGGGGATGAGCGGGCAATTGCTCAAGGCCAAAAACGCCAAGGATCCCAAACCGAAGCACACGCACATTGTCTTTACCTTCACGCAAGGACCCGAGTTGCGCTTCGTGGACCCGCGCACCTTCGGTGAATTCTTTGTCTCGGAGCCCTTGGCCGAGGGCATCGCGCTCGAGGTGTCCAAGTTCGCTCGGCTGTCTATCGGCGGCGACGGATTGGCGCTGCGCGCCCAAGTGCCCGAACTCGCGCACCTCGGCATCGACCCGCTCGAGGATCAGATTGGCTGGGATCGCCTGGCGGCCATTGTTCGTTCGCGCACGACCATCATGAAGGGCGTCCTCACCGACCAGGACATCATTTGCGGCATCGGGAATATCTACGCCGACGAGATCCTGTTCGACGCGGGTATCCGTTACGACCGTTCGGCCGAGACGCTCTCGACCATCGAGATCCGTCGACTCCATCGCGCGATGACCGAGGTATTAGCGGACGCCATCAAACACCACGGGTCCACGCTCGACGACGAACAGTTTGTGGATCCCGACGGTAACCCCGGGGAATACCAGAACTTTCACCGCGTTTACAACCGTGAGGGCCTTCCGTGCACGCAATGCCGAGCCCCGATTCAACGAGTGACGGTCCGCCAGCGATCAACGTTCTTTTGCGAAAAGTGTCAAAACTAGGAGTCAGTTCGCTTTGAGCCGGTGCGACCACGGCAGAGTCTCGTGGGGGTGTGCTCCTCAATATTGCTAGCGTCGAACCGATGTTTCTGAAGCGACTGACCATGAAGGGTTTCAAGTCCTTCGCCGACGCGACCACCCTGGAGTTCGAACCGGGTGTGACCGCGGTGGTGGGACCCAACGGATCCGGGAAATCCAACGTTGTCGACGCCGTCACCTGGGTGTTGGGTGCCCAATCCACCCGAGCTCTGCGCAGCGCGAAGATGGAGGACGTCATTTTCGTGGGCACCGCCAACCGGGCGGCTCTCGGACGCGCCGAGGTGTCGCTCACACTCGACAACGCGTCGGGGAAATTGCCCGTCGACGGCGCGGAAGTCACGATCTCGCGCACCCTCTTTCGCAGTGGTGAGTCGGAATACGCGATCAACGGCACCCCGTGTCGCCTCCTCGACGTCCAGGAACTACTGAGCGACTCCGGCGTCGGTCGACAACAGCACATGATCATTGGTCAGGGTCAACTGGACTCGGTGCTCAATTCTCGTTCAGAGGATCGACGCGCGGTGATTGAAGAAGCTGCGGGTGTTCTGAAACACCGTCGCCGCAAGGAACGCGCCGAACGTCGTCTCGCGACGACCCAGGAAAATTTGGAGCGTCTCGGTGACCTCGTGCGTGAAGTTCGCCGTCAAATGCGTCCGCTGGAACGTCAAGCGGTCGCCGCGCGCAGCTTCGCGGACGTCGAGTCAGATCTGCGAGCGACGCGACGTTTCTACTTCGCCGATCAACTCGCGACCTACACCGCTCGTCAGCGCGAACTTGACACCGAGTTGCGGGCGGCGGCGCAACGCGAGCGAGAGTTACGTCACGAACTGGTGACTCTCGACGCTCAAGCCACGACGGCGGCCGCGGAAGTTGCGTCGCGTCGAGAAGAACTTCTCGCCTCCACCCTCGGTCAACTGCAGGGACTGGCCGAACGCGCGAAGGGCACCGAGTCGCTCATCGCCGAACGCCAGCGGTCGCTGCGGGCGGCTCTCGCGGCCTCCGCCGACGAGAACGTGATCGCCACTTTGGAAGCCGACGCGGCCAAGCTCGCGAGCGACCTCGCCGAGCTCGACATTGATGAACGAGAACTGAGTGACAAGCGCACTGAGCTGGTCGCGGCCGAAGCAGCCCTGGACGAAGCCGAGGCGCAGTATCTCGCGACCTGGGGCGACGTTGGTACACAGAACGCCGAGGGTGAGTTGCGCGCGGCTCGCGAGCGCATCGCGCTACTCGAGCGTTCGGTGAGTAGCGCTCGTTCCGCGTTGGAAAAAGCGGGGGAGCGAGTCGCGCTCAGCGAACGCCGTCACGCCGACACCCTCGCCAAGCGTGACGGTGCGGTCGCCTCCCTCGCCACCGCCGAGAGTGACGTGGTTCGTCGTCGCGACGCTCGCGCTGAGGCCGAGAACGCATCCCTACGAGCCGAAGAAGCCCGCAGCGGCGCCGAATCGGCGTTGCGTGACGTGACGGACGTCGCCGCGCGCACCCAGGCGCGCGCCGAAGCGCTCGCGCGAGCTCTCGAGGAATTCTCGGGGGCCGGATCCCGCGCCCTCATCGCGAACTTGGACGGCGTCCTGGGTTCGTTCCTCGAACTGATCGATGTCGACGCGGGCGCCGAGGCGGCCGTCGAGTCCGCGGCCGGAGCCGCCGTGAGCGCCGTCGTCGTGGACGGTCGTCGCTCGGCGCATCACGCGCTCGAGACGTTACGTCGAGAAGGTGGGGCCGGTTTGGTTCTGCCCGCCTTCGACGAGACCGCGACCGTGCCGGCGACGCCCGCGGGATGCGTGGCACTGCGGTCCCTGGTTCAAGCCCGCCCGGGCACACCGGCGCACGTGGGCAAGGTGCTCGACGCGCTCTTCGCTCGCTCGTTTGTCGCCAGTGACTGGGAGTCCGGTATCGAGATTGCGGCCGCGAATCCTGATCTCATCATCGTGACCCGCGAGGGCGACCGTTTCGCCTCCACGGGATGGCGCGTGACGTCGGGGCGCGCCGTGGTCACGAGATCGACGGTAGAAGAGGCCCAACGTGCCGCCGCTACCGCCGCCGCCGCCGTGGATCCGGCGAGCGCGCTGCGTCGTGACGCCGACGCGGCCGCTGTCGCGGCCCGATCCGCGCTCAACAACGAGACCAACCAGTTGGCGCGGGCCGAGGCCGAACTCGACCGCCTGCGGCGTGAGACCGAGCGAGGCGACAGCCAGCTAGCCGAACTCACCGATACCCTCGCGACCCTCGAGGCCGAGCGCGCGACCTTGTCGGCGACGTTGAGCGAACTCGACGCGGAACTGAGCGAACGCCGTTTGGCTATCCCGGACCTCGAGCGCGTCGTCGCCGAAGCAGATCAGCGAGCCATGTGGGCGGCCGAGGCCCTCGAGACGTTAGAAGCACACCGTCAACAAGTGCGCGCGCTGGCCACGGCACTCTCCCGACGCGAGGCGGAGTTTGGGGAGCGTCGTCGACTGATCGAGCAACGGCGGGTGGAAGTCGAAGCTCGACTCGAAGGCCACAGCGCCGAGCGTGCCGAGGCCGCAACTCGACGCGAGAAGATCGAATTTGATCTGTCCGCGCTCGGCCGTCTCGCCGCGCTCGTGCACAGCGCCGCCGACGACATCGCCGTCGCCCAAGAGGCTCTCGAGTCCACGTACCGCGAGCAACTCGAAACCTCTCGTGCGGGTGCCGAACGACTCGAAACACTTCGTCGTCAGCGCGCCGCGGCCGAGGCGCGACTGACCGAAGTCTCCGAATCCGCGCGCCGGTACGAGATCGAACAAGCCGAGATCGTCGTGCGCGTGAATAACTTGCACGACGCCATTCGACGCGACCTCGCCGAAGAACCACACGCCATCGCCGACGCGGAAGCGCCTGAGTTGCCCGAGGGAGTGACGATCGAGCAACGACTCGCCGAACTCGAAGCACGCATTACCTCGCTCGGACCCATTAACCCGTTGGCGCTCGAGGAACTGACCGCGCTCGAGGAGCGCTACAAGGAACTGGATGCTCAGGTGTCCGACGTTCGTGTGGCCCGCCGTGAGCTTCAGGAAATCTTGCGCGCGCTGGACGAGGAAATTATGACGACGTTCTCCGCGGCCGTCGCGGACGTCAATGAGCATTTCTCCACTCTCATCGGGATGCTGTTCCCCGGTGGCCAGGGTCGACTGATTCTCACCGAGCCCGACGACCCCTTGAATACCGGCGTGGAAATCGAAGTGCGCCCCATGGGTCGCAATGTTCGTCGAGTGTCGTTGCTCTCCGGTGGCGAGCGCTCCATGGCGGCTCTCGCATTTCTCTTCGCTGTCTTCCGCTCGCGTCCGTCGCCGTTCTACATGATGGACGAGGTCGAAGCGGCGCTCGACGACGTGAACTTGCAACGCTTCTTGTCGCTCGTTGAGGAGTTCCGCTACGAGGCCCAGTTGTTGATCGTGACGCACCAAAAGCGCACGATGGAATCAGCTGATGCTCTCTACGGCGTGACCATGGCGCCGGGAGGATCGTCCAAGGTGGTCTCCCAGCGCGTGAAGAAGACCGCCGTCGAGGTCGCCTCTCCGGAGGCTTCGGCGTGACACTCGCGCTGATCATTGTTGGGGTCATCCTCGCCCTCGGCCTGATCGTGCTCCTCGTCCAAACGCGACGCCGACGTCGGCGGCCGTCCGTGCCCGTGGCGGCGCCGCCGCGTGCGGCCATGCCCGAGATCCTCGTGGAGGAACCCGAGGCCCGCCCGACGCTGGAAGATGCGGATGAGCCCGGTCTCGCCACCCGCCTCGGATCCTCTCGCGGAGTTTTTGATCGGGTGCGAGCCCTCGGCGCGGGTGAACTTAGCGACGAACAGCTCGACGTGGTTGAAGAGGTTCTGTTGCGAAGTGACGTGGGCGTAGCGACAACCCAGGCCCTCCTCGAATCGTTGCGAACCAACGGTGCCCCCGACGGGGTGGCCGCGACGGTTCGTTCCGCGCTACGCCGCGAGTTGGGCGATGCCGATCGGTCGTTGCGTGACAGTGCTGACGAGGGTCGGGTGCCCGTGTGGCTTTTCGTCGGCGTGAACGGTGTGGGCAAGACGACGACGATCGGCAAGCTCGCGCAGCGAGAGATCGGTCTCGGCAAGCGGGTGATTCTCGCCGCCGGCGACACGTTTCGCGCCGCGGCCGCCGACCAATTGTCGCTATGGGCTGAGCGCACCGGGGCCGATATTGTGCGGGCCGCCGAGGGAGCCGACCCCGGTTCAGTGATTCACGACGCGCTCGGACGAGCCGCCGCGCGCAACAGCGATCTCGTTCTCGCCGACACCGCGGGACGGCGAGTCACCTCGACCAACTTGCTCGACGAATTGGCCAAAATCCGGCGCGTCGCGGACCGGGAACCGGGTCAGGTTGTCGAAACGTTGCTGGTACTTGACGCAACCACCGGACAGAACGCGTTGTCGCAGGCGCAGGAATTCCTGGCCGCCGCGAACGTGACCGGCATCGTCCTCACCAAGTTGGACGGCACCGCGCGCGGGGGAATTGTGGTCGCCATTCAGCGCGAACTCGGTATCCCGGTCAAGTTGGTGGGCGTGGGTGAAGGGGCTGACGACCTGATCCCCTTTGATCCCGACGCCTTCGTTGACGCCCTCGTCGAGGCGTGACGGTAGCCTTTCGTCACCATGTTTGACGCCCTCTCTGAACGTCTCGAACGGCTCGGCTCGTCTCTTCGCTCCAAGGGGCGCTTAAGCGACGCCGATCTGGACGCCGCGCTGAACGATGTTCGTACCGCCCTGTTGGAGGCCGACGTTGAGTTGTCGGTAGTGCGGGGATTCCTCACCGCCGTGCGTGAACGACTGAGCGGCGACGTTCTCTCGAAGTCGCTGACGCCCGGTCAACAGGTCATCAAGGCGGTTAACGAACAACTGGTCGAAGTGCTGGGTGGTTCCGCCCTCAAGGTCACCTATTCGCCCAAGCCCCCGACCGTTGTACTCCTCGCCGGTCTACAGGGCGCGGGAAAGACGACGACGGCGGCGAAGTTGGCGTCGTGGTTCAAGCAGCAAGGTCGCCAGCCGTACCTCATTGCCGCCGACTTGCAGCGGCCCGCCGCCGTCGAACAATTGCGCGTTTTGGCCGCCCAAGTGGGCGTTGACGTCTACAGCGAACCTAGCGACCCGGTGCGCGTGGCTCGTGACGGTGTGGCCGAGGCGACGAGACTCGGCCGAGACGTCGTCATCATTGACACCGCTGGTCGATTGAGCATCGACGAAGCGCTCATGGCGGAGGTCCGCGCGATCAGCGACGCGACGACGCCGCACTACACGTTCCTCGTGATCGACGCCGTTACCGGTCAGGACGCCGTGCACACCGCGCGCAGCTTCCACGACACGTTGGAACTCTCGGGCGTGATCGTGACGAAGTTGGACTACGACTCCCGCGGGGGTGCCGTGCTGTCGGCGCGAGGGGTGATTGGCCGTCCGGTGGTCTTCGCCTCGACGGGTGAGCGCCTGGCGGACTTCGACCTGTTCCACCCCGACCGCATGGCCTCTCGCATCCTCGGCATGGGCGACGTGCTGTCGCTCATCGAAGAGGCCGAGCGCACGATGGACGCCGACGTGATGGCCGAATCGGCCGGTCGCATGATGAGCGGCACATTCACGCTGGACGATTTCCTCGCCCAGATGGCCCAAGTCAAGAAAATGGGCTCCCTCGGGGGCCTCATGCGACTCATGCCGGGCATGACCAAGGAAATGCGCAGCGCGGCCGCCAACATTGATGATCGCGAGATCAACCGGATCGAGGGCATTGTCCATTCCATGACGCGCGCGGAGCGCCTCAATCCCGCCATCATCAACGGTTCGCGCCGTCAGCGCATTGCCACGGGTGCGGGGACGACCGTGAGCGCGGTCAACCAATTGCTCAAGCAATTCGGCGAGATGCAGAAGATGATGAAGCAGATGGCCGGGGGCGGAATGCCCCAATTGCCCGGAGGAATGGGCAAAATGGCCAATCTCGCGGCCGCCCGCCAAGCGGCGAAGGGCACTGTGCCCGCCGGCATGGAGGGCCTCGCGTCGTCCCTGCGCCCGCCCACACCGGTGTCCCCGGCTGGAGGAAAGAACAAGAAGAAGAAGGGCGGGAGGGTTACCCCTCCCAAACAACGCTAAACTTTCCGACTCGGGTGTCAAACCCACCGTTCCCGCTGGAACGGCAACTTCAAAGGAAGACTTTCGTGGCAGTCAAACTACGTCTCGTGCGCATGGGTAAGAAGAAGCAGCCGACCTACCGCGTGGTCGCGGCCGACAGCCGTCGCGCCCGTAATGGTGCCTTCCTCGAGATCGTGGGCACCTACCAGCCCCGCGGTATTTCCCAGGCCGAGCCCGAGACCGTCTTCAACATCGACAACGACAAGTGCGTCCGCTGGCTGCAGAACGGCGCCCAGCCGACGGAGCGCGTCGCCAAGATTCTCAAGGCGTCCGGCGCCCTCGACGCCTTCGAAGCCGCCAAGGCCGCGAAGTGAGCGACGTCCACGACGAATACGTCGCCGGTGACATCAACACCATCGACGATTCGTACGAGGATGACTTCGACGACGCGGGTAACACCAACTCGGAGCGTGCCGCCACCGCCGTTTCTGTGTTGACGTACATCGCGGAGTCCCTGGCCGAAGAGCCCGCCGCCGTGAACGTGGCGACCAAGGACGTCGGCAACAAGGTGATTTTGTCCTTGACCGTCGGACCGAACGACATGGGCCGCGTGATCGGTCGTCGTGGTCGCACCGCGCAGGCCCTGCGCACCGTCGTGGCCGCCGCGGGAGCCCGCGACAACGTCACGACGTCGGTCGACATCGTCGACTGACGTGAGCGCCGACGAGCGCCCATTGCTCGACGTCGGCCAGATCATGAAGGCCCACGGCCTTCGAGGTCAGGTGTCGGTTGATCTGTGGACCGATCGACTCGAACGCGTGGCACCGGGTTCGGTTCTTGATACGGACCGAGGTCCGTTAACGGTGACCTCCTCCATTGCCCACCAGGCACGTTTTCTCGTGAGTTTCGCCGAGATTCCCGATCGCACGGCGGCCGAAAAATGGCGCGGCGTGGTTCTGCGGGCTGAGCGGCTCGAGGATGACGACGTGATCTGGATTGACGATCTCTTTGACGCGGTCGTCGTGACCTCCGACGGCGTAGAACGCGGTCGGGTCATCAGCATTGAACAAAATCCCGCCAGCGACCTGATGGTGCTCGACACCGGAGCTCTCGTGCCTCTCACCTTCGTTATCGACGTGGAACCCCACGAGCGCATCACCGTCGACGTTCCCGAGGGCCTCTTCGAATGACCCTACGGATTGACGTCATCACTCTTTTTCCTGAATTACTCGAGCACTACGGCGACGCCACGATTCTGAAACGCGCGGCCGACAAGGGCGTGTGGCGCCTGCGGTGTCACGATCCCCGCAATGAGACCGATGATCCTCACCGCACCGTTGATGACACGCCCTTCGGCGGTGGCGCCGGGATGGTGCTGCGAGCCGAACCGATCGTGCGCACCGTGCGTGCGGTCGCGGATTTACCCCGACCCGTGATCGCGCTCACTCCCTCGGGGCGGCGTTTTGATCAATCGGTCGCGCGCGAACTGGCGGCGACGGACGGTTTTACGTTGCTCTGCGGTCGCTACGAAGGCATTGACCAGCGAGCCCTCGACGCCGTGGTGGACGACGAGATCTCCATTGGCGACTTCGTGCTGGCCGGGGGCGAGTTGGCCGCCTTATGTGTGATTGAGGCGGTTGTGCGCCTGCGTCCGGGGGCACTAGGGAACGACGAATCGGTCGTCGAGGAGTCGTTCTCTGAGGGCTTGCTCGAGTACCCGCAGTACACGAAACCCGCTGAATTTGAAGGGCGCCTCGTTCCCGACGTGCTGCGATCGGGGGATCACGGTCGCGTGGCCCGCTGGCGGCGAGCGCAAGCGCTACGGCGCACCATGAGCCGCCGCCCCGACCTCCTGAGCCCTGACGGTCTCGACGAGGCGGATCGGCGCCTTCTTCTCGAATTTCCCGAGGAAAACGGACCCCCGCCGAACGGCTAGACTTATCCAGCCTGAAGCGGACCGGAAAGGACCCCTCACCATGAAGCCGACTGACCTCGTCGACCGCGACTCGTTGCGCGATGACATCCCCGAATTCCGTGCCGGTGACACCTTGAAGGTGCACGTGCGCGTCGTCGAAGGTACCCGTGAGCGTATCCAGGTCTTCCAGGGCGTCGTGATCCGTCGTCAGGGTGCCGGTTTGCAGGAAACCTTCACCGTCCGCAAGGTCTCCTTCGGCGTTGGCGTGGAGCGCACCTTCCCGGTGCACGCACCGACCATCGCCAAGATTGACGTGGAATCCTACGGCGACGTCCGTCGCGCCAAGCTCTACTACCTGCGCGACCTTCGCGGTAAGGCGGCCAAGATCAAAGAGCGCCGCGTCAACGTCACCAACTCTTAAGTTCGCCGCCGATGGGCGAAGAAGAGCTGGACGACTACGAAGCAACTCTCGAGCTCGCGCTCGTGCAGGAGTACAAGGCCGTCCTGTCGATGTTCTCCTACGCGGTGGAGACTGATCGTCGTTTCTACTTGGCCAACGAGGTCAACGTGGAAGTGAAGTCAAACGCGAATCCCACCCTCCTGGAAGTGACACTGAATGACGCGTGGGTGTGGGACATGTACCGCGCCGCCCGCTTTGTTCCGTCCGTTCGGGTGCTGACATTCCGTGACGTCAACGTTGAGCGGCTTCCCGACGACGAGTTGCAGCCCTAACGTGCGCCACGTGGTCGTGGACGGCGCCGAGTGGCGTGATGCTCCGCGGCGAGTGGGTGACGCCGAGATCGTCGCCTTTACCGACGCCGCTCCCGCCGTCCTCTTTGGTGCGGTGGCGCACCGTTTCGCCGTGGACAAGATCCTGTGGCTCACGATCACGACGGAGTACGTCGCGAGCATTGCCGCGCGCGATATCAAGACTCTGTCCACTCTCGGAGGGCTGCGCGGTTGCGTTCTGAGCGCGACCCATCCGACCGCCACCGCGGCCCTCATTCACGCGCTCGTCAGCGCCGATGACGTCACCATCACCAACCAGGCCGGATCGCTCGAACACGCCTTCAACCGTCCGTTGGTCACAAGACCGTTGGAACTCTGGACGACATTGTCGGCGCCCTACGCCGCCTCTGTCACTCTGTCGAACTTCGCGACGGGAACAGAAGTGGTGTCAACTCGCCTCTAGGCGTGCCGCTCGGCGGTGGCGACGCGGCGCAAATACGGAAAGAGTCGGGGCGCGAGAAAGGGTGCGGACTGAGGAGCGAAGTGAACTCCGTCCGCGGTGCGCACCATGTACCCGTGTAAGTACGTTGAGTAGTGACCACCTGGACAGACCTGGGCGTTGAGGTCGTAGACGGAATAGTGCAACGACAAGGCGTAGGCGCGAATGATGTAGTTGTACGCGTCGAGTCGGCGCGGATCGTTCTCCGGCCACGGTTCGCCGTTCATTTGCTCGCCGTCGTTGATGCACGGTGACGTGGCGACGACCAGGGTGCTGTGGGCACGTTCGGCTTCGGCGCTGAGCACCCGTAGAAATGTGACCAAGTCTCGTTGGATCAGGGGGTTATTGATCGTTCGCCAACGACCGCGGAGATAGATGTCGTGCGTCTCCCAGTGTCCGGACAACACGAAGATGACCGCCGGGTGCGACTTTCGAATTAATCGTCCCCACAGAAACTGCCTCACCGTCCCGCCGTGTCGCCAAGGCCGACACAAACGGTGCGCCCACGACACCGTGCCGTGGATGCGTACGAGTGACATGGGAACGAGTCCACAGCCCAAAATGGCACCGCTGTCGACTTTGAGGCCGTAGTGCGGACCCCACCGGGCCGTGCTGTATGCGAGGCTCAGCGCTTCGGAGTCGCCGAGAATGAGAGCGCGGACGGGTGTCAGCGTGGCACTCGCGGCCGGCGGAGTTGACGTGGGGATCTGGTTCGCGGCGTCCGCGATGGTCACTGACGTGCCGAGCACCAGGACGAGCGCCAGGACACCAACGAGTGCGCCGCGCCACGTGGTCGGCCACGCGCGCCGACGGACCGGCATTTCGATCACGTGGTAGCTCACGACCGCCGCCGCGAAGGACACCGCCACGCGCAGGGCGAAGAGTGCGATGCCGTGAAGCGACGAGCGCTGCGACGTAATCCAGAGAAAGATTGGGTAGTGCCAGAGATAGAGGCCGTAGGAAATTTGGCCCACGTAGACGATGGGTCCCCAGCCGAGCCCTCGGGCCACGAGTGATTTCGGCAGCGTCACGAGGTACAAGATCGTCACGCTGGCGCATATCGCGACGCCGAGGAAGCCTCCTTGGAACATCCAATTACTGGTTCCGTACGCCCGGTCCATCACGACGAGGCCGCCGATGATGGCGAGAGGTCCGACGAAGCGCACCCATTGGGCGATGTTGGTCGTGAGGCGCGACATCGTGACACCCGATTCACGCGCTGCGAAGAGGAAACAGGCCAGCGCCGCTCCACAGAGCAGTCCTTCTGCGTGCGTGTCCGTGCCGTAATAGAGGCGGTCGGTGCTCCACCCGGCGTGAAGTCCGTACGCCATGATCCCCGCCGAGGCGAGTGCGCCGACGCCGGCAACGACTCCCAGGAGTCGAGCATTGCTTCGCCACCGCATGAGACCCAACACCACGAACGGCCAGAGTAAGTAGAACTGCTCTTCGATCGACAGTGACCACGTGTGGGTCAGTAGAGATGGTGGGTCGAGGAGCGCGAAATAGCTCGAGTTCTGACCCATGAGGTGCCAGTTCGCGACATAGAAGAACGACGCGAGCACGTCTGAGTGTAATGACGAGTGATATCCCGGCACGGTGAGCCAAAGAGCGCTGAGGCACACGGCCAGGATGACCACCATGAGGGCGGGCAGCAGGCGCTTGGCCCGACGCAACCAAAAACGGCCAAATGCGATGGCGCGTCGTTCGTCGAATTCGTTGATGAGAAGCGAGGTGATGAGGTAACCGGAGAGTGCGAAGAAGACGTCAACGCCGAGGAAGCCACCGTGGAATCGTGTGAGACCGCCGTGAAACGCCATGACCACCACGACGGCGAACGCACGTAGTCCGTCGAGCGCTCGACTGCGCTGAACGGGATGTTCGTCCGCCGTGAAGGCAATGATCGGCGCACCCTCGCGAATGGCGAGATCGTCAGGAGGCACGGACGCTGAGGAGTTCGGAACTACGGCTGCTGGGCGATGCGATCGGTGCGAATTCGGACGGTCACGCGAACTTCACCCTCGCGACGGAAGGGGTAGGTGTCGAGATCGAGATACTTCTTCGCGAGAGAGTCGATCACTTCGTCCGCACCGTCGGTCGTGAAGCCGACCACGCTGCCTCGCACCGCAATAACGGAGTACGCGTTGTCGGGGTCAGTCAAGGACACCGCCACACGTGCGTCATTGGCCAGATTCCGGGCTTTGGCGCGTCCCAGTGCGGTGTTGATGATCAGATCGCCACCGTCCAAGGTCACCCACACCGGGGTGACGTGGGGCTCGCCCTCGGGTCCGAGGGAGGCAACGTGAGCCAAGACTTTTTTGGCAATGATCGCGCGGGACGCGTCAGAAAGAATGTCGCTCAACGGAGTTTCCCTTCGGTCGTTGCTTCAGGTTAGCCCCTGTCGCGCGCGAAAATTCCCGGCTCGTGGTTTGGACATTGGGGCGCGCGAAGGTGAAAACTGGAGCCAAGCGAACAAAGGAGTGCCAGTGAGCAACGTACGAATTGAGTCCGACACGATGGGCGAGATTGAGGTCCCGGCGGATCGCTACTGGGGTGCTCAAACGGCACGCAGCTTGCATCATTTCGCTATTGCCCACGACACCATGCCCCCCGCCGTCATCCGTGCTTTCGGCGTCTTGAAACTGGCGTCGGCACGAGTCAACGAGGCGCTCGGAAAATTGGACCACGAGCGTGCGGCCTTGATTGAAGCGGCTGCCGCTGAAGTTGCCGACGGAACTCTCGCCGACGAGTTCCCCCTGCGTATCTGGCAGACCGGGTCGGGCACGCAGACGAATATGAATGTCAACGAGGTGATCTCGAATCGCGCCATCGAAATGGCCGGCGGCGAGCGAGGCTCGAAGACCCCCGTGCACCCCAATGACCACGTGAACATGTCCCAATCATCCAACGACACGTTCCCCACCGCGATGCACATCGCCGCGGCTCGCGAGATTGTCGAGCGCTTGATCCCGTCGGTGCAGCGTCTGCGAGACGCCCTGGACCAAAAAGCGACCGAATACGCCGACGTGACCAAGATCGGGCGCACTCACCTGATGGACGCCGTACCGCTCACGCTCGGACAAGAGTTCTCTGGCTACGTGTCACAACTCGACGCCGACATCGAGCGACTCCGCGTAGTTCTTCCGGGTCTCTACGAACTGGCCGCCGGCGGTACCGCGGTCGGAACGGGACTCAACACTCACCCTGAATTCGGTGCGCGCGTCGCGGCCGAGATCGCCACGTTGACGGGGCTGCCGTTCGTGACGGCGCCCAATAAGTTTGCAGCGCTCGCCGCGCACGACGCACTGGTCTTCGCGCACGGTGCGGTGAAGACTCTGGCGGCCAGCTTGACGAAGATCGCCGACGACTTCCGTTGGTTGGGGTCGGGTCCGCGAAGCGGACTAGGCGAATTGCAGTTACCAGAGAATGAACCGGGTAGTTCCATCATGCCGGGCAAGGTGAACCCCACTCAATCGGAGGCGATGATCATGGTCGCCATTCAGGTCTACGGGAATGACGCTGCCGTGTCGATTGCGGGCGCTCGAGGCAATTTGGAACTCAACGTGTGCAAGCCGGTGATCATTCACAACTTCTGCCATTCGCTCGATCTCTTGACCGACGCGTGCGACCGCTTCCGTGAGTTCTGCGTCGAGGGCGTCCAACCGGACTACGACCAGATTCAGAACCACCTCAACAACTCCTTGATGTTGGTGACGGCGCTCAATCCGATTATCGGGTACGACAAAGCCGCGCAAGTGGCGAAGAAAGCGCATAAAGAGAAGACCACGTTGCGTGAGAGTGCGCTCGCGTTGGGCTTCTTATCCGCCGAGGCGTTCGACGAGGCGGTGGATCCCACGAAGATGACCCACCCATGAGTCGCCCGACGCTTCTCAGCGACGACCTCGTGGCCTCGTGGCTGACCACGCATTCGCGCTGGCACGCCACGGGACATCAGGTGGTGTGCCAATTCGACATTCCGTATCACGAAGCGCTCGACGTTCTGCAAGCGACGAGAGACGTCGTTCACCAGCTCGATCATCATCCCGTCTGCGAGATTGGATACGACTATCTGCGAGTCACTCTCTGGACGCACGATCGTGGCGGGGTGACGCAACTGGACTTGGATCTCGCGGACGCGTTCGATCGAGCGGTTGACGGCGAATAACTCCCAACAGGAGCGCGCCGTGGCTGATTGGTAGCGTGAGGGGCGTGTCATTACGGCGTCAGCATCTGCCGGGGCTAGACGGCGTACGTGCGCTCGCGGTTCTTTCGGTCCTCGCGTATCACCTCGGCTATGGCTGGGCGCAGGGTGGTTTCCTGGGCGTGGACTTGTTCTTTGTCCTGTCCGGCTTTCTCATCACCACGCTGTTGCTGGAAGAGAAGATTGAGGACGGCCGCGTCTCGTTGACCGCCTTCTGGGGCCGTCGTGCGCGCCGTTTGTTGCCGGCGCTCTTCGTGATGATCGCCGCCGTTGTGAGCTTTCCCGCGATCATCACTCATCTCGGACACCCCGGAGGCATTGCCGGTATTGATCTCACCGAGCTTCGCGGATTTGCGGTCTCGAGTTTCTTTTACGTTGCGAACTGGTACGCGATCATCTCGTCGCATTCGTACTTCGCCCAGTTCGCGGCACCTTCGCCGCTGGCGCACACGTGGTCGCTCGCGATTGAAGAGCAGTTCTATCTCGTCTGGCCTCTCGTGATTGTCGCGATCACGGCGTTCACGAAGGGATCCCTGCGACGTCGCGGTGTGGCGGTCTGCGTGGCCCTCGCGGTGCTCTCGTCGGGCACCATGGCCGTGCTCTACCACGGCAACGCACCCGACATCACCAATTACGTCTACAACGCGACTTTCACTCGACTCTTCGATCTCGCCGTCGGGGCCGCCCTCGCGTTCCTGGTCGTGCGGCGCGACGTGAGCGCCCTCTGGGCCAAGTGGTCGACGCTGGTCGGGGGAGCAGCTCTCGTGGCGCTGGTAGCCGCGATGTCACTCGCCGGAGAAGCCGGTGGACTGCCTCGCCGCTCCATGTACTACGGAGGTTTCCTCGCGTGCGCAAGTCTCGGTGCCATCGTCATTGCCGCGGTGCGCGTGGAGGATTCATTCTTTGCGAGGGTCTTCTCGTGGCGCCCACTGCGCGCCATTGGTCAAGTGAGTTACGGGATCTATCTTTGGCACTACCCGGTGATTGTCTACGTGACGCCCCGACTCGTGCACGTCACTGGCGCCGGACTTTTGGTGATCCGCCTGCTCGCGATCGCGGGATTCACGGTGGCGAGTTACTTCCTGATCGAACAACCGATTCGACTTCGTCGGTGGCCCGTGCGCGTTCGTCGAATCGTCTTCCCGGCCGCCGGCATTACGACCCTCGCCCTCGCTTTCGTCATGACGTCATCGTCTCTCTTTCCTCTCCCCGTCATCACCCAGACTCTCGTTCGGTACGCACCATCGTCGCCACCGCAGGGCAGTGGAGGCATTGAAGGAGTGGTGTCCACCTCGTATCTTGATGCCCACCACTTCTCGGAGAAGAATCGCCTACGCGTCATGGTGATGGGCGACTCGCTGGCCTATTACTCAAGCCCGGGACTGAACGCGATGATGAAGGCGATGCCGGACGTGACCGGCGTCGTACAAGCGGGAGTGGGCCTCGGACTACGTGATCCAGCCCGGTGGTCGTTTTATCTCGACGCGGTCTCCGCGTTTCATCCTCAGGTGGCCATTTTCATGGAGCAGTACGACAAGACGGTCGTGCAAACCAACGTCGCCGCCTACGAACGGCAGTTCACGGGTTTTCTTCACGCCCTACGTGCGCACAATGTCGACTACTTCGTGCTCGCGTCAACTCCCAACATCGGGCCTCCGATAGCCCGTTCCTTGTCGCCCGCCGGTCAGCGCGCGTACGCCGCGTGGGGCAAGCGAATCACCGACGCGTGGAATTCCGCCGCCCAAGCGGTCCAGGCCGCCAACCCGGATCACGTGTTGTACGCCCCGCTCGGTGAGAGTGTCGAGTATCACGGCCAGTACGCCTCGTGGTTGCCGCCTCCGCGTGACCTGTCCGCTGCCCGCCCCACGTGGGATCGCGTGCGCATGAATGACGGTACTCACCTGTGTTCGCTCGGCACGGAAACCTATGGTGCCGCACTCGGTACGGATATCGCGACGATGTTCCACGTGCGCGGACCGCAGGGTGCGTGGTGGCTCGGAAAGTGGCCCTACGTCACGTTGCCGGAGTTCGCGCCGAATCCCAGCTGGTGTCCCATCGACCACCCGAGCGGAACCTCACTGTACGGGTAGCCCCCACAGCGCCATCCATCGCGAGAGTTCGGGCTCCATGGGCAAGTCGTCGCCCACGAAGGACCGCAGGCGCAACTCGAGTTCGTTGTCCCGTTTGTCGCCGTCGCGAGGTGCGAAGGGGTAGAAGGTTCCCTGTTTGGTGAGATACACCAGTCGCACGTCACCACAGCCGGGCTTGGTCGCCGGCGTGAAGCCAAAGACGGCGCACAAGAGTCGAGGACCGAGTCCGTGTTCGATCAGCGTGGTGTGTGCTCCATGGATGCGCGTCACTAGCGTGCCGATGTCGTCGTCGTTGATCACGAACCACGTGAAGCCGAGGTCGTCGGTCGAGAAGGAGACCGTGCCGTCGGCTTCGTCGAGGGTCAACAGTTCGCGTACGTCTTGATCTCCGGTCAAGGTGCTCTCGCCGCTACCGGCCTTGAAGCACAAACCCGCGTGGCCCGACGGCACGAGGTCGAGTTGGGTTTGCAGGGTCAACGCGGCCGTGGGAAGCGCGAAGAGCGCGTCGAGTTTCGGTGGAACTTGTTTCGTGCGCCCGAGGACGGCGTCCAAGAAGCCCATCTAGCCGTTGAGGTCGCGCTCGAGCTGCGCGAGTTGATCAAGACGGCGTTGCAGCGTGGGGTGTGTCGACAACAGCGCCGCCGCGGAGCCCTTGGTGAATGCGGGAGCGAAGAAGAAGGCGTTCATGCCCTCACTCTTGCGCAGGTCCTGGGTCGGGATGCGACTCATGTCCCCGGTGATGCGGACCAACGCACTCGCGAGAACGCTCGGTTTGCCGATCAGGATCGCGCCCGATCGGTCCGCGGAGAGTTCTCGGTAACGCGACAGCGACAGGGTCAGGAGATACGACACGAAGTAGATCGCGATGGAGACGAGCCACGTGGCGATTTCCACTAGGAAGAAGTTCTCCTCGTCCTGGTTGCGCCCTCCGCCGCTGAACATCGCTCCCCACAGCGCCATTCGTCCGACGAGTCCGGCGACCATACCAATGGAGGAGGCAATGGTCATGACCGCCACGTCGCGGTGCGCCACGTGGCTGAGTTCGTGCGCGAGCACGGCTTCGAGTTCTTCGTCGGGCAGGCGATTCTGTATGCCGCGCGTGACGACCACCACGGCGGCCTTGGGGCTGCGTCCGGTGGCGAAGGCGTTGGGCACGTCGGTGTCCGCGATCCCCACTTGGGGCTTGGGCATACCGGCGAGCGCGCACAGTCGGTCCACCATCGCGTGCAGTTGGGGCTCCTGTTCGGGTGTGACGATCCTGGCGTTCATCGAGAACAAGGCGACCTTGTCGGAGAACCAGTACTGGCCCACGATGGCCGCCACCATAATGAGGACGATGTAGATCGTCTTCAAGCCCACGGCGAAGAGAATGAAGCTGACGGCCACCCACAAAGTGACGAGCAGGAGACCCGTCACGAACATGCGCGAGGTCAGACCACGGTCCGTCTCAATGTGTTTAGCGCTCATGGTGCTACTGCGACTCCTCGCCGCTCTTTTCCGGAATTTCCGCGGTCGCACCGCTACCGAGTTCGTTCTTCATGGCGGCGATTTGCGCGTCGATCGCGGACTGCGCCCCCACTTTGTCGAGTTGGGCCTGGATGTCGTCGGTCGAACCGGTCAGGTCCGTGAGAGCTCCCGAGCTGATGAGTTCGTCGAGCGCACCACTGCGGGCCTGCATCTCGGCGACCTTGTCCTGGGCGCGCTGTAGCGCCGCCCCGGCGTCGCTCATGGAGCCCGAGATCCCGGTGACGGCTTCGGAGATATTGGCTTGCGCCTGGGCCGCCGTGTAGGACGCCTTCATGGACTCCTTCTTGGTGCGGAAGGCTTCCACCTGTGACTGGAGACTCTGGGCCGTGGCGGTGAGCTTCTCTTCCTGCTCGGCGATGCCCTGGTGTTGCGTCTCGAGGTCCTTCAGCTGAGAGGCGATGTTCTCCCGACGCGCTAACGCCTCGCGCGCCAACGGCTCGTTGCCTTGCTGGAGGGCGGCCTTGGCTTGATCGGACAACTTGTCCGCCTGCGACTTGAGCTGGTCGGCCTGCAACTCAATGCGCTTGCGCGCGGTGGCGACGTCGGCCACGGCACGACGAACCTTCGTGAGATTCTCGAGCTGCTGCTCGTAGGAGAGGTCGAGAGTCTGACGCGGGTCTTCCACCTTGTCGAGGGCGCTGTTGGACTTGGCCTTCAAAATGGTCGTAAAACGTTGCCACACACCCATGGATATCCTCCTACTGAACTTGCGCCCAGCCTAGGGGCCCCGTCACGTCGCACGTGGCGGATTTAGGCAGGTCTTAGATCGTCCCAGCAGATCCACGCCACGTCGGCCTCGTCTGCGGCCTCGCGCATCCGTGTGGTGCGGAGAGCGTGCAACGTGGTGACGCGCCGCGCCGCGTCGCCAATGACGGCGTCGAGTTCCATGCCGGCGACGGCGGGGGACACGATGATCTCGCTGATGCCGCTCGGGAGTCCGTCAAGGACATCACGAAGCGACCGGGGGTCGTCGCTCGACCAATTCACGGTCGACGCGGCGACGAAGTGTCCTCGTTCGCGCGCCAACTTCGCGGCGTCGAGCGCCGTCGAGCCGAAGTCGTAGCCGTGACGAATCGGGAGTCGATATTCCTCGGCGAGATCCAAGAACACGTCGAAGAGAGATAGTTGACGAGCGACGACGTCGTCGTGCGACGCGAGGAATTGGGGCTCGACGCCCCAGATGATCGCCCGTTCAATCTGCGCTCGAAACTCGCGGTAGACCTCTTCGGGATCGGCGTGCTCGGCGGCGTCGTCGGCCGTGACCGGGAATCCACCTCGTCCACCGAGTAGGGACGGCGCGTAGGTCACCGGTCGCAGATCCAAGAGGTCGTGTTCGGAATTCAGGGCGAGTTGTACGCCGAGTGCACCGCCGAGGCGGTGCACGGCCTCTCGAGCGAACGGCGCGACGACCAAGAGGCTCGCGCCACTGATGTCGTTGGCCTCCAACGACTGCCGAATACCTTCGTTGACTCCCACACAGAGCCCCGCGTCCGAGGCGGTCACGATGACGCCACGGGACTTACCCCCAAGAAGGGTCGCGGTGTCGCTCATGGTCGCGGGAGTTCCTCATCTTGGGTCGTCGCTTGCGCGATCAACTCCGTTCGGTAGTCCTCGAGCGCGGTGGCCAGGGCGTCGTCGCCCACCGCCAGGATGCGGGCAGCCAAGAGTCCGGCATTCGTCGCGCCGTTGATGGCGACGGTGGCGACCGGGACCCCACGCGGCATCTGCACGATCGAGAGCAACGAGTCCAGGCCGTCGAGCCGACTCAGCTGCACGGGAACGCCAATGACCGGCAACGTGGTCACGGCGGCCAACATCCCCGGTAGGTGGGCCGCGCCACCGGCACCGGCGATCAGTGCGCGTAGTCCACGTTCGCGGGCGGTTCGGCCGTACTCGATCATCTTTTCCGGCGTGCGATGAGCGGACACCACGTGTATCTCGTAGCCGATGCCGAAGCGTTGCAAGATGTCGCCGGCCTCGGCCATGATCGGGTGGTCGGACGAACTACCCATCACGACACCCACACGCACGTCGCTCACGTTGTCTCCCTCGTCGCCGACGTGCCGAGAGCCTCGGCACCCTCCCATGCTCTCACGCGCACCGACGGTTCCGCGCCCACGACGGTCACGTGTCCCAGTTTGCGACCGGGTCGCCACGTCTTGCCGTAGTCGTGCACGTGCACGCCCGGCAGCGCGAGCGCCGCACGGAGCGATCCCGGTTCCTGACTCCCGACGACATTCACCATGACCACGTGTTCGTGCAGCGCGCTGACATCTCCGAGCGGGAGACCCGCCACGGCGCGTAGGTGATTTTCGAATTGGCTGGTCACGCAACCCTCGATGGTCCAATGACCGGAGTTGTGCGGACGAGTGGCCACTTCATTGAGGATCACGCCCCGCTCGGTCACAAAAAGTTCGACGGCCACTACGCCGACGGCGTTGACGATCGAGGCCACTTTCTCGACCAGGTCCGCTGCTTCGGTGTGGGTCGCCGCATCAAGGGTGAGCGGATAGCGGACTTCGACACACATGCCCTCTGACTGCACGGTGTGGACGAGGGGGTAGGTACGTCGCTGGCCCGATTGCCCGGTCACCACGACGCCCGCAATCTCGGCGTGCAACAGAAGTTTTTCCTCCAACACGATCGCGCCGTGCTCGAGAAGTTCCCGGGCGGCGTCGTGGGCGTTGTCGCGAGTGGACGTCATCACGACGCCGCGACCGTCGTAGCCACCGCGGTCCGATTTGAGGACGAGTTCGGGCCCGACGGCATTCCAGAAGGCGTCAATGGCCTCGGCGTCGTAGTCGCGCAGCACGACGTAGCGCGGAACGCTCACGCCGGCGGCGGCGAGCGTTTCTCGTTGGTACACCTTCGAGCTCGCGAAGCGCAGCGCGGTCGTCGACGGCGCCACGACGACGCCGGCGGCTTCCAACGTTGCGTAGAGATCGAGGTCCACTAGTTCGTGGTCAAAGGTGATGACGCCGCATTGTTGCGCCCACGGCGTCACGATGGCGGGGTCGTTGGCGTCTCCGAGTTCGAAGTGGGGAGCGGTCGCGACCGCGCTGTCGTCCGCGCGCGACGCCAGCACGCTGAGCGTCAGACCCCACTGGCTCGCCGATTCGGCCATCATTCGAGCCAACTGGCCCCCGCCGACGATGCCCACACGCGGCGGCGGCGACTCTTCGGTAACCTTCGGCACGACCGAGACGCTACCGGTCCGCGAAGGGGGCTTCATCATGCGCATTGCCGCAGCGTTGGATATCGACGGTTCTATCGACACCACCATTGAGCGCGCCGCTGCGTTGCGCGACCGGGGATTTCGGTCGCTGTGGTCAGCCCAGATTTTCGGCCCCGACACGCTGACGTCGCTCGCGATCGTGGGACGAGAACTCCCCGAGATGGATCTCGGCACCGGCGTGATTCCCGTGCAGCCCCGTCACCCCGCCATGCTCGCCGCCCAAGCGCGAACGGTGCAGGACGCCATGGGCGGACATTTGTCCCTCGGCGTGGGGTTGAGCCATCAGGTGATCGTGGAGGGCCTATGGGGGCTTTCTTTTGACAGGCCCGCGCAGTACATGCGGGAGTACCTGAGTGCTCTCGGGCCCTTGTTGCGAGGCGAGAACCTCGACTTTCACGGCGAACGTCTCACGGCGGTGGCACTGAGTCCCTTAGGGCCTCGAGAGGTTGCGTCGCCGAGTTTGTTGGTGGCCGCACTCGGACCCGTGATGTTGAAAATCGCCGGCCAGCTCACTGACGGGACGGTGCTCTGGATGACGGGTCGACAGACCATCGCGAGTCACATCGCGCCTGTACTCAATGAGGCCGCCGCCGCCGCTGGCCGACCGGCTCCACGAATCGTGGCGTCCTTGCCGGTCACGGTGACCAGCGACGTCGCCGGCGCTCGAGAGAGGACGAATGCGGCGTACGCGGTGTACCCGACGTTGCCCAGCTACGCGGCGATGATGGCTCGTGAGGGAGCCACCGAACCGGCCGACGTTGGTCTCATCGGTTCACGCGAGCAGGTCACCGATCTCATTGGACAATTGGCGCAGGCCGGCGTCACCGAATTCTCGGCCAGCGCCACCGGATCCTCTCAGGAACGCAGCGACACCCTCGATCTCTTGGCGGAGCTCGCCTCGGCCTGATGGGTGACACGGTGCCCGTCATGCCACGCAACGTCGTGGTGGTGCTGCTCGATTCATTGAATCGACACCTCATTGGTCCGTACGGCGGGGGGGAATTCGCTACGCCGAATCTCGACCGCTTCGCGGCTCGCTCGACTGTCTTTACGAATCACCACACCGGCTCGTTGCCGTGCATGCCCGCTCGTCACGACATTCTCTGTGGAGCCATTGATTTCCTGTGGCGTCCGTGGGGTTCGATTGAAGTGTGGGAGGACGCGATCACCTACGCGCTGCGTGGCGCGGGCGTGGTCACTCAATTGGTCACCGACCATCCACACCTCTTTGAGGCCGGAGGTGAGAACTACCACACGGATTTTTCGGCGTGGGAGTACGTGCGCGGGCACGAGGACGATCCCTGGAAGACCCGTCTTGATCCGTCGTGGTTCGGGTCCCCGGCCCTCCCCGCCGCGTCGGCACCGATCCACCGTGGTTACGACACGTCGCGCACCTACTTCAAAGACGAGGCGGATTTTCCCGGTCCTCGAACGATGAGCGAAGCGGCCCGCTGGCTACGTGACAACGCGGGGCACCACGACCGATTCTTCTTGTTCGTCGACGAATTCGATCCCCACGAACCCTTCGACACTCCCGAACCGTGGGCGTCGATGTACGACGACTGGTCGGGGCCGCGAGTGATATGGCCCCCGTACACCGCGGCCGGCGGACCGAATGTTCCCGACGAACGAACCGGTCGACACATACGGGCGAACTACGGTGCGAAATTGTCGATGATCGACCACTGGTTCGGGCGGGTGCTCGACGCGCTCGACGAAAAGAATCTCTGGGAGAACACCGCGGTCTTCGTACTCACTGATCACGGTCATTACCTGGGTGATCGAGGGGGTATCTGGGGCAAGCCCGGAGTGCCCATTTACCGAGAAATGGGACAGATTCCACTGGTGGTCGCGTGGCCGGGCGTGACGCCGGGTCGTAACGACGTGCTCTCCACGTCCGTGGACGTGCACGCGACCCTGCGAGAGATCTTTGGCGTCACCACGGAGCACCGCACCCACGGCCATTCGCTCGTTGGTGAGATCACGGGTGGCGTGCCGAGTTCGCGGGATCACCTTCTCACCGGTATCTGGGGACGCGAGGTCGTCTACGTTGATCGCGAGCGGCGCTACGCCCGTACTCCCGTGACCTCGAACCGACCCTTGTCGATGTTCTCCAACCGGTGGTCGACGATGCCCATTCACGCGTACCCGCAGATTCGACTTCCTCGTCCGGATGCTCGGGCCTACCTTGACCACATGCCCGGATCGTCGGTGCCGGTGATTCGCCAACCCTTCGACGATAACGATCCGGTCCCGTTTTGGGCGCGTATGGGGAACTTCTCGGGCGACGTCTATTTCCGTCGCGACGACGATCCGGATGAACAGGTCAATCGACTCGATCTCGTCCGCTCTGACGGAGCCGCCGACGCTTTGCGCGAAGCCCTCGTGGCGATGGAGGCACCGAGCGAACAGCTGGCGCGACTTGGTCTGACCTAGGCCGGAAGCCGAGTGTGTTTGAACTCGTTGAGGGCGGGCTGCTCAGCCATCATCGTGACGAGCGACGTGATCAACGTTGTCGACGCTGACGCGTCGTCCGTGGGCGGGGTCATGTAGCGAACGAATGTCGCGTCGTTATTGACCACGAAGGTCGGAACCCCAAAGGCGTCGTACACGCTCATCGCCCGGTAGCTATCTCCGATGACCGCGTGCGGCCGGCGCGAGGCGACGTCGGCAAACACGGCGTCGAGTTCGACGCCGAGCGGGGCGAGAACACTCGCAATCTCGTCGTTCGTCACCAGTCGAACTCCTCCCGCGTGACGCGCGCGAAAGAGGGCGTCGTGCGCCGCGAGGAAATGCTCGGGTTGTTGATCGCGCACCGAGACACCGACGGCCAACGAGAGAAGTTCGCCGTCCTTGCGCTCGTCATCCCATACGTCGGGATCGGCGTCGTCCTTGTAGCCCTGACTCAACGTCCACGGCACGAAGGTGACGTCCCATGGTGCGCCGGTCTGCAGGGCCAGGACGACGTGTTGATGAATGATGTTGGCGAAGGGGCACCGGTAATCGAAGCTGAGGGAGAAGGTGGTGGTCACACCAAAAGCCTACGGGCGGCGAGGATTACTCGGCACCGGCACGCCGTCGGCACGACACAGATCCGTGTAGGCACAAAAGCGACACGCGTTGGCGCTCGGGGTGGCGGGAAATTGGCCGTCGTCATAAAAGCGCTTGATCTTCCCCCAGGCGTCGACCGCGGACTTGCGACGTGCCTGCAAAACCGGACCGGTGACCTCTCGCTCGACCGACTCACCGTGCGTCACGTAGAGGAGTCGAATACGCCGTGGTCGTTCGCCGAAGTGTTCCTCACATAACGCGGCGTAGAGCTCCGCGTTGGCGAAAGTTTTGGAGTCGTACTGGCGATTCGGCAACGCGCCGGTCTTGTAGTCGACAATGACCAAGGACCCGTCGTCGTCGCGGTCCAGTCGATCGAGGATCCCGAGAATGGGCACGCCATCCACCGTGGCGGTGAGCCGCATCTCGACGCCTTCGCTGGTCACCGTGCGGGGATCCTCCATAGCGAAATAACGAGTGATGATGCGGTCGGTTTCGAGGAGGAGGCGGGACCGCACTTCATCGGTCAGGCCAATTTCACTCACGAGTGGCTCTACGAGAACCTCGGCCTCGGCGGCGGGAACAAATTCGCGCGCGGCCGTGTCCGTGCGCTCGGCCGGCGGCAGAGCAAAGAGTCGCTCGAAGACGTAGTGGACAAACGTACCCTTGGCCGTTGCGTACGTGGCGGGCTGACGACGACGCTCAATGGACGCGTGTTGGAAACGTCGCGGGCAACTTTGAAAGTCTTGAAGACGCGACGGGGAGAGGGCCTGGGGGAGTGGTTGTTCGAACGGCACGCGATCAACCTAGGTCCACTCTGTGACGTGCGCGCCCGGGCCAGGGAAACGACTAAACAAGTGCCGTGGCGAAGTCGCGAGGAAAAGAAATCGAACGCCGCGGGAACCTGTTGCGTCAAGCGCGTTGGGCGGGACTGTCCGCGGGCGATCAGGTGATCATCAATCTGGAAAAAGAACGGCGCGCCACCTACGTCTTTGTCGCACACGTGGAGAACATGGCGACGGGCGAATCGTGGGTCGAGGTGCGCGGAGGCCGTAAGGGTGAACAGAAGGACCGTTCATTTCGACCCGACGTGATTTTTCCCGCCACCGCTCGACGTGGCGCGAAGATTGTGGGTCCTTCGTACGCAGAAGCTCCGCAGTTGCCGCTTCGTTGACGCCCGGTTGGCGGCAACCGCTAGTGTCCGATCTAGTTCGTTGACAGGAGGGGTCATGCGTGCGTATCGGTGGGTAGCAGTAGTCGCGGGGGTGTCCATGATGACCGGCGCGCTCGCCGCAGGAGCGGGGGCGTCAACGTCGAGCACGGGGGTGCTGCACGGCGACACCTACGTCAAGGTCGCCAAAGTGACCAACGCGAGCTTCGAAAAGTCCGGACCGTACGCCGTGGGTGAGTACACCCTGCCCCTCAGCGTGACGGACGCTAACGGCACCACCTACGCCACGATGATGGACGTGTGGTACCCGGCCGTGAAGGGTGCGGGCGCGCCGGTCACGTACAACGTGGGTCAGTGGTTACCAGCGGCCTTGCAACCTTTACTCAACAAGAACAAGACGACCAAAGCCGAGGCCGCCAAGGCGACGTACATCGAATCCGCACAGAGTGGACTGAAGGTCGCGTCCGGCACCTTCCCCCTCGCCGTCTTCGCGCACGGCTACGCGGGTTTCCGCGACCAATCGACGTATCTGACGACGCACCTGGCGAGTTGGGGATTCGTGGTGGTTGCCACTGACGGTGTCCAATACGACCTCACGTCCGTCATCAACCAGAGCTTCCTCTCCATCAAGCCCGTGTCCAGTGATCCCAATGCCGACGTCGCCGACATGAGGGCGGAGATCTCGGCTATGGGATCGACCGGTATCGGTCTCGTCCAAGGTCACGTCGACGCCACCAACGTGATCGCCTTTGGCCACTCGGCAGGTGGCAGCGCGGTCGAAAAGCTTGCGAGTTACGAAACGGTCAATGGCGGCACGACCCCGTACCTCAAGGGCTGGATCGGACTCGCCGGTGCCTCGATCAGCGGTATCGGCGGATCACTCGTCGCGCCGTACAACGTGGTGCCCGCCATCCCCGGAGTGATTGTGGGTGGCGGACAGGATCACGTGGTCCCGATGACGGGACTCAAGACGGCATACGGACAGCTCACGGCGTCTCGTCGAATCATCGAGCTCACCAACGTCGGACACCAGGAGTTCAGCGACCTGTGCGCCATCAATCAGGGCCACGGTGGTCTCGTGACGATCGCCGACGCGCTCGGCGTCACGTTGAACCCCACGCTCAAGACCCTGGCGACCGACGGGTGCTTCACGAAGTCCGGGAAGATCTACAACGTGGCGACTGATTGGCCGATCGTGAATCAGATCGTCACGGCCGCCGCTCGTCAGGACTTGGGCTTTGACACTTCGACGGCGGGTCTCGACAATCTGCAAAAGGCGTACAAGTCCGAGGTCAGTCTCGACACCACGTCATCCCTCTAGGCGTGCCGCTTCTCGATCGAGGCGACGTAGAGATCTACTACGAGTTGCGCGGAACGGGACCGAGCCTGTTGTTTTTCAATGGCAGCGGCGCGACGATTGAGGGCAGCGGACTCCTGTTGGACATCCTGGCGAAGGATTTTGAGGTTCTCGTCCACGACCAACGTGGACTCGGCCGCACGGGGCTTCCGTCATCGCCTCCTTCTACCTTGGCGCCGTACGCATCGGACGCCGCGGCTCTCCTGGACGCCGTGGGTTGGAACGACGTTCTTGTCGCCGGCATCAGTTTTGGCGGCATGGTGGCCCAGGAATTCGCGGTCACGTATCCGGACCGCGTGCGCAGGTTGGCCCTGTTGTGCACGTCGGCCGGCGGAGCGGGGGGTTCGTCCTATCCTCTTCACACGTTGGAGGATCTAGAACCAACGGAACGTGCTCGCATTTCCTTGCACAACCTCGATACGCGCTTCAACGCCGCGTGGCTCGAGGAGCACCCGTCGGACCGCATGCTCGTTGACTACACCATCAGTCGCAACGCGGCACCGAAGAGCGATGACGTGGAGAAAGGGGAGCGCTTCCAGCTCGCGGCGCGCGCGACCCATGACGTGTGGGATCGCTTGGGGAACGTGACGGCCCCGACGCTGATTGCCGCCGGACGATTTGACGGACTGGCGCCGGTCGCGAATAGCGAGGCGCTCCACCAAAGGATTCCTGGAAGTTCTCTGCGTTTCTACAACGGTGGGCACTTGTTCGTCGCTCAGGATCCGGCCGCATTGCGTGATGTGGTGTCGTTCCTGAAAAACAACTGAACGTGCGTGGCACATTGACCCAGGAGATCTCCGGGGTGACTACTTCGCGGCCTTCGTTGCTCGGTACTGTTTCTTCTACGGTCGCGGGAAGGAGATGGGCATGGCGCGAGGAAGTAGCAACGGCATTCTCTCGTGGTGCCTGACGGCCGCGAGTGCGCTGTTCGTCACGGTGTGCGTGGTGCACGTCGTCGGTGCCCACACGTCATCCACGGCGGCGAGTGGCTCCTTTGGCGCGGCGACTCACTCAACGACTCCGGGATCCCACGCCCACGCCCACGCCCACGTCCACGTACCCGCGGTTGACCGTCGGGTCCACTCGCAAGCGGCGGGCACGTTCACGACGACGCCCACGTCGGAGTCGTCACGAGAAGATGTCGGTTCGCCAACCTTGACCACCCAGCCGGTGACGCCCACGACGTCGGCTACCACGACCACCACCACCTCACCCGTCACGACGACGACGCTTCCAACCATTACGTTGCCGTTGCCGCCTGGTGGAGATGATGGGGGCAATCAAGGTGGCAATCAAGGTGGCCGCGGCGACGATTGACGAGCCGTCACGAGAGCTACGTCGCCGGTTCTTTTGGGTGTCGTCGATGACGAAACTCGCAGAGAGCGGGTGACGGGAATCGAACCCGCATGGCCAGCTTGGAAGGCTGGAGCTCTACCATTGAGCTACACCCGCGAAGCACCTACATTACTGTCCGCGACGACCCTGGTTATCGTTCGCGCCGTGACGGTATCGTCGCCGCGGCGCAATAGCGTGGGGGTATGGACGAAACGACCTTGTACGAACGGGTCGGAGGTCAACCTTTTTTTGACGAACTCGTCGCGGCGTTTTATGCCGGCGTGATGACCGACGAACTCTTGGCCCCGATGTACCAAGATGATCTCGTCGCCGCCCAGCGACACCTCGCGCTGTTTCTCGCGCAGTACTGGGGCGGACCGCCCACCTACATGGACGAACGCGGACATCCTCGACTGCGCATGCGACACGCGCCGTTCCGGATCACGAAACGGGCTCGCGACGCGTGGTTGGTGCACATGCGCGCGGCGCTGGCGACCATGGGCGAGCGTCTGAGCGACGAGGACCGCTTCGAATTCGACGCGTACCTCGAAATGGCGGCGAAGTCTCTGCGTAACGTTTAGTGACGCGGTTCGAGCCAGCGCAGACGCGCGGCCTGCGCGTCCCAGTCGTAGAGCACACAGGTGTCAGCGGCGTGGTCGTGCATGGTGCGTCGATCGGGGCGCAGGACGAGGCCGACGAGGCCTAGCCCCAACAACCCAATGGAAAATGGCAACACGAAGGTGCGACGCGCGGCGTGTCGCTGCGTGACGCGCTCGGCGTTGGTGCGCACGACGCGAATGCCGACGAAAGCCATGCCGATGGTGCGTCCCCCAAGGGACCACTGAAACTGAAAGTAGAAGAAGAAGAACGGAATCGCGAACAATGCCGTGAGCCAGTGGTGGTGGAACAGGTCGGGCGGTCGTGAGAGAAAGAGGGAAATCGTCGCCTGGGTTGCTCCGACACCGAGAAGGAATAGGGCCCACGCCGCGAAGCCGTCGATGACCATGGCGAACAACCGCGAAACAGCACCGGCGTAATGCCCCTGACGATTGTCGGGCCCCGTCTTGCCCGCTTGATCGTCCGCGGTGGGAACGGGACCTGAGGGGGCGTTCGGGAATCGTTGGCGGCGACGCGTCAGCCGGTCGAAAAGATCATCGAGCGATACCGCTTGACGGCGAAGGAGGTCCAAAAATTCCGTCAGGACACCCGACGTGGACCGCGCAATGATGGACGAAATTTCGGTGCGCTCGAGAAGCTGGTCGATGTCCAAACGATCGGCAATGGCGTTGACGTCGAGGCGATCGGCGATGGCGTTCACGTCCAGCCGAGCGACGAGTTCGTCAAGGTCAACTCGAGCCACTATGTCGTCAACGTTGACCCGGGCCACGATGTCGTCGACGTTCACTCGAGCGACCACCTGATCGACGTCGACGCGTTCCATGACGCGATTCACGTCGACACGTTCAATGATGTCGTTAACGTCCACCCGCTTGACAATGGCGTCGACGTCGATGGCCTCGACGATTTTGGCCACGACCGCTTCGGCGACCGCTTGAGGCAGTCGTTCGAAGGGATTGCGAGGCGTCACGCCCCCAGCGTAATCAGCGACGGACGCCTCGCCGCGAGCGACTGCCAACGGCCACGCAGATCGCTCCGGCCGCGAGGAAGACGACGGCGAGGACGACGGGCGTGAGCGGTAGTCCGGTGAAGGCGAGTTCGGGGACCGCCACACTGAGTTGTGCCGCGGGAGTTGACGAGGTCAGCACTCCGGTGCAGTGCAGCGCGAGGTCCAAGTGGTAGCCCGCTGGCGCGGTGAGTTCACGAACGCACCACGATGATCCACTCGGCACGGAGAATCTCAGGAGCCCCTTGGCGTTCGTCGCGTCGACGGCCCACAGCGTCGTGCCGGGCGGAACCGCGATATTCGTAGGTGCGGGTGAAGGTTCGTACCCGGAGGGAAAGGGGTCGCGCACGAACAGCGCGTAATACGCGCCGGGGACTCCCTGGTTCGGATCCGTGGCGTTGAACTTTCGAACGTCGAGGGCGACGAGGCTCGGGTGTTCCGGCAGCGCCAGAGGAGCCGATCTCGCGTTCGCGTTGAGAACACCGGTGCAGTGCAGCGCGGGATCGATCACGTAGGGCTCGGGCACCGAGACTTCGAGCAGGCACCACGCGTAGCCCGCGCGCACCGTGAACGTGAGGTGACCCGACTCGTCGGTGGTGCCACGCTCCATGAAGGTGAGATCCGAGAAGTGTTCGGTGTCCGCCGGAGGCGTCGGTAGTGGTCCCGGCGGGGCGGGGTCTTCGACGTAGAGGTCGTAGGTCGCGTGCGCAATCACCTGGTCGGTCTCGGCGTTGAACTTGCGCGCACTCAGCGTGACGAACTGCGGAGTATCGAGGTAGTTGTACGTGTGCACTTCGTCAGGGCCGACATAGATCCAGCGCGCGACGTGGTTGGGTTGATAGTTCGGCGGGGGCGTGACTTCGCGCAGCAAATAATTCCCCGGCAGGAGGTCGGACCATCCGCAACGTCCGTTGGCGTCGGTTGTACACGTCAAGGTCGCGCCGTTGTCCTGGTGCGTATTCGTCGGGTCGAAGGTGATGGAGTACACCGCACCTGCGAGATCGGTGTGGCTCAGCGCGTCGAGCTTTTCAATCGTGACATTCGCTCGGCGTATCGCGTCACCCTCGGCCGGCGTCACCGTCAGCGCTGTCAGCGTGTTGGCGACGATGGAGAAGGTTTGATCGCCGGCGGGGGCGTAACCCGTGGGAGGAGTTAGTTCGTGCAGCGTGTACGTGCCCACGGGTAACGGGTCGGAGACGGGCGACAATCCCTGCGCGTCCGTGACCAAGGTCGCCACAACGGCGCTCGAGCTATCGAGCACCTGGAACACGGCGTCGCTGACCGGAAAGTACGCGGTGTCGTCACCGTTCTTTTGGACCTGGACGGTACCGGTGGGCGCCCCACTGGCGGTCAACGTGAGTCGTTGGGATGCCGCCAACGGCGCTCGGGGCGACGCGATGATCTGGGCGCTGGGCACGATGATGGTGGGCCCGTAGAACAAGAGACCGGGCAGAGCCAATACGGCGTTCGCGGTCGCAGTAACGGTGGACGGCGTGTTCGACGTCGTGGTGAAGGGCGCCGACACTCGACCACTGGTGTTTGTCGTGAGGGTGATGGTGGCGAGATGATTTTGGTCAAAGGTCGCCCCGCTCGCCGACAGCGTGATTGGGATGCCGGCGAGGCCGCCCGAGACACCTGGCGCCGTGACGGTCGCGATCAGCGTGCCGGTTGTCTGCAAGGTGGTGCCGCCACCCTGTAGGGAGAGCGCCAATGTCGGTGGGTTCGTGATGCCCGTCGCCGCGTTCATGAGGCCACGCAATGTGGTGAGGGCGCGCTGCGTGGCGGCGTCCAGGGTGGGAAGCGGCGTTCCCCACACCACGTTGTCATACAGGAGCTTCGCCGCGACGGCGATCTGATCGACACTGAACGAACCGGGTTGTCCTTTCGTCCATAAGCCCTGACGCTGGGCGTCCGAAAATGCCCACCCGAGAGCGTTCGTGCGCGAAGGATTGGCTCCACTGGGCGCACTGCCGAGCGTGTATTGGTACCCCGGCGCCGGATAGCCGCCGCCCTGTGCGGGGCGCACGGCGCAGAGGCCCCAACCGAGCGCACTCGGAAATCCCAGCCCGTGCAAACCGAAGTAGGTGTTGTTGCCGTTGTAGGTGGCACACATCCCGTGCCACCCATACGGGGGCCCGCCCGCGGTGCACGGCGCTGGACCGTCAGCCCTGGGTTGCACGGTCGCTGCGGACGCCCATAGAGGAGTTGCGAATAGGGACGAAATGGCGATGACGACGGCACAAAGTCGGCGCATCGATTGATCGTAGACAACAAATCTAGAGAAAAGGGGCTTTCGTGACACTGCCAATCGCTGAGCTCGGGCTTCAGGCCTGAGATCTTCACGATAGGTGCGTCGGCATTTCAATCTCGTGGATAGCGCACACGGCAGCTTCACCTCTGAATTGCATGTCACTCAACAGGTGAGTTGAGGTGGGAAGCTAACGATGGCTCAGAACTGCTGCGTCTTGAGAAGGATGGGTTCGAGCAGGTTCCACTGGGAGCCGTTCAGGTCACGTGAATGGGCCACGGCTTGATGGTGTCGGTCGTGATCTCAGACGCACTCGCCAAATAGGACACACGCTCTTAGGCTGAGTGCGTGGCATCCGCGCGCGACATGCAACCAGGCGAGTCAGTGGTGGTACGTGTGACTGCGCGACCAAAGGGTCTCGTGGGTCCCAGCGCCGTCTGTCTCGCCGGCGTCATCGCCCTCGCTCTGGCGGCTCATCATTGGACCGCGGTGCGCCACGCGGCCCTGTGGATCTCACTCGCGTTGGTGCCTCCGTTCGTGGTTGTGATGGGTCGTCTGGGACGTTGGCGCAGTCACAAAATTGTTGTGAGCACGCAACGCGTGATCGCGAGTGCCGGTGTCGCCCGTCGAAACCGAGCCAGCCTGCCGCTACGCGACATTCTTGCGGTGCACGTTGAGCAGTCGTTGCTCGACCGGGTGACGCGACGGGGAATCGTCGTCCTGGAGACGCCACACGAATCTTTCAGCCTCGACCGAGTTCGTCGTCCGGACGCGCTCGCGCGCGTGATTGATTTCCAGCGAGCGCAGATTCCTCTGGCGTATTACGACACTCCGAGTGACGCGGACGAGCTGGACGAAGCTCGTGACATTGGTCTCGTGAGCGACGACGAACACGACGAACGGTGGCGTCATTTGTTCGGCTGGACGCACCGGCCCCGGTGATGTGTCGCCCCGGCGCGTAATTGCCGGTACCGTGATGTTGTGGCTACTCGATACCGTTGCACTGCGTGCGGCAACATCACTCGCTTCGACGTCGTCGAGACAACGACTGTTCGTGCGTTTCATCACTACACCGTCGGCGGTGATCTCACCATCGAGGAACCTGAAGTCATCGGCAAGACGGTCGACTCCGTGACGTGCCGCTGGTGCGGCCACGGACGCAGCGTGGAGTCGGTGACCGAGGGCGACGCCTAATCGTCTTGTTGCGATCCATTGGCGAACCTCGTCGACGCCCCGCTCCAGCGGTGTTCGACGTAGTCGACGAGACGGGAACCGCGACGAGAGTCGTGCCGCAAGGACCAACACTCATTGTTGCGGTCAAGGACAATTGCGTGGGGTGTTCCAACTTCTACGCCGCTCGACACCCGGGGTTTGCATCCTTCGACGTGTTCGTCATCAACACGGACGACGTTCCCATCACGAACAGTGCGTACCCGATCTACCGAGCTCCCGAACTTCTGACCGCTTTGGAGATCCGCTCGGCGCCCTTCTACGTCCTCGTGGACGGGACGCCTCCGGTGGTTGAGCGAGAGGGACTCGTCTTCGACGTCGAACAGGTGCTCGCCGAACTTCGCTGATCTTCACGTCATGTCACAGAGCTCTGACAGTCTCTGCGCAACGACAAGGAGGTGCTGGTGACACGAGACATCGAGGTATCAATTAGTTGCGGAGACTGCGTTCGTCGCGGTACGCCGGACTGCGCGGACTGCCTGGTTAGTTACGTGCTCGGCGAAGAGCCCGATTCGCTCACGCTGTCGGCGGATTCAGCTCGACTCGCGAGTCTCATCAGCGCCGAAGGTCTCGTTCCTTCGCTGAAGTTCGTCACCCTGCGCGGCGGTCGAGGTGGCGATCGGGGTTAAGTAGCGTGGCGCCGTGGCCCGCCACCTCCTCATCACGAACGACTACCTCCCAAAAACCGGTGGCATCCAGTCCTATCTGCACGAACTGTGGCGCCGATTGGAGCCCGGTCGGGCCGTGGTGCTGACCGCAACGTCGCATCCGGACGCCCGCGCGTTTGACGAGACGTCGCCCGTCGTGGTCGAACGTGTGGCGACGAAGACCCTCTTTTTTCCGACCCGTAAGAACCGACGAGCTATTGAGGCGGCGATCGAGCGCCACCAACCTGACCTCGTCCTCTTGGACCCGGCGTGGCCCCTCGGACTTCTCGGACCACGCTTGTCGCGACCCTATGGCGTCATCCTCCACGGCGCCGAGGTCACGATTCCCGGTCGACTCCCACTGGTGTCGTGGTCCTTGCGCTACATCCTGAAACACGCTCGGGTCGCGGTGTGCGCGGGCGGTTATCCCGAGGCCGAGGCGAGGCGATGCGCCAAGGGGGACATGCCGCCCGTGGTGCAGGTACCACCGGGCGTTGATACCTCCCGCTTTGTTCCGAGTACGTACGAACAACGCCGCGCCACCCGAGCGCGAATCGGCGTGCCCGAGGACGCGCTGCTCGTCGCTTCGTATTCGCGACTCGTGCCACGGAAAGGCATGGACACTCTGATAACCGCGTCGGCGTCGTTGCGACGCGCGTTTCCAAATCTCGTTGTCACCATTGGGGGCTCGGGGCGTGACCGCGAGCGTCTCGAGAGATTGGCGAAACGACTTGACGCCCCGGTGCGATTCTTAGGTCGCGTGGACGACAACGAACTCTCACCGTGGCTGGGGGCGAGCGACGTGATGGTCATGGATTGTCGGAGTCGTTGGGCGGGATTCGAACAAGAAGGTTTCGGCATCGTCTTCGTCGAAGCCGCGGCCGCTGGCGTGCCACAAATTGCTGGTCGCAGCGGAGGCTCGCACGAGGCCGTTCTGGATGGCACGACGGGTCGAGTCGTCGACGAACCGAGAAGCACGAGTGCCCTGTCGGCGGCATTGTCGGCGATGTTGTCGTCGCCGGAGGACCGGGTGCGTCTGGGGGCGGCGGCGCGTGAGAACGCGGTGGAGAATTTCGACTGGGACGTACTGGCCCAACGGCTGAGCAGTGAATTGGACCCGTTTGATGGATCGGCCCTTTGACGAGACGGACGTTCTATTCTGTGTTCATCATGACCCGGGAGTTCCTGTGAGCCAGCGCGCGACCGAATCCATCTCTGTGGCGGCCACGCCGGCGGCCATCTACGCTGTGGCGATCGATTTTCCGAATTACCCGTCCTGGGTGGCGGACTTGAAGACGGTCACCGTGCTCGCCACCGATGACGAAGGTCGCGGTCTCGACGTGGAGTTCCGCGCCGCCGCTTTCGGCCGTTCGTCAACGTATTCCCTGCGTTATGACTACAGCAACGCACCGGAAGTGTTGGCCTGGACGCAGATCAAGAGTGACCTGACGGCCAAGTTGGATGGCACCTATCGTTTCGAACCCCAGGGCGAAGGCACCCTCGTTCACTATGAACTCGAAGTCGACTTGGTCGTGCCGATCCCCGGTTTCGTCAAGTCTCGCGCCGCGTCGCGCATCATGACGCAGGCGCTGCGTGAGCTGAAGGCGCGGGCCGAGAAGCTCGCGTGAGTCGCGTCGCTCTCGGCGTGGACGTCGGGGGTACCAAAGTCCTCGCCCTCGCCGTGGGTGAGGACGGCACCGTCTTTGATTCCGAACGCGTCGAAACGCCGCACGTTGCCGAACGACCCGCCGGGGACGCCGCCGCTGATGCGGTGATGTCGGTGGTCACCACGCTGACCCAACGGAATCAGTGGTCCCTGCGTGACGTCGTGGTCGGCGTGGGTCTGCCCGGAATGATGTCGCGAGAGGGTGTGCTCGTCTTCGCGCCGAATCTCCCGACGGCCTCCGGCGCCGACCTCGCCGCGGCACTGCGTGAGCGGTCGTCGCAGATGCGGGTGCTGTGTGAAAACGACGCCGACTGTGCGGCGGTGGCTGAGCATCGCTGGGGCGCCGCACGTGGTCACGACGACGTTGTCATGGTTACCTTGGGCACGGGCATTGGCGGCGGCATCATTTCGGGTGGCGAACTGGTTCGGGGTCGTAGTGGCTTCGCGGGCGAAATCGGCCACATGGTCGTCGACGCCCACGGGCCGCGCTGTCCCTGTGGCGGACGTGGTTGTTGGGAGCGCTACGCGTCGGGCGGGGGTGTCGCGCGCTTGGCTCGAGAAGCCGCCGTGGCTGGGCGCCTCCCGACGCTCGTGCGTCAGTACGCCGGCGACGCCGACGCCGTGCGGGGCGAAGACGTGACCCGAGCCGCCGCCGAAGGACTCCCCGAGGCACTCGCGGTCGTCGATGAGGTTGGTTGGTGGCTCGCGCTCGGCATCGCCAACCTCGCGGCCATTTTGGATTGCGGTGTTTTCGTGATTGGCGGGGGACTCAGTGAGGCGTCGGCGCTGTTACTCCCGGCCGCGCAACGACACCTCTCGTCCCTCGTCGAAGGTGGCAGCGCGCGACCTCCACTCCTCGTCATTCCGTCGAAGTTTGGGGAGCGCTCTGGTGCCTTGGGCGCCGCCGTACTCGCAACCGAGCGTCTCGCGTGAAGATCGGCGTGCTCCTGCCGACATTCCGCGACACGACCCGCGACGCCCTCGACGCGGCCCGACGCGCGGCTGGCGTCGGCCTCGATGGCGTCTTCGCGTACGACCACCTCTGGCCGATGGGAAGCCCGGAACGTCCCAGCTTCGCTCCGTTCCCGGTCCTCGCTCGCGTGGCCGAGGAGAATCCTCGACTCCTGGTGGGCCCGCTGGTCGCCCGGATTGGCCTTGTCGCACCGCGCGTCCTGGTCGAGCAATTCCGGTCGCTGGCCCTCGTGGCGGAAGGTCGCGTCCTCGCTCCACTCGGGACGGGTGACAAATTGAGCGAGGCGGAGAATCGTGCCTACGGCATCCCGGTGCTCTCAGCTGACGAACGGCGCACCCAACTGCGCGACGTGGCTCGTGCGTTGAGTGGCGAGATGGAGGTGTGGATGGGTGCCGGAGCCGCCGCGACGAATGACGTGGCGCGCGAGTCGGGCGCCACCCTTAATTTCTGGAACAAGCCCGCTGACCTCGTCGCCGCCGAAGCCGCGCGCGGGCCGGTCAATTGGGCGGGGAACCCGCGTGAGGATCTTGAGACGCAACTCGATGAACTACGAGACGCCGGCTCGACCTGGGCGGTCTTTGCGCCGACCCTCGACACCCAACGCGCGGCGGCGTGGTACCGGGGCTCGGTGACTTCGCAGTAGCGTGCCGAGATGGAGTTTCGCCGAATCAATGGACTGCCACCGTACGTCTTCGCCGCCATCAACGAGCGCAAGTCGGCCGCCCGCGCCGAGGGCCGTGACGTCGTTGACTTCGGTTTCGGAAATCCCGATTTACCCAGTCCCGATATCGCCGTCGAGAAATTAGCCGAAGCCGCCCGTAATCCGAAGAACCACCGGTACTCCGCGAGCCGTGGCATCCCGCATCTGCGCCTCGCCATTGCGGACCGCTACAAGCGCATGTTCGACGTGGATATCGATCCGGAAACCGAAGTCGTCACGACGATCGGCGCCAAAGAGGGACTGAGTCACTTGATGTGGGTGCTGATCGATCGCGGCGACACCGCCATCGTGCCCAGTCCGAGCTACCCCATTCATATCTATGCGCCCCTCTTCGCCGGCGGCCAGATCGTCACCGTGCCGATGCACGATCCGTCCACGATCACGTCGGCGACCCCGGGGGACGCCTTCTTTGAAGGTTTGCTCGAGGCCTGGCAGCGCGCGTGGCCGAAGCCGCGCGTGATCATCTGCTCCTTCCCGCATAATCCCACCACCGCGTGCGTGGACCTCGCGTTCATGGAGCGCCTCGTCGCGTTCGCCCGCGAACACGACGTCGTGGTGGTGCACGACTTCGCGTACGCCGATCTCGCCTTTGACGGATACACCCCACCCTCGATCCTTCAGGTCGAGGGTGCCAAAGAATGTTGCGTCGAGCTGTACACGTTGACCAAGTCGTTTTCGATGGCGGGTTGGCGCGTGGGATTCATGCTCGGCAACAAGGAGATCGTCGCCGCGCTCACGAAACTCAAGAGTTACCTCGACTACGGCACCTTCCAACCGATTCAGATCGCCTCCATCGTGGCGATGAACGAAGCGACCGAGTACCCGGCCCAACTGAACGCGATCTACCAGTCCCGACGTGACACGTTGATCGAGGGCCTCACGCGCATCGGGTGGCCCGTCGAGCCGCCGCGAGGTTCCATGTTCGTCTGGGCCCCCATTCCCGAGCCGTACCGGGACATGACGTCACTCGAATTTTCCACGTTCCTCGTCGACGAGGCGGACGTCGCGACGTCACCCGGCGTGGGCTTCGGTGAGGGAGGTGACGGTCACGTGCGATTCTCGTTGATTGAAAACGAACTGCGCACCCAACAAGCCATTCGTCAGATGAAACGAGCCCTCACGAGACTGTCGTGAGTCCGTTGGTCCTCTTCGCCGTGGACGTCCCACGGACCGCGGCGTTCTACGAGGTCCTCCTGAACGGTCGCACCGTCGAGGAGGGTGTCTGTGCCCGGGTCACGTCGGAGATTGACGAGGTGTTGGTGCACGACATTCCTGCCGATATCGCCGCCACCATCAAGATCGTGAGTCCGCCCGTCGCTCGCGAAGACACGCCGATGAAGCCCGTGTTCACTGTGGACGACGTCGACGCCACGATCGCGCGGGCCGAGGCCCACGGCGGTCAGACGATTGGTCGGGGCTTTACCTACGAGGGTCGTCGCTACCAGGACGTCCTTGACCCCGAGGGCAACGTCGTCCAACTGCGCGGCGACGCTTAATCGATAGCCCGCACGACGGGCGGTTGCCAACGTCCATCGAAGACGGGTGTCTCTGGCAGATACAGGCGCATCGTGAGCAGAAACCGTTCACGACCAACGGGCAGCCAATTTCGTTCGTCTCCCACCGGCGGCGCCTCGTGCGCAAAGTACAAGTCCAAAGATCCGTCGTCGTTATACGCGAGGTCGCTGAGCGATCCGAGGGCGTAACGCTGGAGCGAATTGGGCACCGTGTAGCCCTGCTGGTCGTAGGCGGTGATGGACCAGAAGGACTTGACCGGCGGCAATTCTTCGGCGGAGAAATGTAATACGTAGGAGTGCTCGCCCGACAAGGGCGCGCCGTCCGCGTCTACTTCACAGCTTGGGTACAAGGACTCTTCCGGCGGATTCGCGCCGAGACCCACCATGGCCACCGCCGCACGCTTCAAGTAGAAATTGCCCCAGACCCCCATGGTGTGGGTATTGGTGGACCAACCGTTCACGCGAGGGGCGAGTTGGGAGAAACGGCGCAGCATTTCGTCGCGGGCGTTCTGCGCCGCCGATTCAAAAGCGTCGTGGACGGCGGAGGGCTGAGCCGAGAGATCGTAGGGTTCGCCGACGTTGAAGCCCACGTGTCGCAGTCGCGCCACCGTGTTCCAATCGGTTGCGTGGGGCCGGTGAATCGCGACGAGTGCGGCCGCACGCGCCATAAATTCGGCCGCGGGCATCTTTTGCACTTGGATCATCGGGGGCCCCTTGCGCGGCGGTTCGTCGGACGGAGACTCCGCGGGGCGCGTGACCGTCTCGCCGCGCAGCTCCGCGAGTGTCGTGATGGTGAGTTGGTCCTGGAACGATCGCACGTAGTGGTAGTCCCCTTCACCAAAGGTGGCGGTGCGTCCAATCATCCAGACAATCGGGGTCGGGGCGTCAATGCGCTCCACACCGTCGGGCAATTCCCCGTGCCACGTGGGCTCACACAGGGCGAGGGAGTACGGCGCAAAGCCCGATGTTCGGGTTCCCGGCGACGCGAACACCTCGGTCCACATGTCATAACAGGGGAGCATGAAGAAACGGTCGGGCGGCAGGGTTGGCAGACTCACGATGACCGGTCCCGCCGAGACGTCAATCCAGGCCGAGGAGTACAAGGTGTCGAAGTTGGGTCGCACGATGGTCTTGAATTCACCCGAGGGAAACGTCCGCAGGTGTTGGAAGGAGTTCATCGCCACCTGTTCGTCCCCGCGTCCGACGAGGCTCGCTCGCCGCGTGAGATCCATCAGCACCAGTGGGTAGAAGAAGAGGTACGCCTCTTTCGCGATCTCGGCGAGTTCCGCGTCGTCGAAAGTGAAGTCGGGAATCGTGGGCACTACGGTCGACCCGCCCCGGGCACGGACACCGTGGCCCGTTCAATCTTGCCGAGTCGCACGTCGGCGATCTCGAAGCGACTGGAGTTCGGCGCCGTCATGACGAAGAGATCGCGACGATTCTCGCCGCCGAGCATGCACGCGAAGGACGTTTGGCTGGTGGTGACCCGTGCGGTGATCTCACCGCCCTCACGCACGCGGATGCACTCCGGTGCCAATGCGTTGGCCACCCACACCTGTCCGTCGGCGTCCAAGCAGATGCCGTCGGCGGGGACGAAATCGAGCTGCGCGAACACCCGTCGGCCCGACAGCGTGCCGTCGGTTGCGATGTCGAACGCGGTGAGACGGAAGGGCATTGTTTCGGCGACGATCAGCGTGCGGCCGTCATCGGTGATGACTGAACCATTCGGGAACTCCATACCGTCGATGACTTGCGCGACGGAGCCACCGGGAGCGAGGACCACCAAGTGCGTAGCGGGCGGTGGCGAGGCCAGCATGCCCTCCACCCCCACGTCGCGCAGCATCACGTCGAGGTCGAAACCGAAGTTACCCACGTAGGCAACTCCTGAGGCCGACACCACCATGTCGTTGGCCCAAAATCCGCAGTACTCACTGATGTCGGCGTACTCACTCGTGCTCTCACCTTCACAAAGCAGCACCCTGTGATCCGTCATCGACACCACGAGAAGCGACCCGTCGGGCAGCCAACCGAGACCCGAGGGCTGGGCCTCGACAGTCACCTCGCGACGCTCGCCCGAACCGTCGGGCGCGATGGAGAAGACCCCGTGGCGATAGAAGTCGGAGAACCATAGGCGCCCGTCGTGCCAGCGGGGCGCTTCGCCAAAGGCCAGACCCTCGTGAATAGTGACGGCCTCGTACACCTCTGTCATGATTCCCCCTCGTCTCGAGTCGAAAACTAGCCGAAAGGCTCTACGAGGGTGACCGCCGACCTCTGTTCCATCACCCGGTCGCAGGTCACTCAGATAGTGGTGTCGTCAAAGACTCGCACGCGTTCTACAAAACGTGCCGGATCGCATAGATGGGGATAATGACCCAGGTCCGGCCACACCTCCACGACGGCGGTCGGCACGAGACCGGTGAGCCACGGTGCGTACGGGGCACCCGGATCACTGCCGTGCAGTGACAAGTAAGGCACCCGCAACGCGCGCGCGACTCCTTCGACGGTGGCGGTCAATTCCTCCACACTGGCGTCGAAAATCAGTGACCAGACGCCGAGCACGACGTCTTGCTCGGCGTGACGCAGAGCACTCACGCGTCGCCATTCGTGCTCGGAGAGAGCACCGCGCATGAGTTCGAAGATAAAGGAGATGGCTGCCCGAAATTCTTCTTCGGATCCCCGTAGCGCCCCTTCGACGAGCGCGAGTTGTTCTTTGAAACTTCCGAGCGCGAGTGACTGGTCCACGTTGATGACGCCACGCGTGGGATACATCGCGCCGTAGGCCGACACGATCGTGCCGCCCAGAGAATGGCCCACCAGCAGAGGGTCATCGAGCTGCAAGTCGACCACCACGTCATGAACATCGCGGGCCATCGTGAGCAGGTCGTAGGGCGCCTCGCGCACCGATTCGCCGTGTCCGCGCACGTCGACGGCGACCACGTCGTAGTGGTTCGCGAGCAAGGTGGCGACGGGATCAAAGGCCGTCAGGTTCTCGGTGATGCCGTGGACGAGAATGACGGGACGCCCGCGGCCCGCTCGCGTGAAGTGCAACATCTACAACCCCCTAGGCCCGCTCGACGGCGCGGAGCCACTGCTGGTACCCAAGATCGGCCATCGTCGGATCTTGGGGTTCGCATCGCCGTGAGGTCGACCACGTGGCAGCTAGTTCGTCGAGTCCACCGAAGACGCCGACCTCGAGCCCCGCGATAGTCGCGGCTCCGCGGGCCGTTGCTTCGAGTGACGTCGATCGCAGCACCGGTAGGCGGGACGACGTGGCCTGAAGTTGCAGGAGCAGATCCATGGCCGCCGCGCCGCCGTCCGCGCGCAGCTCGAGGAGTTCCACCCCGGCGGCAGCGAAGGCGTCGGTCATGGCTCGCACCTGGAAGGCCTGAGCCTCCACGACGGCCCGGGCGAGGTGCGCTCGGGTGGATCCCCGCGTGAGTCCGAGAATCACGCCGCGCGCGTCGCTGCGCCAGA
>Ga0208872_1000228_pt1 | contig 50105 bp, 52 predicted proteins | sample CryBogCBH12Aug08_FD_185508 | JGI IMG/M metagenome (GOLD analysis project Ga0208872, IMG submission 185508) | Freshwater microbial communities from Crystal Bog, Wisconsin, USA - CBH12Aug08 (SPAdes) | ecosystem: Environmental > Aquatic > Freshwater > Lake | place: Crystal Bog, Wisconsin, USA...
TGACGGGCAACATTCAAACGGGTGACGGGGCGTTGTTGACGGAAGAGTATGACACACCTGCCGTCGGCACGGGTAAGAACCTGATCCCGAGCGTGGTCATCACGAACACGGCGTCGGGCGCGGATGCATCGGGCAATTATGCGGTGACGTATGTGACCAACACCGGCACGATTACCCCGAATACCATTTCGACGACAACGGCGATTACCAGTATCTCGCCCAACTCGTCGACCTATGGTCAAACTGTCACCATCACAGCCACAGTCAGTTCAGTTCCGAGTGGCGGGACAGTGCAGTTCTATGATAATGGCACGACATTGGGAAGCCCGGTGAGTGTTGATCTTGTGACTGGCCAGGCCAGTTATACTGACAACACATTGGGTGTTGGGACACATCCGATTACCGCCACCTATAGCGGCTCTGGGTTATATGTATCGAGCACTTCGGCATCTTCTAATCTGATTGTGACTGCCGACACCCCAGTTCTGACGCTGACGGCAAGCGCCATCACCTATGGCCAGACGATTGCCGATTCGAGTTTGGTCGTGACGGAGGCCACTAACGTGAATAACGGCGCTGAGGTGTCGGGCACATATGGCTTTGTGGATACCACCATCAAGCCGAACGCTGGTGCCACAAATATCCAGGTGTATTTCCATCCTTCGGATACGACGGATTACAACAATGTGACGAATCCGGTTGTGGTGACGGTGTATAAGCTTGCCAATGATTTGGCCCTGGCCACCTCCAACAGCGGGACGAACGGTTATCATGACAGTGTCTATTTCACCGCCACGGTGATCACCAATGGTGTGACGATGACAGATGCCTCAGGCAATGTGGTGTTCTCCTACACCAATTATGCCACCACGGTTCACGCAACCTTTAGCACCAACAGCCTGGCTGCGGGAACAATAGACAGCTTGAGCATCACCAACCTGCCGCGCGGCACGAACCTGATCATTGCCGGCTATGTTGGCGACGGAAATTACGTTGGCTGGACGAACACGTTGGAGCAGGTTGTCACCAACCATCCGCCGGTGGCAACGTCGGTGAGCGTGAATCGGACAGCCGGATTGAACCTGCTAATCAAGGTATCGGAGTTGGCAACCAACTGGTCGGATGTGGATGGCGACACCATCACGTTGACCAATTTGGATCAAAGCACCAACTTTGTGAACCTGTCGCAGGTGAGCTGGACTGGATCGGCCTGGACCAATGGTGGCGTGTCTCCCACTTATGCCTATATCGGTTACACAAACACGCCTGGCTTTAGCACAAACAACGACCTGTTCACCTATACCATATCGGATGGATACGATTCGACGACTGGAACGGTCTCTGTGATAGCGGATCCGACAGTGTTGTTTGCTGGCCAGACGAATCAGGTTAAGCATCTGGCTAACGGACACTATGTGCTGAAATTCTATGGTGTGCCGGACTACAATTATTATATTGATAGTGCCCCGTATGTGACTGGTCCCTACACACCTTATGGACCGTTCAATCCGACTGCGGGCAATGAGACGACCAATCTGGATTTGGGAACAAGTTTAAGTGGCAATGGATATTTCCGCCTACGGTGGTTGCCGCCTCCGTGAGCTGACAATCATGGGATGAATTGAGATGGGCAGCGGTGCAATAGACTTGTCCGCCAGCCACAAATCAAAAATTAAATTTAAGCACGAAACAATATGAAAAAAATCATACTAATGATGCTGCTCTTGCTCACGGCAACGTGGGCACAGGCGACATTGACGCTTTCCCAGAAATTTGATAGTGGTGCTAGCGTCGGTTCCATCCCTGACGGCAACCCTGTGGGCATGGCGTTTGGCGGTAATTTTACTTACGCCGGTGCGAATGATCAGGTTTTGGGAGTGTCTGTGACTTTGGATATTACTGGGGGTTACAATGGTAATTTATATGCCTATCTGGTTGCTCCCAATGGCACGGTGGTGGTGCTATTGAACAAACCCGGAACCCCCAGCGGTAATCCGTTCGGCGCGCCTGGATCAGGTATGACTGCAGTTACCTTGGCGGACGGAAATCCGGGCGATGTAATTACACTGAATTCCTATGCCAACACAACTGCTACTATTAATGGTAATCCGCTTAACCCTACTGACCCCAATGGAGCCATCCAGACCGCGACAGAGTCGCCTGGGGTGGCGCTCACTGGAGCTTACAATGCCGCCGGCACACTGGCGAATTTTGATGGTTCTAGTGCGAACGGCGAGTGGACCTTGTTTTTCGCGGATCTGACCAGTGGCGGCGGGACGAGTATATTGAACGATTGGTCGTTGAACTTGACGGTGGTGCCAGAACCTGTGCTCATGGCGCTTCTCACGTTTGTCGCCATGCTTCTGGCTCTGGCAGGTTTAAAATGGGCTTGGAAAAAGACTTGATCCCGGCCAGTAAAACCATTCAGCCAAGAATTCATAACCACAGGTATAGCGACCTGTGTTATTTAAATTATTTCCGGCAACTTTTGGCTAGACCTTGCCGCCGTTCACCAGAAACAGCACCGCCATCCGCACAGCCAGGCCGTTGGTCACCTGTTCTAGAATCACCGAGCGGCTACAGTCGGCAATTTCGCTGTCAATCTCCACACCGCGGTTGATCGGGCCAGGGTGCATGATGAGTGCGTCCGGCTTGATCTTCGCAAAACGCGCCTTGTTCAGGCCGAACAGTTGCGTGTATTCACCGATGCTTGGAAACATCGTCTTGCGCTGGCGTTCGTGTTGGATGCGCAGGAGGTTGATGATGTCCGCGTCACGGATCGCTTCATCCACGTCGTACGTCACGCGGCAGCCCATCTGCTCAAAAGTTTTCGGCACTAACGTTGCCGGGCCGCAGAGCGTTACTTTGGCGCCGAGCTTGGTCAGCGTCCAGATGTCCGAACGCGCAACGCGGCTGTAAAGGATGTCTCCTAGAATCGTTACGTTCAGTCCGGCAATCTTTCCCTTTTTCTCGCGAATCGTAAAAGCGTCGAGCAACGCTTGTGTGGGATGTTCGTGCGCGCCGTCGCCGGCATTGATGACGTGGGCATTCAGCACGCGGGAGAGAAAATGCGGCGCGCCGCTGGCGCTGTGGCGGATGATGATGAAATCGGCGTTGAGCGCCTGCAAATTCAGCGCGGTGTCCTTGAGCGTCTCGCCTTTTTTGAACGACGACGCCTCGGTGGAAAAGTTCACGATGTCCGCGCTCAACCGCGTGGCGGCCAACTCGAAGCTCGTGCGCGTGCGCGTGGACGGCTCGACGAAAAGATTGACGACGGTTTTGCCGCGCAGTGCCGGAACCTTCTTGATGGCACGCTCGCCCACGGCTTTGAAGCCGCGCGCAGTGTCGAGCACGGTGGTGATTTCCTCGGCCGTGAGCGACTCGATGTCGAGCAGATGTTTTTGGGTCCAGGCCATAATTTATTTTTTTTTCAGGATGACTTCATCCTGGGCTGCTCCGGCTTCGGTGAGCAGCAGGGAAATTTTTTCATCGGCGGCCGTCGGCACATTTTTACCGATGAAATCCGCCTTGATGGGGAGTTCGCGGTGGCCGCGATCCACCAGCACGGCGAGCTGGATTTTTTTCGGGCGGCCGAAATCGTTGAGCGCGTCCATCGCGGCGCGTGTGGTGCGGCCGCTGAACAGCACGTCGTCCACCAGCACGATGGTCTTGCCGTTCACGTCGAACGGAATGATGGTTGGATGAATGGTCGGTGCCATGCGTTGATCCAAGTCGTCTCGATGCATCGCGGTGTCGAGGATGCCAAAAGGAACGGGATGGTTCCAGATGCCGGCGAGGATTTTGGCCAGGCGAGCGGCCAGATGGTCGCCGCCGACGGGAATGCCGACGAGCGCGACCTCGTTGCTGCGCTCATTGCGTTCGGCAATCTCGTGCGCGATGCGCGTGAGCGCGCGTTGAATCGCCGTGGCGTCAAGGATGACGGTGGTGTCAGACATAAAAAATCGCGAGCCGCTCCCGTTGGCCGGGGCTGGTTCGCGTTTTTGTTTTTGTTTTCATTTTCCTTTGCCACCTCGCTGGGTGACGTTAAAGGAACCAATGCTTCAGTTGGTATTCGCGGCCTGTCGGGATTTGCGCCATTGCGCGCGATGTTTAATGATCCAGTCCGTCAGCGCGCTTTCAAAGCCGATGTCCCGACCGGCTTTCTCCGACTCGATCCATTTGTGCCGCAAAATCTCCTCGCGTTCGGCCTGAAATTCCCGGTAGAGCGACGAATTTTTTAACAAGTCGCTGGTTGCTGCTGATTCTCTTGCCGCGTTGGACATCGTAAAATTAATTATGACTTCACACTAATTACAAGTGCCGTCTCTGGCAAATAAAATCTGAACGAAAAAACACCTTAAGGCCAAGTGTTTATGAAAATCACCGCAAATATGACCGGCGCGAGCAGGTGAAGGCGAAATTCAGTTTGCCTGTCCGATCTGTTCTCGTTGTTTCTCATTTCCAGCAATTCCAGTCCACCTCAGGGAACAAGTTGTCCCGCGCCTCGATTTCGCGGAGCCATTTTTGGTCGATTTTGCCGGTCGCCAGTTGCTCGTATAGTGCCAGAAAGCGCAGCAGATGATCTTTCACGCGGCGGCGTGCGTAATCGGGGCTCGTGCCGGCGCGTAGGATGAACGGCCAGTCGCTTGCCTGTGCCAGCAGCAATTCGCGCGCGGCCTGTTTCAGGGCGCGTGCGCGCAGGCCGGTGGCTTCGGGAAATCTGTTCGCCAGTTCCGTCATCCGGTCCTGGGCGATTTGCAGGTGAGGATAGATCCATTCGTTGGTCTCGTTGAGCCAGACGCGCCAGTAGCCTTCCTCGCCCCAGCTTGACGCGCCGGGCGTGGCGACTTGATTCGTCGGATGGCGCTGCAGATATTCGCCGGGCGTGATGAGGGAAATCTCCTTCTGTTCATGGCACAGTTTGCGCGCGAGAAAATCCAAAAACTCCGGCCCTTCATACCACCAGTGGCCGAACAACTCGGCGTCATACGGCGCGACGATGATGGGTGGACGATCCAGCAGTGGCGCGACCTGCTTCGCCTGCGCGATGCGTTCGTCGAGAAAATGCCGCGCGTGCTCGCTGGCGGCCGCGAGGGCGTGGTCGCGTTCGTAAACTTTTTTCTCGCTCGTGCCGGTGATGCGAAAATATTTCATTCCGGTGAAGCCACGGTTTTCCGGCGACGGCAGATGCGGTTTCACATAGTCGAAATCCAGATCGAAGCCGATGTCGCGATAGAAGTCGCGGTAGCGCGGGTCGCCGGGATAGCCCTCGTGTTTGCTCCACACCTGCCGGGAGGAATCAAAGTCGCGCCCGAAAGCGGCGACGCCGTTGGGTGTGAAAATCGGTGCGAACGTGCCGTAGCGCGGCCGGGGTTTGGCGTGCAAGATGCCATGCGTGTCGAGGATGAACCAGCGGATGTTCGCCTCCTGTAAAAACTTTTCGACGCCTTCGGCGTAGGCGCATTCGGGCAGCCAGATGCCCCGCGGATCCCGCCCGAAGCAACTCTGGTAATGGTCGCGGGCGGTGAGAATCTGCCCGCGAATGCTCGCCGGATGACCGGACATCAATGGCAGCAATCCGTGCGTGGCAGCGGTGGTGATGATCTCGAGCAGATGTTCGTCCTGAAACTGGCGGAAGGCGGAAATCAAATTGCCTTCGTAATGTCGCCACGTCTCCCTAGCCTGGCAGAATTTATGGTGATACATCCACGCCAGGTCGCGGAACTGCCGGTCCCAATGGGTGCGGTGGATTTCTTTTTCCGCCAAGTCGATCAAGCTGTCGAGATGCTTCGCGTAGCGGCTGCATAGCAGGGGATCGAGCAGCATCGCGCAGAGGGTGGGGGAGAGTGAAAGTGTGAGCCGCGCGGGCAACTGGTCGCGTCGCCAGCCCTGCATGAATTGAATCAGCGGCAGGTAGGTTTCAGTGACCGCCTCAAACAGCCAGCTTTCTTCCAGAAACTTCTCGTGTTCCGGGTGCCGCACAAAGGGCAGATGTGCGTGGAGGACGATGGAAAGATAGCCGGCCATAGCCAAAGATTACAGGTCGAGCTTGTCCGATATCCATTCCGCCAGCGAACGGGATTTGATGAGCATGACGGTGCCGGCGAGGCAGGGCAGGGATTTTACAACGAAAGAGAATGTTTCCACCGGCACATTTTTGTGGTGGCAGACGGCGACATACAACGCAATCTCTGCCAGCGCCCAACCCATGAGTGTGGCGGCAACAAACCGAACAAGCATCAAGGCTCCGCGTTCGGGGGAGTCCATGGTAATCACAGGTTGTCCGGCAACGGCGGCTTAAGCGACGGGTCTTGCGGCGTCGCGCCGACATCGCCAAGGTATTGCGTTTCGCGGACGAATCGCAGTTCCGCTGCGCGGCCATCGGTGCCATCACCGGAAATGGCGACGGCGGGCAGATCATACTTTCCATCCGGCAGGGCAAAACGGAAACTAAACGTGCCGTCGGAGCGCAATTTGATTTCGTGGCCGCCGAGCGTGACTTTGGCATCCGGCTCCGTTGCGCCGTAGATGATGAGTTCGGCGTTGACGTTGAACCAGAACCCCTTTGATTTTTCCGCACTCGCGCCGCCGAAAGGACTGGTCGGGCTGGAAGCAAGTCCGGGACTGGAAATTCCAAAGGCTGTCACTGGGGAGGTGGTGTCGCCGGCGTGCGCGAGGCGGCGGCGGATGAGTTCGGTGATTTCCAGAGAACCCATCCAGACGCGGCGGGTCTCGTCGATGCTGATGATTTTGGCGAGCGCCTTTTCCTGTTCTGGCGTCCACTGGCGCGTCGGTCCCGGCGCAATGACCGGTGAGTGGATCGAATGGGCGAAGCGCGGCAAATCCGGATGCCCAGCGCGGCGCAATTCCTCGATGGCCTGGGCGAGCGGAATGTTGTCGCGCACGGCGTCCTCGATGATTTGCATCAGACGCGCGAAGGGAAACTCGAATGGGATGGTGGCAAATTCAGTCGCGTCTTCTTTGGCCGCCGCATCCGGGGGAGTGACGGTCCCGCTGGAGGTGGCTACCCGCATCCATTTGCCGAGCGCGGAATAGTAGCCAAGTTCGGCGGCGTAGGAGTTACCGGCACGATCGACGTGGGCGAACCAGTGGCGTGAATCGGGATGGACGTGAATTTCGTGGGCGGGATGACCTTCGATTTTCCCGGCAAAAATACGGAGGATGAGATGGCCGTCGGTGGACTCGGTGTTGAAGGAATTCTGCTGCTCTCGGGTCAGATCCCAATGCGCGTAAAGCCAGTGCGGGTCGCGCGCGGTGAGGAACAGTTTTTTGGTGCCGTAGCTTTCCGGTAGTTCGCCGCCGGAAAAACTTTGTGCGGGCGGCGTGGCGCCGAGGGAATATTTTTCGCCGGGGCCGCCGATGGGCGAAGTGAGCGGCTCGTCGCCTTCGAGCAAAATCGGGGGCACGGCCAGCGGTTCATCTTTTTTGGCACGACTGGGACTGCGGTGACTTGCGGTCGGCGCTTCCGCTTCGGATTTAATTTCCGACTTTCCAGTTTTTTTGGCGACCGCCGGCTTGGGGGCAGCCTTGGGCTGGAAAATTTTTTTCACCGTGTCCACGGCGGCATCGAACAGTGGTTTGCGCGGCGAGCGTTTGGGTTTTTCAGTAGCAGAACTTTTAGCTGCGGTAGAGGTTGTCTTTGCATCAGTTTTTCTGACACGTTGGCTTTTAACGGCGTTGGCTTTTGAGGTTTCCGACGCGGATGCAGGCTTTTTTTTCATGAAAGCAGTCCTTGTTAGGCGGCAGGGATTTTGCCTAGAAAAAAGACTAAGCCGACTTCGACGTGGAGGCAATGTATTTTTTGCCAGCTTTTAATAGCTTGCCGCTGGCTGAGGCAGTGGGTAAGTTGGCAAAGCCTTTAGTTGCCCATTGTGATGAGCTCTCCAAAAAGAAAACAACCGGGTCAGCCCATGATTTTTGTCGTGGATGATGAGCCGATGTTGCTGGATTTGGCGGAGGCCATCTTGAGTCCGTTGGGTTATGAGGTGCGGACATTTCGTGATCCGGAAATTGCCTTGAAAGAATTTCCGGTTTTCCAGCCGGAAGTGGTCATCACCGATTACGCCATGGGACGGATGACGGGCATGGATTTGATCCGTGAATGCCGCCGGCTGAATCCGGGGCAGAAGATGGTGCTGGTCAGTGGCACGGTGGACGAACGGGTTTTTGCCGAGGCACCGGTGAAGCCGGATCAATTCATCACTAAGCCGTATCAGGTTCAGGAGTTTACCGACAGCATCCGGGCTTTGGCAACGGTGTGAGGAAATTAGGTTTTCCTTTTCAACTGATGGTTGGAGTGGCAAAATAAGATTTATATGAAAAAGAAAATTTTAATCGGCATCGGCATCGGTTTGGTCGTCGTCATTGTGATTGCGGTTCTTGTGGTGGGCTTCTTTCTGGGCGACGTCGTGAAAGCGGGCATGGAAACCATCGGCCCAAAAGTCACGCAGACCAGCCTTACGGTTGATTCGGTGTATGTCGGCATCCTCACCGGTTCTGCGGGGGTAAACAATCTGGTGCTCGGCAATCCGGAGGAATACAAGGCCAAGTCGCCAAATGCCATCACTGTCGGCAAGGCGGCTGTGAGCGTGGCGGCGGCATCGGTGCTGTCCGATAAAATCGTCATCAAATCGGTCGAGGTGCGTTCGCCGGAAATAACTTTTTTGGGAAATCCGCTGGGTGCTAACAACCTCAAAAAAATCATGGACAATGTGAACGCCTTTACCGGTGGCGCAGAAGCCAAGCCCGCTGCCAGCGCTCCCGAGCAGGCCGGTGCCAAAAAGCCGGCAAAGAAATTGGAGGTGGATGATTTTCTCATCAGTGGCGCGAAGGTGCATTTCAACGGTGTGACCCTGCCGTTACCGGACATCCACTTCACCGATTTGGGCAAAGGCCCGGACGGCATCACTGCGGCTGACTTGATCAAAAAAGTGCTCGGTGAAATCACCACGGCTACTCTCAAGGCGGTGGTCGGTTCGGTTGGCGACGCGGGCAAGGCGGTTGGCAATGAAGCCAGTAAAATCGGCAAAAGCATCGGTGGATTATTCGGGAAATAATCCTGGGGCAGAATTCACCGCCGCGCCGCGCGATTTTCGTTGCCAGCGCGGCGGTTTGCTTTTAGTGTCGAAGACGAATCCCTGATTTATTATGTATTTCGGCGTTGATTATTATCCCGAACAATGGGTCTTCCCCGCCGGTGGCACCGCTGAAAATCCCGAGGCGCAATGGCAGCGCGACGCCGAACTCATGGTCGCTGCGGGCTTTAACGTGGTTCGCATCGGTGAATTTTCCTGGGGTCTTTGCGAGACTGAGGATGGAAAATTTGATTTCGGTTGGCTCAAGCGGGTGATGGATGTTCTGGGCGAAAACGGAATCCAGGTCGTGCTTGGCACTCCCACGGCCGCACCGCCCATTTGGCTGGCTCAGAAACATCCGGAAATCCTGCCGGTGGACGAACGCGGTCAGGTCAAACATGCCGGCACCCGGCGCGCCGTTTGCCTCAACAGCAATGTCTATTGGGATTATTCCAAGCGTGTTGTTGAAGAGATGGCCCGCGCGCTTGGCGACCATCCGCAGTTGCTGGCGTGGCAGATTGATAATAGTCTGGGCGGCAATTACACCGAGGAGTCCTTTAACGAGGATACGCGCCGTGACTGGCATCTTTGGCTTGAAGCCAAATATGAATCCGTTGAATGCCTTAATCAGCGGATGGGGCTTCGCCACTGGGGGCAGGTTGTTTCCGCTTGGAATCAGGTGCCGATGCCGATGGTTTCGCCCGCGCAGCACAACCCGGCGCTGGTGCTCGACTGGAATCGGTTTTGCAGCGATACCATCGTGCAATTCGTCAAGATGCAGGCCGACATTTTGCGTGGGATCACACCCGACCGGCCGGTCACGACGAATCTCCGTGCGCTCCGTCACCGGTTCGACCATTTCGATCTAGCCGAGCAGTTGGATTTTGTTTCCATCGAAAGCACTGCCGCCATCAAGTCCAAACCGGCGGAAATCGCCTGTGAAATCGACATGCTCCGTTCGCTCAAAAAAAATCACATTCGCACGCCAGACGGTGACAGCGGCTTTTGGGTGATGGAGCAAAAAGCGGGCAACGTAAACTGGCAGGATGTGAATTCGCTGGTTCGCCCTGGAGTGCTGAGGATGTTCACATATCAATTGATTTCTCGGGGTGCCGCCGCCGTGCTTTTTTTCCGCTGGCGTCAGCCGCGCTTCGGCTCCGAAAAATTCCATGGGGCTGTTTTGCCGCATAATCTCGAGGGCAGCCGGCGGGTGTTCGATGAAATCGCCCACCTTGGCGAGGAGTTGAAGATTCTTTCGCCCGCCATCAAAGACACCCGCGTGGTCGCGCCGGCTTGCATTTTGTATTCGCACGAGAGCGATTGGATGTTGCAACAGCCCAACCAGCCCAACAAGTTTTTCAATCTGCGCGAGCACATCCAGCTCATCTACAACGCGCTCCATGATCGCAACATTCTGGTGGACTTTGCGCGCCCCTCCGAAGATCTGTCGAAATACAAGATCGTTTTTGCCCCCTCGCTGCACATGCTTTCCAGCAGCGATGCTGACCGGCTGAAACTTTATGTTCAAAACGGTGGCACGCTGGTCTCCACCTTCAACACCGGTTTGGTGGATGAAAACGGCATTGCGCCGGACAATGGTTTTCCGCATGACCTGACGGACTTGTTCGGTTTGGAGGTGCGGGAATTCGACATGCTTGCTCCGAACGAGGAAAATCATCTTACGTTCAAAGGCTTGTTCCCCACAAGTTACCTGCATCCGGCAAAATTCTGGTGCGATTTGATTGAGCCGAAGGGTTGTCAGGTTCTTGCGACCTATTCCAAGGATTTTTTTGCCGGCAAGCCGGCCATCACGCTCAACACCTTCGGCCTCGGCAAAGCCATTTACATCGGCACGCAAAGCCACCAGCACTTTTATCACGATCTCGTGTCATGGCTGAGGCAGGCGGCGGGACTGGTGCCTTTGCTCAAAGTTCCGGAAAACATCGAGGTGTCTATGCGGGAGAAGGAAGGTTCACGTGTTTTCTTCCTGCTCAACCATCAGAATTCCCCGGTGCGCGTCCAGTTTTACAAGCCGATGCACGATTTTCTGACCGGCCAGAACATTGTCGGCAACTATGACATGCCGCCGCATGGTGTGCTTGTCATTGATGAGCATCCCGACGTCAAATCTGCTGGCTAACGCACGGTATTTTTCATTTCCTCTGCGCGGTGATTGTTCTGGAATACATCCTCGGCGGTCTTGCCGGATTGAGCTGCGCGCTCAGTTGCTGGCAGTGGCTGGCGGCGAAAAAATTTCCCCTGCATCGAAAAATATTCGTTCCCGGTTTTGCACCCGCCGTTTCCATCCTCAAACCAGTCAAGGGTTGCGATGACACCACACGCGAATCATTACAGAGTTGGTTGAAACAGGAGTATGCCGGCCCTGTCGAGATCCTGTTTGGCGTTGCCAATGCAGCCGATGCAGCGGTCGAAACCATCCGGCAACTGATCGCGGAAAACCCTAAGGCCAACGCGCGTCTGGTTGTCTGTGAAAATCTCATCGGCACCAATGCCAAGGTCGCCAAACTTGCCCGGCTCGAAACCTTGGCGCAGCACGATTTGATTCTGATTTGCGACGCGGACGTGCGGGTGCCGCCGGATTTTCTCGCTAGCTTTGTCGCCCCGCTGCGCGATGAGAAATTTGGCCTGGTAAATTGTTTTTACCGTCTCGCCAATCCCGTCACGACGGCGATGCGCTGGGAGGCGGTCGCCATCAATGCGGATTTTTGGAGTCAGGTATTGCAATCCACTGCGCTTAAGCCGCTCGACTTTGCGCTGGGCGCGGCGATTCTTGTCCGCCGTCCGGCGCTGGATGAGATCGGCGGATTTCGTTTTATGGCTGACTGTCTAGCTGATGATTATCAATTGGGTCATCGCATCGCCAAAAAAGGCCGGCAGATTGCCATCTGTCCGATGGTTGTTGAATGTTGGGATGCGCCCCAAAGCTGGCGACAGGTTTGGAAGCATCAATTGCGTTGGGCACGCACCATCCGGGTCTGTCAGCCGCGGCCGTATTTTTTCAGCATTCTGTCCAACGCATCATTGTGGCCGGGGCTGTGGCTGGTGACTTCTGCGCTGACCTCTAAATCGTTTTGTCCTCTGTTTGCGGCGGTTTTCTTGTTGTTGTTGCGAATCATGATTGCACAGGATTTGCAGCGCCGTTTTACGCCGGAGCGAAGGTTGGTTTCTCCTGCCTGGCTCGTGCCGGTCCGTGACGGGTTGAATGCAGTCATCTGGTTCACTGCATTTACCGGAAACACCATCGAATGGCGCGGGCGGAAGATGAGATTGCGCCCAGATGGGACTTTGGAGGATGGTGGGCGCTGAGAAATCTGAACGTTTGCAAGAAATCATCTGATTCTAAAGTCCCTTCACAGTTTGTTAAATCAGAGCCTGCCTTAGGTGCAAACTATAATGATCTGGTAAAAGTGGTCACGGCATGGGCAAAGCTTCCTGCGCCACTCAACAAGGCAGCCATAGATGCTCAATGTTATGCCGACGCACGATAAATGCGTGGAGTTTTGTGAAAGCGGCGGCGAAACAAGGTGGCGAAATACTGGCTGGAATTGAAACCGTTCGCATAGGCGATTTCTGTAACCGGGCGTGCAAGATTTTCTCGGAGGTGGGCGGCGGCGCGGTCCAGCCGGCACTGGTTCAAATATTCCATCGGCCCGGCATTTACCAGTTCGCGACAATATTTGCAAAAGGCAGTGACCCCCATTCCGCAATGCGCTGACATGGTTTCCAGCGTCCATGGTTCGCCTATGTTGGAGTTGCATCTGGCAAGGTCGCGAAGGAATAGCTCCACGGTTCGGCGGCGGGAAGTTAGCTCGGGATTCTGATGTCTTTGCTGCTCGTCAAGCGCCGAAAGCATGCCGATCAAAAGCTGGTTCAGCAGGATGATGATACGTGATTCAACGTGTGGCTGCTTCCAGCGCAACACACAATTCGATAGTCCGCGAAAGGCGGCGGCGATTTCCGGCGAGGAATTCCAGACAGGGGTTTCGTTGTGCCGCAGCTTGCGCGTCAACTCTGCCCGGTCGCCGGGGGTCAACGCCACCCAGCGGGGCCATCGCCATTCTTGATTCGGTCGCCGGACGCCCACGTCGAGAATCAGCCAATGCAGTTTTCCCGGGCCAATATTCGGTGCCCCAAGTTTGTGGAGCTGCCACGGGCGGGTGATGGTGAAATGGCCGGAATAAAGTTCATAATTCTTCGCCTCAACGGAAAAGGACATCGTGCCGGTCTCGAGAAAGCAGATTTCAATTCCCTCATTACGGTGCGCCTCCAGACCCCAGTCCTGCGCACCTGCGCCGTTCCAGAAGCCGATGCTGGTGACGCCTGGTAGCTGCTCTGGCCGCATTAAAATACCAGGATAATGGCCTTTTGACAACGCATGCATCTGAATCTTGCCGCCGCGCACGGCGGCGAACTGCGGCGCACAGGTGTCGATTTCAAAGCGGGATTTATGACTGCGGTAAATGGGGGCGACGGTGACTGGCATGGATGTTCAATATCCTTCGCCGAATGATTTTGCAAGACTGGATCGAGCGGTTGGGGCATAGTCGGGTTTATCCAATGAAAAAACTATCCTGCTTACTATTGTCGGCCTGTGCGCTATTCCTTTCAACCTGCGCATTGTGTGCTCAACCTGCCAATAAAACCGCTGTCCACGACTGGCCGGCTGCCGATTCTGCCGCCGTCGCGCACTGGCAGTCGCTGCGGTTCGGCATGTTCATTCACTGGGGGCCGGTGAGCTTGACCGGCCACGAGATCGGTTGGTCGCGCGGCGCACAGACGCCGATTGAGGTTTATGACAATCTCTACAAGCAATTCAACCCGACGAATTTCAACGCCGACGAATGGGTCAGCATCGCCAAGGCCGCCGGGATGAAATACATCGTGCTGACCTGCAAGCATCACGATGGCTTCTGCCTGTGGGATACGAAGTTGACGGATTACAACATCATGCACACGCCGTTCCATCGCGATGTGGTGAAGGAACTCGCCGCCGCGTGCAAGCAGCAAGGCATTGAATTCGGCGCGTATTATTCCGTGACCGACTGGTATGACCTCAACTGGCCCACCACCAGTCCGGCCGGTAAGGTGAAACGGGACAAATCCAATCTGGACGCGTATGAGAAATATTTGCAAGGCCAGACGGCGGAATTGATCAAAAACTATGGCCCGCTGCTGACCGTCTGGAACGATGTTCCGCGCGAATTCGGCTTGCGTGGCGCGGCCACCATCAAAATGGTTCGCCAGCTACAGCCGAACATTCTCATCAACAACCGCACCGGCGACGGCGGCGATTACGATACGCCGGAGCAGAAGATTGGAAAATTTCAGCTGGACCGGCCGTGGGAATCCTGCATGACGGTTTCGGCGCACAACCATTGGGCCTGGGGCGGGGCGGACGACGGGGTGAAACCGGTCGCCGCGTGTTTGGACATGCTCATTCGCGGCGCGGGCGGCGACGGGAATATCTTGCTCAACGTCGGCCCGCGGCCGGACGGCGTGATTGATCCGGCGCAGGCCAATCTGTTGAAAGAAGTCGGCGCGTGGCTGGCCAAAAACGGTGAGAGTATTTACGGCACGCGCGGCGGGCCGTGGAAGCCAACGAAGTCCATCACCAGCACACGCAAGGGCAATACTATCTATCTTCACGTTCTGAAATCGGAAAGCGGCCGCGTGGAATTGCCCGCCTTGCCGGTGGAAATCAAGTCCGCCACTTTGTTAAGCGGTGAAAAAGTTTCCGCCAGCCAGCAGGCAGGCAAGCTTGTCGTTGAAATTCCCGCCGCCACGCTGGAGGCGATGGACACGGTTGTAAAACTGGAAGTGACGGGTTCGGCGCTGGAAATTCCGGCGCTGGATTTGACTGTGAAAGCCGTCCCGAATTCCGCCCAATAGTCCTTGCCCAAGCGCCCGGCATGAAAAACATCAGCCTGATTGACCTGGTCATCATCGTGCTTTACCTCGCCGGCATTGTCGGCGCGGGCGTGTGGGTCGGATTGCGCAAACGCAAGGGCGGTGAGGCGGGCAGCTATTTTCTCGCTGGCAACACATTAAGCTGGTCGTCCATCGGGCTGGCACTGTTTGCGACGAACATTTCCTGCTTGCACTTGGTCAGCCTAGCGCAGGCGGGCTACGATTCCGGTCTGCTGATGGGCAATTTTGAATGGATGGCCGCTTTCATGCTAATTGGCTTGAGTTTGTTTTTCGTGCCGTTCTACATGCGCGCCAAGGTTTCGACGCTGCCGGACTTTCTCGAAAAGAGATACGGCTCGGAATGTCGCGACTGGCTCGCCGGCCTCTCGATGCTCACGGCCATCATCTTTAACATCGCCTTTCCGCTCTCGACCGGCTGGCTGGTGTTGCACGGCGTGTTCGGCATTGATAAATGGGTTTGCATCATCACGCTGACGACGCTCACCGCCATTTACACGGTTCTCGGCGGCCTCTCGGCGGTCGTGCTGACGGAAACGATTCAAGCCGTCATTTTGCTGACCGGTTCCATCATCATCACCGCGCTCGCTTACACGAAGGCCGGCGGCTGGCACGGCATGACCGAGCAACTTCACGCGAGCGGAGAAACGATGAAACTTTCCATGTTGCGCTCGCCGACGGACGAGCCCGGCCTGCCGTGGTATGCGATTTTGCTCGGCTATCCCGCACTCGGCATCTGGTATTGGTGCGCCGATCAGACGATTGTTCAGCGCGTCCTCGGCGCGAAGGACGAAAATCACGCGCGCACCGGCCCGCTGTTCTGCGGCCTTATCAAGGTGTTTCCGGTGTTCGTCTTCATCCTGCCCGGCCTCCTGTTTCTGACGATGATTCAAAACGGCAAGCTGGACGGCGTTGCCCAACTCCGCGTCCGCAGCGAACAAACCGTCGCCGTCGGCAAACAATTTCAGCTCGAACTCTCCGGCAAATCGCTCGGTGGCCGGATTGAAAAACTCAGTTTCACCGATGGCCAGCCGCCGCTGGATTTGACCAAGGAACTCGCCAACGACGGCAAGCCGCTCACCTTGATGACCGGTCTCGACGCGAAAAAACTCATTTTGCCGGCCAATGTCACGGTGATGTCGTCGAAGGAAACTTACGGTCTGATGATCAAAAATCTGATGCCGGTCGGTTTGTTTGGCGTGATGGCCGCCGCACTGATGGCCGCGCTGATGGGCAATCTTGCGAGCGCGTCTAATTCCATCGCCACGCTGTTCAGCTACGATTTGTGGCGACGCTTCCGACCGCAGACGCCGGAGCACCGGCTGGTTTTAATTGGACGACTCGCGTCGCTCGCGGCGTTTCTGCTCGGCATCGGCCTCGTGCCGTTGCTGGACAATTACAAAAGCATTTTTGCCGGCATCAACGACATCATTGCGCACATCGCGCCGCCGGTGTCATGCGTGTTCGCCGTCGGCGTGTTTTGGCCGCGCGCGTCGGCGTTTAGCGCCAAGTGGACGATGTGGATCGGCTCGCTCACCGGCGCGCTGGTGTTCGCCGCCAAGACGCTGCATGTCTGGAAACCAGTGGCGTTCGGCTGGATTACGTCTTTTATTTATCTCACGCCGTTCATGCTGATGGCGTTTTATCTGCTCTGCTTCTGCATCGTGCTGCAAGTCTCGCTGACGTTGCTGCGGCCCAAATCGGCGGCGGAGGATCCGCAGAAACTTTACTGGCCGCATCCGTTTGACGCGCTGAAATCGCCTGGCTGGCCGGGTTTGGCGAATTATAAATTTCTCGCGGCACTGGTCTTCATCGCCATGTGCTCCTTGTATTACCTTTTCCGTTGAGCCAATCCATACCATGAAAAAAATCCTGTCCTGCTCACTGCCGCTGCTGGCGCTGATTTTAATTTCCGGCTGCGCCTCGACTCCGCCAGCCCAAGTTACGCGTTACGCCTGGGTCACCGGCCTCAAACCGGAAAAGGCCGCGCACTACGAAGATCTCCACGCGCATCCGTGGCCTAGCGTGAACAAAATGATCAAGGCCTGCCACATTCAGAATTTTTCCATCCACGAGCGCGAGATCAACGGTCAGCTTTATCTGTTCGCGTATCTTGAATACACCGGCACGAATTTCGACGCTGACATGAAGCGCATGGCTGCCGATCCGGAGACCGTGCGCTGGTGGAAGGAAACCGACCCGTGCCAGTCGCCGCTCCCGGACGCCGCCGCGAAGGGCAAAATCTGGAGCGACACCAAGGAGGTTTATTTTCTCAAATGAAAACCGGGCTGCTTCAGGACAAAGTCATTTTTCTCACCGGCGGCTCGACCGGCATCGGCCTCGATTGCGCCAAAGCCTACGCCGCCGAGGGGGCGAAAGTCGTGCTCGTCGCGCGCGGTCAGGAAGCGGTGACCAAAGCGGCGGCGGAACTCGGCGCGGAACATTTTGGCTTGCCATGTGATGTCTCCAACGACGCCGAGGTGCAAGCTGCGATTGAAAAAACTCTGGCTCGTTATGGCCGGCTCGACGCTGTCCACAACAATGCCGGCATCGCCACGCCGTCCAAGGCGATTCACGAAACCACGGACGCCGAGTGGGACGCGTTGTTTAACATCAATCTGAAAAGCGTTTTGCACACGACGCGCCACGCGTTCACCGCGTTGAAGACGAGTAAGGGGACGATTCTCAACACCTCGTCGCTCGTCGGCGTCATCGGTCAGGAAATCCATGCCGCCTACACCGCGACGAAGGGCGGCATGAACACGCTCACGAAATCCATGGCGCTCGACTACGCCCGGCACGGCATTCGCGTGAACGCCGTCTGTCCCGCCGGCACCTGGACGCCGATGCTCCGCAAATGGTGCGCCGAGCAGCCCGACCCCGGTTCCATCGAGCGTTATCTTGATGAGATCCATCCGCTCGGTTATTGCCCGGAAGGCGACGCGATTGCCGACGCCTGCGTTTATCTGCTTTCCGACAAGGCGAAGTTCGTGACCGGCCACATTATGCATGTCAGCGGCGGCGCGGAACTCGGCTATCGCCGGCCACTTTGATTTTATGATCCAAAAAGTTTCCACGCGCGACGCCCGTTATCCGATCGGTTCCGGCCACGGCAGCGATGCGATTCACAAAGACCCGATTTATTCCTACGCCGTCACGCTGTTGCGCGACGATCGGGGGCGCACCGGCAGCGGACTCGCCTTCACGCTGGGTGAGGGCAATCAGCTTGTTTGTGAAGCCGCCAGGTTTTACGCGCAACGGCTTGTCGGCAAATCCATCGAGGAAATCATGGCGAATTTTGGCGCGTTGCAACTGGCGATGGCCGACGAACAGCAGTTTCGCTGGCTCGGACCGCACAAGGGAATTGTGCAACTCGCGCTGTCGTCCGTGACGAACGCCTGCTGGGATTTGTGGGCCAAGATGCGCGGCGTGCCGCTGTGGAAACTGCTGCTCGACCTCACGCCGGAACAAATCGTCGCCACGCTGGATTTATCTTATCTCGAAGACGAACTCACACGCGATCAGGCGTTGCAAATTCTTCGCGCCGCGCAACCGACCCGCGCCAGCCGCGAAGGTGTTTTGAAGTCCGGTTATCCCGGCTACGACACGAGCGTCGGCTGGTTCAACTATTCCGACGAACTCGTCCGCGAAAATTGCAAGCGCGCGTTGGCCGCCGGCTTCACCGCGATGAAATTGAAAGTCGGTTCGCGCGATGCTGATCGTGATTTGCGCCGCGCCGCCATCGTCCGCGAAGTCGCCGGTGACAAGGCGCGCGTGATGGTGGACGCAAATCAGCAATGGACACTGCCGCAGGCGCTCGACATCTGCCAGCGCTTGCGCGCCATCAATCCATTCTGGATCGAAGAGCCGACGCATCCCGACGATATCCTCGGCCACAAAACGCTGGCCGACGCCATCGCGCCGACGAGGCTTGCGCTCGGCGAGCACGTTCCAAACCGCGTCATCTTCAAAAATTATTTGCAGGCGAAATGCGCCGGCTTCATCCAGGTGGACGCCGTGCGCGTGGCGGGCGTGAGCGAATTTCTCGCCGTCAGCTTACTCTGCAAAAAAATCGGTGTGCCCGTTGTGCCACACGTAGGCGACATGGGGCAGTTACATCAGCACTTGGTTTTGTTCAACCACATCGGCATCGCGCACGACGTGGTTTTCCTCGAACACATCCCACACCTGCGAAAACACTTTGTGCATCCGTGCCGCGTCGAAGGCGGCGTTTACCAGACGCCGCAGGACGTCGGCGCGAGCTGTGACTTAAAGGCGGAATAAATGGATTCTTTGCCGGCCATCGTCGATTCGCACGTCCACCTGTGGAATCCGCAGCGGTTGCGCTACGCGTGGCTCGACGGTTTGCCGACATTGCACCAGGAATTTTTGCCCGAACAGTTTGCCGCCGCCAGCGCGTCTGCGAACGTGGTGAAAATGATTTTTGTGGAGTGCGGTTGCGAATCATCACAAGCGTTGGACGAAGTCGATTGGATTTGCGTTTTGGCAAAATTCGAACCGCGCCTGCGTGGCATCGTGGCGCGCGCGGCGCTGGAAAAAGGCGCGGCAGTTCGCGCCGATTTGCAAAGCCTCGCCGCTCGCCCGCTGGTCAAAGGCGTGCGTCGGAATTTGCAAGGCGAAGCGGATGCGGATTTTTGTTTGCAACCGACCTTTGTGGCCGGGGTGAAATTACTCGCGCAATTCAATTTCACATTTGACCTTTGCGTTCGCCACGAACAATTGAGTGCCGTCACCGAGCTCGTTCGCCGCGTGCCGGAAGTGCAATTCGTGCTCGACCATTTCGGCAAGCCGCCGGTGAAAGCCGGAAAAACCGAACCGTGGGCGACGCAACTACGGGCGCTGGCGCAGCTACCGAACGTTGCCTGCAAAATGTCCGGCCTCACCACCGAAGCCGATTGGCAAAACTGGCGGCTAGAAAATTTGAAACCGTATTTTGACATCGCGCTTCGGGCTTTTGGGCCTGACCGTGTGTTGTTCGGCGGCGACTGGCCGGTAAGCACGCTGGCGACGGATTATTCGGGCTGGCTGGCGACCGTTCTCGTATTGACCGCCGGTGCCGGCGAAAGTGACCGGCAAAAACTCTTTCAATTGAACACCGAAAGAATCTATCGTATCTGACGTTTATGGCTGCCATTAAAGGAATTTTTGTTCCGAACATCGTGCCTTACGACGCGCAGGGGCGCATCGCCGAGGATGAATTGCGCCGCATCATCCGCTGGCTGGTGAGCAAGGGCGTCACGGGTTTTTATCCGAACGGCAGCATGGGTGAGTTTATTCGGCTGAGCTACGAAGAACGCAAGCGCGTGTTGAAGATTGTCGTCGAAGAAGCGGCGGGCAAACCCATCCTTGCCGGCGCGGCCGAGCCGAACGTGGATCTGGTTTTGGAAATGTGTCGCTACTGCGCCGACCTCGGCTGCCGCGCGGTGTCCATCACCGGGCCGTATTATTACAAGCTTACGCAGGAAAGCATCGAGGAATACTTCCGCGAGATTGCCGCGAAGTCGCCGATTGACATCGTGGTTTACAACATCCCGGTCTTTGCGAATGAAATTTCCATTCCCGTTTTGAAGCGGCTCGCACTCGACTGCCCGCGCATCGTCGGCACGAAGGACACGAGCAAGGACATGTGCCGCTTTCAGCAGACGCTGCTGGAGATTAAGCCGCAGCGGCCGGATTTCTCCGTGCTCATCGGCTGGGAGGAATTGCTTTGCACCGCGATGTTCATGGGCGCGGATGGCGGGACGCTTTCGAGCGGCGGCGTGGCCCCGGAAGTGGTGATGAAACTTTACAACGAAGCCCGCGCCGGCCGCTGGAACGAGGCGAAGCAAACACACGCCAAATTGCTGGAACTGTTCTCTCTGATGGTGGGCGCGCCGAATTTCCCCGAAGGCTTCCGGCAAGGCTACGAGCTGCGCGGATTTCAGGCGGGCCACGCGCGGTTTCCCCTGTCGGACAACGAAGAAAACCTCATCGTGCAGATGCGCAGCAAGCTGGCCTGCGTGCTGGCGGACTGCGGCTTCGCCGAAGCGGCGGGTGAATGTCAGCGTGTCGAGTGCGCTGTGACAAAAGTCCCGCCAAACCGTGTGGACATTGAAAACCTCGTGCGCGAGGTGATGGGCAAAATGCTGGCGCAGAAAAAATAATTTTCCATGACCTCTCTGGGTTTCATTGAAGTTCCGTTCTTGAGTGTGGCTGCCGTCGTCGCGGATTCGGCGGCCAAGGCGGCGCGTGTATCCATTCTTGGCTTCGAGGCGACGGGCAATGAGAACATTTTGATCCGGCTTGGCGGCGGCGTGGCTGATGTCCAGGCCGCGCTGGCCGTGGCCGACGAGACCGCCACGCGTCTAGGCAGTGCCGCCGTGGTGCAAGTCATTCCGCGTCCCGCCGAGGGCATGGACGCGATGATCCATTTTCCGAACGCGCAAAATCCGCTCTACGGCGGCCGCGACCAGTTTCTGCCAACTGATTTTTCCCAACCTGAAAATAAAATTATGAGCAATAAACCAGAAGCTATCGGCATTCTTGAAACACAAGGATTGACGGCCATCCTCGAAGCGACGGACGCGATGCTGAAAGCCGCGAACGTCACGCTCGTCGGCAAGGAGAAGATCGGTGCGGCCTACGTCACGGTCATCGTGCGCGGTGACGTGGCGGCGGTGACGGCGGCGCTGGACGCCGGCAGCAAAGCCGTCGGCTCGCTCGGTAAACTCATCGCGGCGCACGTTATTGCTCGGCCACATGACGATTTGACAGCGCTGTTGCCGAGGTGAGATGGTCAGATTTGCTTTGTGATATCCATGGATTTGCATTTATTCATTAAATGTATTTCAGGCGGAGATCGAGTGAAGGTGGGGAAATTTTCGAAGCCGTTCAAAATAGGGGTAGTATGGCCCGCTTTGTCGCTGCCCGATGCGGAAAGGCCAATGGTGGGCGCTGAGGGATTCGAACCCCCGACCCACAGCGTGTAAAGCTGCTGCGCTACCACTGCGCCAAGCGCCCGACCGCCGTTACGCTACCAAGTCCGTCCCCTGACAACAAGCTTGCGGGCGGACTTATTTTTGCTATTTTGACGGCTCGTTTTTAACGGAAATTTAACCAAAGCAAATTATGTCACAACATCGCAGTCTCCGCGCCGCATCCACCTTGGGTGGCAAACGCAATGTTCTCAAGCGTTTTGAACGCACGGCGCTCTTGGAAAAGCGCGGTCAACGCAAAACCGGCGACAAGATCACCGGCCTGCGCAAGACCAAGCCGGAAGCCTAATTTTATTGCGGGTAGGTGATTTCAGCTTTTCGGATTTGATTGGGGCGACGGTTGCCGCTAATCCGCGATCAGGAATCAGAAATCCGCAATTTGCCGTGGTTCGCCTCCAAAAATTTCTTGCCGATGCCGGCGTGGCTTCCCGCCGGGCCAGCGAGCAACATATTTTGGAAGGGCGTGTCTCGGTCAACGGACAAGTTGTCCGCCTGCTGGGCACAAAAGTTGATCCGGATCATGATCAGGTGGCGGTGGACGGCAAAATCCTTCGCCCGAAGAAACTGGTCTACATCGCCATGAACAAACCGGTGGGGTGCGTTTGTTCGCGCAAGGATGAACTGGACCGGCCGACGATTTACCAGTTGCTGCCGCGCGAATGGGATACCGTCCAGTCAATCGGACGGCTCGACTACAACAGCGAAGGATTGATTTTTCTCACCAATGATGGACAATTTGCCCTGCGGCTGTCGCATCCGCGTTACGGCATCCGCAAGAAATATCTGGCGACTGTCGAAGGCGAAGTGACGCCCGCGTTGCTGGAGCTGTTCAGACGTGGCATTTTTCACGAGGGCGAAAAGCTCAAGGCGCTCGCGGCCAGAATCGTTTCCGGCACACGGCATAAAAGCGTGGTGGAACTGGAATTGGGCGAAGGCAAAAACCGGGAAGTGCGGCGGATGTTTGAGTCCCAGTCGCTCACGGTGAAAAAATTGCAGCGCACGCAGATCGGAAAAATCAAGCTTGGTGAACTAAAACCCGGCAAATGGCGCACATTGAACGCGGTTGAGATTAAAACTTTGATTTCAGATTTATGAAAACGAACTGTTGGTTGGTTTTGGGAACCATGCTCGCCACGACTGCCGTGGCGCAGGTCAACACGAACGGACTGCCGGAGATTCCCGCACCAGTCATTGGCGCGGCTGCCGCCCCGGCACCCAGCGCGCCGGCCAGTGATGCGTCAAAAAAGGCTGCGCCGGTCAAACATAAAAAGAAGACCGTCGCCAAGCCGGTTGCGCCCGCCAAAATTGTTGAGACTCCGGTCACGCTGGTTCCCGGCACTGCCGTGGTCAGCGCCGACAACGTGAATTTCCGCGGTCAGGCCGGTTTGAAGGGCGAAGCCCTCGGCCATCTGAAAAAAGGGGATGTCGTCACGGTCATCGCGCAAATCAATCTCGACAAACCCAAAGCCGGTGAACCTTCCCAGTGGGCGAAAATTGCGCTGCCCGCCGGCCTCAAAGTTTGGGTCAACTCCCTGTTCATCGACACAACGAACAAAGTCGTTGCCACCAAGAAGCTGAATCTGCGCGCCGGCCCCAGCGAAAACTACAGCGTGCTCGGCGTGTTGGAAAAAGGTGCTTCCATTTCCGAGATCGCCAGCAAAGGCGACTGGACGCAGATCGAAGCGCCGACCAACGCCTTTGCTTTTGTCGCGGCGGAGTTTTTGAAACAAGAGGCTCCGGCGAGTGCACCGGTGCCGACGCCAGCCCCGGCGGTCGAACCCGTGCCGGCTACGACCAGCACCGTGGCCGAGGCGCAACCCATCGTGACGCAACCGATGGCGACTACCCCCGCTGCTGTCGTTGAAACACCCGCTCCGCCGGTGGCGATGGCTCCCGTTGCCCCCGTCGTCCCGCCAACGATTCCGGAAGTCGCTCCGAACTTTCCCCCGGTCGTTGTGGAGACCAATCTGCCGCCTCCTCCTCCGCGCGTGGTGACGCACGAAGGTTATGTCCGGTCATCGATTAGTATCGTGGCACCGACCTATTTTGAACTTTATGATCCTGCCACCAGCGTGGCCATCAACTACCTTTATTCGCCGACGACGAATTTGGATCTCGCCCGCTACAACGGGTTTCACATCGTCGTCACCGGCGAGGAAGGTTTGGATGCCCGCTGGAAGGACACGCCGGTGTTGAACATCCAGAAAATCTACGTTCTCTCCACCAACGCACCATCTGCGAAGCAACCTTGAGCGCCGCGCCCGCCAATCTGATTGACGGCCGCGCCATCGCCGCGCAGATCCAGCAGGAACTTACCGCGCGCGTGGCACAACTCAAGCAACGCGGCGTGGTTCCCGGCCTTGCGTTCGTCCGCGTGGGCGAAGATCCGGCGTCCAAAGTCTATGTCGGTCGCAAGGAAAAGGCCTGTGCCGAACTGGGCATTGTTTCCGAGACGCATGTTTTGCCGGAAAAAACTTCCGAGGTGGAACTGCTTGCGCTCATTGGTAAATTGAATTCCGCCACGCATCTGCATGGCATTCTGGTGCAGGCACCGTTGCCGAAGCAAATTCGCGAATCGGTCGTCTTTTCAACCGTGCTGCCGTCGAAAGATGTGGACGGTTTTCATCCGGTCAACGTGGGCAAGCTGATGCTTGGCGACGAAACAGGATTCAAGCCCTGCACGCCGGCGGGGGTGGTTGAATTGCTTGTCCGTTCCGGTGTGAAGACGGAAGGCGCGGAGGTCGTCGTTCTCGGTCGCGGCAATATTGTCGGCAAGCCGATGGCGGCGATGCTTTGTCAAAAGGGCAGGGCGGCGAACGCCACCGTGACTATTTGCCATTCTGCAACGCGCGACATCAAGGCACATTGCCGACGCGCGGACATCATTGTCGCCGCGATGGGCGTTGCGGAATTTGTGAAAGCCGACATGGTCAAGCCCAGCGCGGTCGTGATGGACGTGGGCGTGAACCGCATGCCTGACGCAGGTTCCAAGACCGGCACCAAACTGGTAGGTGATGTCGCTTTTGCGGAGGTTCAGCCGATTGCCGGAAAAATCACGCCAAATCCCGGCGGCGTCGGGCCGATGACAATCGCCATGCTCTTGCAAAACACCGTGCGCGCGGCCGAACAATCTGCAATCAACTAAAAACTAAAAATTTAAAACTAAAGATTTACGATGCAAGCCACCCGAATCCTTCCCGATTTACAATGCTCGCTCCTGTGCGAGGAAGTGCGCCAGGAAATCAACGGCAATCTTTTCATCATCGGCGTCGTCAATGTCCTGCGTGTGCCGCAGGTGCCCATTGTCGCGGGCCGCGTGTGCATCATCAACCGCTGGACGGCAGGACTCGGCCAGTTCAACGAATCCGTCCGGCTTGTCGCGCCCGACCAGACCACGGTCATCAGCAAGGGCGAAAACAAGTTTGAGCTGCGCGATCCCGCGATGAGCGCAACCAATGTGATGTTTTTCGGCAACGTGAAAATTGAGACTGCCGGCACGTATTACATCGAAGTCTTGGTGGATGACGTGATGAAGCTGCGCTATCCCGTTCCGGTCATCCACACGCCGCTGCCGAACCAGCCGCCGTCCGCGCCCGAAAAACAGGGCTGATTTTTTCGCGCCCTTTGTGGCATCATCTGCCGCGTGAGCGCGTTGAATGAACCGACCTATGCCTGGGAGCCGCTGACGCCGCGTGGTGTGGCGGCCTTTGCCCGCGCCTCGCTGGAACGATTGCTGGTCGTGCAGGGAATCTTCGCCGCGCTCGCGGCGGCCTGTGTGGTGTGGTTTCTTTCCGATGGGGTTTTTCCCGTGGCGGATGCCGTCATCAGCCAGTTGCCCGAGCAGGGCGAAATCCGCGCCGGCAAACTCGACTGGCACGATGAATCGCCTGTGGTGCTTGCGGAAAACAATCTGTTCGCCGTCAGCGTGGATCTGGAGCACGGCGGCAAACTGCGCTCGCCGGCGGATTTTCAACTGGAGTTCGGCAAAGAGTCCGTGTGCCTATTTTCCCTCTTTGGCGAAGGCGAGGTGTTTTATCCCGCCGGTTATGTCATCGCCGTGAACCAGCGCGAGGCCCGGCCAGCGTGGGGGGCGTGGTCGCCGAATATTTTGGCGCTGGCGGCCATCGGCACGTTTTTTGGCATGCTGCTGGTGTGGTTGGCGCTGGCCACGGTTTATGTTCTGCCGGTCTGGCTGGTTTGTTTTTTCTGGAACCGCGACCTTGATTTTCTTGCCAGTTGGAAACTGGCCGCCGCCAGTCTCATGCCCGGTGCGTTGCTGATGTCCGTGTCGCTGGTCTTATACGAACTGCATGTGTTTGACCTCGTGCAATTCTGTTTCGCGGTCGGCATGCATCTGGTGATCGGCTGGATTTACCTGTTCGTCAGCCCGATGTTCCTGAAACGCAATCTGCCGGCGGAGAAGAAAAATCCGTTTGCCGACTCGGCAAAGAACTGACGTCGCTGGAAAACTGCAAAGCAAAACCCCGCACGCAACAGCGCGCGGGGTTGGTTTGTCCCCACAAAATTTAGCCGGCGATGACGCCCAGATCCACCGGTTCCACGTTCACGCCCTGTTTCTCCAGCCACTTGATGGCCTTGGCGACTTCGCCGTGGGCGCCGTCGAGTTCCAGACAGACGATGCCGATTTCGTCTGTGATCGTCGCTTGACGGATATTTGTCACGACCTTGAACTTCTTGGCGACCTCCCAGATGAACGGCTTTTTGATGAGCTTGGGCGGATACATCAGCCACAGGCGCTGCTGCGTTGGCGAAGAAGCCTTCGTCGCCGGAATTTTTTTCTTGGGCGTGACCATAAATTAATTCCTAGCCGCCGGCGATGGCGGGGATGATGCTGATTTCGTCGCCGTCTTTGAGGGCAGTCTTGCTGCCTTGGAGGAAGCGGATGTCTTCCTCGTTCACATAGACGTTCACGAACCGGCGGACTTCGCCTTTTTCGTCCACCAGACGTTCGGCGATGCCGGGGAACCGCGCTTGCAGTTCATCAATGGCTCCACCGATGTTGGCGGCGTTGACTTCGACCAGCTCCTCGTTGTTGGTCAACTTGCGGAGCGGCGTGGGAATGCGGACTTTTTTTGGCATAAATTTAATTTTTACTCGCAGCTTGGTTAAAAATTACACCGGACTGAGTGTTTGTTAAAACAATAAATTCTTCTCGCAGTAATGTTCCAGCGCGTTCACCGAACTCTCCTCCGGGCTTGTCGGAGTCGAAGAATCGGACGCAAACTTTTGCCAAAGCTTGATTCGTTGACTGCCATTCTTTAACGGCTGCGAAAATTTGTTCCTGAATTTCAGAGTTAGTTACTCTATAAATGTCTAATCCAGCAGAATTTCGACCTGCGTGCCAAAAAACTGGAGACTGATTTTTGTCCGGCAGTGACTTATCGATAGTTTTAATCCTTTGCGAAACATAACCGCTAAGTTGGCGTGCTCTTTCCGCATCGTCGGCACAAGCAATGTTGTGTATAGACGCACTAAATGGCTTGATAAAGAACTCGTAAAGCGCACCGAAGCCGGCAACCAAAAGCAAAATTGATAAAATCAAAATTGTTAGTTGGCTGCCGTTTGGTGGTTTCAATTGTTTTAGGCGTTTACTTTTTCTTCATGCGCCAGTAGCGCCTCAAACTCGCGCAGGCTCGGCTTGATTTCGCGCGGTTTGCCGCAATAGCCGTTGACGGCGTCGAGCGTTTTGAGGCCGTTGCCGGTGACGCAGATGACGGCGGAATCATTTTTCGGGATCTTGCCGGACGCAATGAGTTTCTTGGCCACGCCCACGGTCACGCCGCCGGCGGTCTCGGCAAAAATGCCTTCCGTCTCGGCGAGCAGCTTGATCGCGTCGCGGATTTCGTCGTCGGTCACATCGTCGGCCGCGGCGTTGGTTTCGCGCATCACTTTGAGCGCGTAAAAACCGTCCGCCGGCGTGCCGATGGCGAGCGACTTCGCAATCGTGTCGGGCTTCACCGGCTTGAAGAAATCCAGGCCGGCGCGTTGCGCGGTGGAAATCGGCGAGCAGCCGGTGGCTTGCGCGCCGTAAACTTTCGGCTGCGTGTCGCTGATGAGACCGACCTTCACGAGTTCCTGATAACCCTTGTGAATCTTGGTGAGCAGCGAACCGGACGCCATCGGGACGATGGTGTGCTGCGGCGCGCGCCAGCCGAGTTGCTCGGCGATTTCATACGCCATGCTCTTGGAGCCTTCGGCGTAATACGGGCGCATATTGACGTTCACAAACGCCCAGCCAAATTTGCCGGCGATCTCGGCGCAGAGACGGTTCACTTCGTCGTAATGGCCTTTGATGCCGATGACGTTGGAACCGTAAATGAGCGAGTTGAGAATCTTGCCCTGTTCCAAATCGGACGGAATAAAAACATAGCTCTTCAAGCCCGCGCTCGCCGCATTGGCGGCAACGGAGTTCGCGAGATTGCCGGTGGACGCGCACGCGACGGTCTTGAAACCAAGTTCCTTCGCGCGGCTCAACGCAACGCTGACGACGCGGTCTTTGAACGACAGCGTCGGATAATTCACGGCGTCGTTCTTGACGTAAAGTTCGCGGATGCCGAGCGCCTTCGCGAGGCGGTCGGCTTTGACGAGCGGCGTGAAGCCAACCAGCGGGCCAACGGTCGGTTCGCCGGCGATGGGCAGCAACTCGCGGTAACGCCACATGGTTTTCGGGCGCGACGCGATGATTTCGCGCGTAAGCGATTTTTTGATGCGGTCGTAATCGTAGGCGACTTCGAGCGGGCCGAAGTCGAATTCACAAACGTGCGTCGCTTCGAGCGGGTATTCGCGGCCGCATTCGCGGCATTTGAGCGCCTTCATGTAACCTTGATGCTTTTCACTCATAAAATATTCGCGTTCGATTTGGGCAACAAAAAAGCCCCGACTCACAAGGAGAAGGGGCGACAAAACGGTTGTGCTCTTCTCATTTTTCCCCAAGCCAATGACGCTTGAGCTGGATTTGGCACCTGTCACTGAAACTAAATTCGGTCGGTTGCCGTGGTGTCATCGGGCCAGTCCCTCAACCACTCTTTATGAGTCCGTCAAATCAACGGATACGGATAGAATGATTCAAATAAGTAGAACTGTCAAAAAAAATTTCCAGCGGGGCCGGCTTACTTCGTCAAATCCACGAAGTTTTTCAGCAGTTGCAGGCCGATTTTCTGGCTTTTTTCCGGGTGGAACTGCGTGGCGAAAACATTGTCGCGCCAGACCGAGGAGGCGAAGTTGTCGCCGTAATCCGTGCGGGTGGCGATAATGGAACCATCCACCGGCTGCGGATAAAAACTGTGGACGAAATAGACATAGCTGCCGCTGGCTATGCCGCGATACAGCGGGCAATCCGGTTTCACGATCTCAATCTGGTTCCAGCCGATCTGCGGAATCTTGTGGACGGGCTTTTCCGTGAAGCGCACGACCTTGCCTTCAAATACGCCAAGGCCGGCGGCGCAGGAATTGAACTCCTCGCTCTTCTCGAACAGCGCCTGATAGCCGACGCAGATGCCGAGAAATGGTTTGCCCGTCTTGATAAAATTCTTCGCCGCGCCGAGGAGTTCCTGTTTTTCGAGCGCGTGGATGCAGTCGTCGAACGCGCCCACGCCGGGCAGCACGAGGCCCCGCGCATCGCCGATTTCATCGGGGCGTTGCACGAGGCGCACGTCCGCGCCGACCTTGAGCAGCGATTTGTGGACGCTGCGGAGGTTGCCGGAGCCGTAGTCAAGCAGGGCGATCATTTTAAGGTTTTTTTGAGCGGCGAGTGGTGGGCTTGGCGCTTTTTTTGGATTTCAAAAATTTTTTAATGATCAGGATATGCAACTGGTCTTTATCCCGTCCGATGGCAGTTTTGCTGCGGCAAATACGTTCGAGTGGCAACACGGGCACTTTCAGCCCATGGAACGGCATCTGGATGGCCCGGCGGTATTCGCGGGAAAAAACTTCCAGTCCGGTGATTTCGTAGATGAAATCAACCGGAGTGTCGTCTTCCAGATACACTTTGTTCGCGCTTTGAACCGTTGCCTTGAGTTTGCGGCAAATGTTTTGCACCCGGACGTATTGCCGCGCGGGCAGGCCAACCCAGATGTCCACATCAATCGTAGAAGCCATGACGCCTTGCAAATTCGCCGCCGACATGCCGACGAGCATGAAATCTATCGGCTCGGCTTGGAGCGCGGCGAGTAGTTGAACAAGCGCAGGTGATTTTGAGTGAGTTGCCATCGTTCTTCAGGAGTGGCGGCGAGACCGAGCGCGTGGAGAGATTTTTCGTCGTCGGTCATGCCGCGGATATGCTTTAGCCGCGCAAACATTTTTGCGGCCCGCTCTGGCAGTGGTGCCAAAACTTTAAGCTTCCGTTTCACGCCTTGAACATATCAGACCGCCGTCGCCAGTTCACGCTCTGTTTTCAAGCGCAGTTGGCCGCACGCGGCGTCGATGTCGTGGCCTTTTTCGCGGCGCAAGGTGCACACGACTTTCTGCGCCTTGAGCGCGCGGAGAAATTGTTCGCAAGCCTCTTCGTCGGGTCGCGTCCACGGCAGATCCTCGACCTTGTTGTAAGGAATCAGATTAACCTTGGCATTCAGTCTTTTGGCCAGTGTTCCCAGCGGGCGCGCCTGATCGAGGGAGTCGTTCACGCCGGCGATGAGGATGTATTCAAAGGTGATCATGCGTCCGCGCCGGGACTGGTAGTAGTCCAGCGCGGCGGTCAGTTCCGCGAGTGGATATTTTTTGTTCACCGGCATGATTTTGCCGCGCACCTCGTCGGTCGCGCCATGCAGCGAGATGGCGAGGGAAAACTGCTCCGGCTCGTCGGCAAACCGGCGGATTTGCGGCGCGAGCCCGCTGGTGGAAACGGTGATCTTGCGTGCACCGATGCGTCCGCCCCACGGCGAATTGAGCAGCCGCAGCGCCTTCAGCAGATAGTCGTAGTTAGCCATCGGTTCACCCATGCCCATGACGACGATGTTGTCCACGACACGCTCGGTGGGAAAGGCGTTGCCGGGATTCTTGGGAGTTGGCAGTTCGGAGCTGGCCGATGGGGTTTGGTTTTCCGACGCGCAAAACCGTTCCACGCTCAAGACCTGTTCAACAATCTCATGCGGCAGCAGGTTGCGCTTCCAGCCGTCAAGTCCGCTGGCGCAGAATTTGCAGCCGTAGGCGCAGCCGACCTGCGTGGAGATGCAAAGCGTATGCCGGTCGCTGGCTTCGCCGTAAAGCGAAGGATTCGCGGGGATCAAAACGCTTTCGATGAATGCGCCGTCGGCGAGCTGCCAGAGAAACTTCTGCGTGGTATCGCGACTGCCTTGCTTGCGGACGAGCTTGAGTGTGTCGAGAGAAAATTCCTGCCGCAATTTTTCGCGCAGCGGCTTGGCGAGGTTGCTCATCGCCTCCCAATCCGTCACCCGGCGGACATAGAGCCAGTCCATGAGCTGCTTCACGCGGTAGGCGGGTTCACCCCAATCTTTGAATCGGGCTTCGAGCTCTTCGCGGGTCAGGGTTTTGATGTCGTTGGGCACAGGTCAATAAGTCAGCATCTCGATTTCGCGCAGGCCTTTTTCGGTCAACTGCCAGCGGCTGCCGTGCTGCACGACGAGCCGGCGGCACGGATGCGCGTGGTATTCCGCCTCGTTCACGGCAAGCAACTGCACCTTCGCGGTGCCTTTGATTTCCGAGGCGGCGCGCGGCAGCAGCGCGAACGGAACCGCGTTGTAATTGAGCGCGATTTCGTAGCCGGCCACGCCCTCCTTGTCCGCCTTGGGGTTTTTCAAGACGAGCGGCGCGTAGCGTTTCAGGTAGGAAAAATTCGTCGCATGCACCAGCACGCGGCAAAGCTCCGTCTGGCTGCGGAGAAAATTCACCAGACTGAATTTTTTCGCCGAATCGTGTTCGGCGAGCAGCACGTCACGCGGGTCGAGCCCGTCGAGATTCTGGCCGTTCCACAAGCCGTGGTCATTGCGTTCGCCGGGAAGATGTTTCTTGAACCACGCTGAAAAATTGTCGTTCACCAGCACGTTCAGTTCAAAATGGACGTGGGCGCGTTCCTTGCCGATGCGCTCGCTGGTGTTGGAGGTGCGGCCCATCGTGCCGATGACTTCGCCGGCATGGACGGTTTTGCCCGCCGCCGTGCTGACGGCGCTCAAATGCGCATAGAGCGAGAAAATCTCGATGCCTTCGATGTTGTGGCCGATGACGATGTATTTGCCGTAGTTGGAAAGGCCGGCCTTGGCGTTGACATACATCACGGTGCCGTCGGCGGTCGCCATGACGGGATCGGTCGGCTCGCCGGCCCGGTCGTGCTGCAGGCTGCGGATGTCCAACCCTTCGTGCATCTGCCAGCCGTCGGTGCGGACGCAGCCGAAGCTGCCGGTCGTCCAGGAGCGATCCGGCGAAGTGGGGGCCAAAAATTTCAGTTCGCCGCCCGCTTCATAGAGCGCGTGGTTGGCCGTTGGAAATTGAAACGGCGATTGTGCGGCAAGTTTTAGCGCGCCCAGGCAGATGACCGCAACCAGCCAGGGGCGGGACAGAATCGGAGTCATTTGGTGAGTCCGGCGTTTTTCTTGGCGGCGAGGTTCAGTCCGTCCACCAGCAGCTTGGCTTCCTCGCGGCTGGTGTCCGGGGAAAAGTCGAGCGTGCCGTTGGCGACACGGTGATTGATGAGTGGAGCCGCCAGCCAGCGCCCTTCCTTCAATTTTTCGCCCCATTGGCCGAACAAGGCGAAGTGCTTGCCGGGATTGGCCGAGGAGAATTGCTCCAGAATCAAGCTGCCCGCCTCGTCGAATTTCACCTCCACCGCGAACCCGCCAGGCGTTTCCATGAGTTTGGCCGCGACGATATTTGCCTCTGTCAACACCGGTTCCGAGGTGATGGTCACGAGCATCGGTTCCGAGCGCAGCACGGAAACCGTAGTCGCGTTGCCCGGCGCATTGGCCGCGCTTTCGATATGCAGTCGCAATGCGGCCAGCAACTTGTCCTCCTTTTTGCCGGTGGCACATCCGGCGGCCAGTGCCAAAACCACAAACAGACGTAAAAATGTGTTGAAACGGCGCATGCAAAAATTCATAGTGCGGGGACATTATGGGACAACAATCAAACAAAACGGAACACAAAAAACGCCGCAAGGCTTACATCAAGCGCAAGAAGGCCATCATCAACGCCAAAAAGAAAACGGCGGCGAAAAAAGCCTGACCAAACTTGTTGAAAAATCAGAGGCCGTCTCCGGACGGCCTTTTTTATTTGCGCTCCATCCGGCGCAACCGTCCGTCCGCCTCCAGCGTTGTCACCAAATCGAAGATGTCACGCTGTGCGCAAAACGCCACGTCCGGGCACAGCTCCGGCATCGCCAGCAAGCGCCGGCCATTCTGGGAATCACTGATGGTGGCTGCCAGCTTCGCTTCTGATCGACGGAAAAATTGCCAGGTGATCTGGGTGGCGTCCGACAGGGTGGGGTGGGTATTCGCGTCATTCATCAGTAGATCAATCATCGCTCCCGCTGCCAGCGCATCCTCCAACGCCATGCCTTCGCCCGTGCCGGCGCAGACCAGCAGGATTTCCGCCGGGGCCAGTTGGCGCAAATAGTTTGCCGTTGCCGTCAGGTTGAGGAACGCGGCCGCCAGAACGTATTTTCCTCCTGCGCAGGCGCGCAAGGCGCGCGTGCCGTTGGTCGTCGTGGAGACGATGGTTTTGCCGCCAACCTTCTCCGGCGTGAATTCGCGCGGCGAATTGCCAAAATCAAAATCGATTCCCCCGGATTGCGCGGCGCGGATGCGCACGCCGTCGCGTTCGCCCGCGAGCAGGACATCTGGCAGAGTTTTTCGGAGCGCGACCGCTTCGCTGATTTCGCCCACGGGAATGATGGCCGTTGCGCCGTGATGCAACGCGGTGACGAACGTGCTGGTGGCGCGCAGGATGTCGAACACTACGCAGGCGGATTGCCGCAAATCCCGCCGGGAGAGCACCGGTAGTTCTGCCGGGGTCAGGATGGTTTCAATGTTCATGGCGCAGCCCGTCCATCCTAGCTTTGCAGGCGCGAAATGAAAATCAATTTGCCATCGCCTTTTTCGGTGGCAGTCATCGCGACTCGACATCGCGTGGATTTTTTTTAGATTGAGGGGAATGTCGTCAGTCCCAAAACCTCTGGTCATCGCCGGTCGCGAATTTGGCTCGCGCCTGATTCTCGGCACCGGAAAATTCCCGTCGCCAGAAGCCATGCGCGATGCGCTCGCCGCCAGCGGCACGGAAATGGTCACCGTCGCCCTGCGCCGCGCGGATTTATCAGGGAAAAAGGATCCGTTCGCGAACATCCTTGAATTCATTGACCCGAAGAAATATCTGCTCCTGCCCAATACCAGCGGCGCGATGAACGCCGAGGAAGCCGTCCGCCTTGCGCGCCTCGCCGTCGCCGCCGGTCTGCCGCGCTGGGTGAAGCTCGAAATCCATCCCGACCCGCGCTACCTGCTGCCCGACCCGATTGAGACGTTTCGCGCGGCGGAAATTCTGGTGAAGGAAGGTTTCACCGTGCTGCCGTATATCAACGCCGATCCGGTGCTGGCGAAACGGTTGCAGGAAGTCGGCTGCGCGACGGTGATGCCGCTCGGCTCGCCCATCGGCTCAAATCGCGGCATCCAGACGCGTGACCAGATCCGCATCATCATCGAGCAGGCGACCGTCCCTGTGGTCGTGGACGCTGGCATCGGTGCGCCGAGCCACGCGGCGGAGGCGATGGAGCTGGGCGCAGACGCCGTGCTGGTGAACACCGCCATCGCCGTGGCCAACGACCCAAACCGGATGGGCATCGCGTTCAAGCTAGCGGTCGAAGCCGGACGCGCGGCGTTTGAAATCGGTCTCGGCGCGCAAAGCGAAACGGCTAGTGCGACAAGTCCGTTGACGGCTTTTCTGAATTAATTATGAATGGCAAAACTTTATCCGTCATCCGCGCACGCCAAATCTTGTCCGCCGCGCAAAAGACCCGTGTGCTTGTCGTTGGCGACGTGATGCTCGATCAGTTCATCTGGGGCGGCGTGTCGCGCATTTCGCCGGAAGCGCCGGTGCCGGTCGTGGATTTTCAGCGTGAAAGTTTCATGCCCGGCGGCGCGGCTAACGTCGCCCGCAATCTGGTTTCCCTGCAAACGCCATCGGAACTATTTGGCGCCATCGGCCAGGACGATGCCGCGCGCAAGCTGTTGAAACTGCTCGGCGAGCAGAAGATCGGCTGTTCCGGACTTGTCAAAAATTCCCGGCGTCACACCAGCATCAAGACGCGCATCGTCGCGCACCAGCAACAGGTCGTGCGGATTGACCGCGAGACGCGTGGCGCGCTGGATACCAAAACCACGGCCAGACTCATCGCCGAATTCAAGCTGAAGCTCGCCAAGGCGGATGCGGTCATCGTCGGCGATTACGGCAAGGGCGTGGTCACGCAATTGTTGCTGAACGAAATCAAGGCGTTGTGCCACCGGCAGGGCGTGTGGTTGAGTCTCGATCCGAAGCCGGTTCATCACCTAAATTTGAGCAACCTTTCGCTCATCACACCGAATCGCAAAGAGGCGTTTGAACTGGCGGATCTGCCGGATGACACAAAAAACGCCAATCCATTTGCGGATAAAAGTTTGATGCTCGTCGCAGAGCGGCTGCTGCGTGAATTGAATCCCGCGCTGTTGCTCATCACCCTCGGCGAACTCGGCATGTTGCTGTGCCAACGCGGGCAGAAACCGTTTCACATTCCCACGGTGGCGCAGGAAGTCTTTGATGTTTCCGGCGCGGGCGACACGGTGATCGCCACCTTCACGCTGGCAGTGGCGGCTGGTGCGTCGCCAATCGAGGCGGCCATCCTGTCAAACCATGCCGCCGGCATTGTCGTCGGCAAAGTCGGCACGGCGGTCACGTCGCCGGAGGAATTGTTGGCAAGCTTCGGCAAATGAATTCCAAAGTTACCGTCGAAACCATCCGCTCGATGAAGGTTCGTGGCGAAAAAATCGCTGCGCTCACGGCGTATGATTTTCCGATGGCGAAGCTGCTCGACGAGGCAGGCGTGCCGCTGCTGCTCGTCGGGGATTCGCTCGGCATGGTTGTGTTGGGTTATCCCGACACCACGCATGTCACGATGGTGGAGATGGAGCATCACCTCCGCGCCGCCGCCCGCGCGAAGCCGAAGGCGCTGCTCGGCGGCGATCTGCCGTTCAAAAGTTACGAGACGATTTCTGATGCGGTGGCCAACGCAAAAAAGCTGATTGCTGCCGGTGCGGAATTTGTGAAGGCCGAGGGCGGCCGTGAAATTTTGCCGCAGGTTAAAGCCATTGTCGCCGCCGACATTCCGTTTTGCGGTCACTTGGGAATGTTGCCGCAGCATGTTTTGGAAGAAGGCGGTTACAAAATCAAAGGCAAGCAGGACACGGAACACCGGCGTTTGCTTGAAGATGCAAAACTGCTGGCGGAAGCGGGCGCGTTTACCATCGTGCTGGAACTCGTCACGCCGCCGGTGGCGAAGGAAATTTCCGAAAGTATTTCAATTCCGACAATTGGCATCGGCAGCGGGCCGGATTGTGACGGGCAGATTCTGGTGACGCAGGATTTGACCGGGAGTTTTCCGTGGTTCACGCCGCGATTCGTGAAACCAAAGGCGAATTGCGCGGCAGATATCAAATCGGCGGTAGCCGCTTGGAAGAACGAAATCGGTGCGCAATGAAAATGGGATGGGTCATCTTGATTTTAGCGCTGGCAATGGTCGGTTGCACCTCGAGATCCACGGCGCGGCTCAAGGAGCAAAACGCCTTTCTCGCGGGCCAAAACACGGTCTTGCAGCAGCAGGTGCAGACGGCGCCAGCTTTTCCGACGGTCACGGTTGTCGGGCCGGTGCGGAACTCAACTGTGCCGTGGGTCGCCGGGCTGACGCTCGCTCAGGCGATTGCCACGGCGGGCTATCTGGATGCGAATGAGCCGAAGGAAATCATTCTTACGCGTCAGGGCGAAAACGCAAAGCTCGACCCGGCGGTGTTGCTCAACGGCGTGGTGATTCCATTGGAGGCGGGCGATTTGGTGCAAATCCATTAAGCGTGGCGGCTTGGTGGGAGCAGGGGGATTTCAACTTCAAAATTATTTTCCAATATTTTTCGGCTTGGACAGCCAATGTCCAAGTGGTTTTGGGAGGATGTCGTCGAAGAAAGGCATATTATGACGACAACAAACCAACTCGAACTCGGATTCAATGGAACGCAGAGCCGTATTCTGGGCCGCCGCCGCGAAACGCGCGTGGCACGGGCGAAGTGGTGGTTCGCGAAGATGCGCGCCGCCGTGGAGAATGCCTGGCAGGAAGGGGTGCAACCGCGACCGGAACAGATCTGGATGCCGGGTGCGAACCACGAATTCAAGGTGTGACCGGCTTGGCGCGTTTCAACGCGCCGACGGCGGCGGTCAACCGCCGGCCACTGGATAACCGGCACTGACAAACTCACGGATGACGGAGATCTCTTCCTCGCCGTGGATGTTGTGTTCCTTGGGGAATTCACGCCAGGTGACGTTGAGGCCGGCGGCCTTGAGTTGCTGTGCCTGCTTTTTGGCCTCGGCAAAGGGCAGCAGCGGGTCGTGATGGCCGTGGGTGATCAGCAGGCGTTGGGATTTTCCAACGGACGTGAGGTCGCGGATCAAATTCTCCACCTCAAATACCCAGCCGCTGAGTCCGACGATGCCGGCGAGCCGGTGCGGATAGCGCAGGCCGGTCTCCACGGACATCAGGGAGCCTTGCGAAAATCCCCCGAGCGTGATCTGGTCGGCGGGGAAGCCCTGCGCGCGGAGCCGATCCAGCAGATCGGACAGCAATTTGCGACTGCGGTGGACGCCGGGCGCGATTTCGCCTTCGGGAAAATCGAACCAGGACCAGCCGCCGTAGTATTCATCCGGGGCCTGGACGAGGAGGTAGTTCATCCACGGCAGGTTGAGCGCAGGCGGGAACCAGCGCCAGCCGGCGGGTGAATCGCCGAGGCCGTGGAGGATGACGAAGACGCGTTTGGACTCTGCCTGCGACGCGGGGATGAATTCAGTTTGGATCATGGCTGTTTATTTGTTTTCAGCGGGGCGAATCTTTTCGGCGGCGGCATCGGTCCAGTCCATGATTTCCTTGCGCTGGACTTCGGTGAGCCGGGCGTCGGCATGGATGAGCGAATATTTTTTTGGCGGCATCTCACGGTAATCCACGACTTCGTTGATGCGATCCAGCTTTTTGGCGGCGCGGGCGGGTTCGGTCGGCCAGTCGGAAAAATTCAGGTGCTCGCGACCCTCGGTGGTGTCCGAAACTACGAGCCAGGAAACTGGCGCGATTTTGGAATACCACGGCCATCTGGTTTCGTGCGAATGGCAGTCGTAGCAGGCGTCGCGCAGATTGGCAGCGACCGCCGGCGGTGGTTTGACGGCGGCGAGGAAATCATTTTTCACCGGCGGATTGGTGCGCGCCGGGTTGAAAAACTGAAGCATTGCAAAAATCACGAACCCGGCGGCGAGGATTGTTTTCCAGTTTTTCACGGCCTGACAATTTGCTTGCGGCTAGGGGCGTTGAAGTTTGGCGCGGAGGACGTGGATGAGCGCCTTGACGGTGAGTTCGATAAACAGGAACGGTTTGCCGATGAAATCATTGCCGCCGGCCATGGTGGAACTGGTGCGGGCTTCAAAATCATTAAGACTGGTGACGAAGACGACCGGGGTTTTTTTGTGCTGGGGCATGGCGCGTAGTTTGGCGCAAAGTTCAAAGCCGGTCATTGTCGGCATGTCCACATCGAGAAAGATAAGGTCAAAGTCATTTTCCCCGAGCAATTGCAGCGCATGTTGCGGATCCTCGACGTTGACGGATTTGAGCCGCGCCTTTTCCAGCGCATACACGATGGCGCGCCGGGAAATGGCCTCGTCATCCACGACGAGAATTTTTGAGACAGGGAGTTCCTGTTTGTCCGGCAGGATGCCCTTGTCAAAAAGCAGGCTTAAAAAGTCCACGGCCGAGGCGATGGTGCGGATGGTGGACGGATTGATGTTTTTGGGTTTCTCGTAAATCTCCTTGAGCAATGCCTCAAGGGCGGAGGCCATGTGGGCGATCAGCATGAGGCCGGCGATGCCGGCGTTGCCGTTGAGCGCGTGCACCTGGCGGTAAAGTTCATAGACCTGCTTGAGCCGGGTCATTTCACCGTCCGCTTTGACGAGCGCCTGCAAACCAGCGCGCAGCGAGTAAAGCGTGGCCGGCAGGTTTTCCACAAAAGTCTTGCGGAGCCCCGCTTGGAAGTCCGCGTCTTTTCCTTCCGTCACTGCAGCGGCCTGTTCGGCTTCGGACTGGACAGCCGCTGGCTGTGCCTGCGGCATGGCCCCGCTGTCGCCTATGAGGTGTCGCACCACGTCAATGACGTCCTTCGGGGTGCAGTTGGATTTGGAGAGGCATTTGTTGGCTCCCGCCCGCCAGGCTTCCTGAATCAGGTTGGTAAGGTAGGTGTTGGAAAAGACAATGATGGGAATTTTTGAGAACACCGCCTCGCCGCGAATTTCCTTGATGACGTCCACGCCGGACATCCGAGGCAGCATCAGGTCGAGGATGATGAGATCGGGTTCAAAAATCCGCATGATTTTCAGGCCGGATTCTCCATCGGGCGCCACCTCGGCCTTGTAGCCTTCGACCGCAAGCTTGTTGCGATAGACATTGGCAACAATCTGGTCGTCTTCGATGATCAGAATTTTTTTCATGCTTGAATGCTCCTGGCAACGGTTTCTTCCAGCCCCGGCTGCTTCTTCAGAAACTCCTGGATGCGTTTGAATTCGTTGGCCGCATCTTCGCAAATCTGGGTCGCATCCGTCAACGTGCCTCCCGCCCCGAGTCTTTCCAACTGGCGCAGCTTTGGCACCAGTTGAGTCATGCCCAGCGTGGCGCTCGCGCCAGCGCAGCTGTGCGCTAGCCGCCGCACCGCGTCAGCATTGTTTTCAGTGATGGCCGTCGACATTTGGGCAAATTGTTTGTGCGTCTGTTTGAGAAACATCTCCACCAGCTCGCGCAAATTGTCCATATTTCCGTCCGTCAAATCCGTCATCCGCCCCATGTCCACCGGCGCGTTCTCGTCAACCGGAGCCGCCGCCTGGATCTCCGGGGTCAGCGATTCAGCCACCAATTTTCCACCCCATTTTTCCACCATGTCGCGCACATCCTTGGGCCGGACAGGCTTGGCTAGATAATCATCCATGCCGGCGGCGATGCATTTGTCGCGGTCGCCCTGCATGGCATGGGCGGTCATCGCCACAATGATGATGCGCCGCGAATAATTGTTTTTTTCGCCGCTCGCATGCCGGTTGCGGATGATGCGCGTGGCCTCCAACCCGTCGATTTCCGGCATCATCACGTCCATGAAAATGAGATCGAACGGTTTGCGATCCAGCGCTTCCAGCGCCTCGCGGCCGTTTCCGGCGGTGTTGGGTTGGAAACCGAGCTGTTGCAGCAGGCGGACGGCGACTTTCAGGTTGATGGCATTGTCATCGACCAAAAGAATCCGCAATGGCAGCCGCGCGGCCAGCGGCAGTTCGGGCTTGGGCGTGTCCGGCTGCTTGGTGGGAATTCGGGGGCTCAGCAGGGCACGTTCCAGCGCGGCGCTTAGCTGGGCCGGCTTCACCGGCTTGGGGCAGGTGTGCGCAAACATCACGCGCGCCTCTTCCTGATTGTGGTTCTTGCCTAGTGGTGTCAGCAGCACGATCGGCAGCATGGCGGCGGTCGGGAATTTTTGCATTTCCGCCGCCACGGCCAGCCCGTCCATTCCCGGCAGCCGCAGGTCAACCAATGCGAGATCAAAATTATTGCCGTTGCGCAGCAGTTCCATCGCCTGGGGTGCGGTTTCCACTGCCTTCGGCTGCATGCCCCAGCGCCGGCACTGTTCAAAGAGCGCGTTGCGGCTGGTGGCGTTGTCATCGAGAATCAAAATTTTCAGGTCCATCAGCCGGGGCAACGGGCCGCTGTGGGCCGGTGGTTTGCTGTCGGCCGAGACCTGGGCAATCATCGTAAAATGAAACGTCGAGCCTTCGCCCGGAATGCTTTCCGCCCACATGCGTCCGCCCATCAATTCCACCAACCGGCGGCTGATGGTCAGGCCCAGGCCGGTGCCGCCGTATTTGCGCGCTGTGGATACATCGGCTTGCGAAAACGGACGGAATAATCGCACCAGCCGGTCGGGCGGAATGCCGATGCCGGTATCGCGCACCGCGATATGCAGGCGGATGTCGGAGGGATGCCCCGGTTCGTTCGCCGCCGGGGCGAGTTTTTGCATTTTGACGAAAATGTCGCCGCGCTCGGTGAATTTCAGCGCGTTGCCCAGCAGGTTCACCAACACTTGCCGGAGCCGCTGGGCGTCACCGTCAATCAATTGGGGAATTGCCGGATCCACGTCGTAGCCGAAATCCAGCTGTTTTTCAAAAGCCCGCGGTGCGAGCAGATCCAGGGATTCTTCGATGCAGCCGCGCACGTCAAACGGTCGCCGCTCCAGCTCCATTTTGCCGGCCTCGATTTTGGAGAAGTCCAAAATGTCGTTGATGATGCCCAGCAGCGACTCGCTGCTGCTGTGGATGGTGTCCAAATAACTGCGTTGCTCCGTCGTGAGCGTCGTTTCCAGCAGCAGGCCAGCCATGGCAATCACGCCGTTCATGGGCGTGCGGATTTCATGGCTCATTGTCGCGAGGAATTCTGACTTGGCGCGCGAGTTCATCTCGGCGGTGCGGCAGGCATCCGTGAGCTCCTGCTGGCGGCGGGTAAGTTCCTCTAGACGGTCGCGCAATTGCAGTGCGCCTCGCAGTTGCGCGCGGAACAAGCTGGTTTCCAGCGGTAACTGGATATTGGTGTTCAGGCCGATGTCGAAAGCCCGCAACAGTGCGGTGTTTTCCGTCGCGTTGCCCAGACCGATGGAGAAAACCGGCCTGGTGAGCGGATGATGCTTGAGCTGGCGTAACAGGTTCAGGCTGTCCGTCTCGGCTGATTTCAAGTCCAGCAGAACCAGATCCGTCAAACCGCTCTGTAGGGCGCGCAAGGCATCCGCATAGGTACCCACGTTGCCGATGATGCCACCGTCCAGCCGAACTGGCAATGAAACCGCCTCAGCCAGCTTGGCGTCTAGGCTCAATAACACCACTTGAAACTTTTTTTGGTTCATCGGCTCGGCGGATTTAACAGATTTTCGGGTCGCCAGCCAGATGAATTTTCAATTCGCCGGAAAGTTTTATTGCTGGCCTGCTCTCGCGGCGATAAACTCCGTCCATGCTGCAATCCGTCACCGAGCCCGGGACCATCGGCACGGCGCAACTGGCTGCCTACCGTTTCATGCTGCGGGCGCGGCTGTTGGACGACAAATTCGCCGCGCTCTACCGCGCCGGTAAAATCCACGGCGGCGTCTTCCTTGGACGCGGCCAGGAGGCCCTGAGCGCCGCCATCGGTGTCTCGCTCAACCCGTCCGATGTTTTTGCCCCGCTGATCCGCGATGCCGCCGGCCGGCTTGCGTTTGGCGAAACGATCATTGACGCCGTCCGCACTTACATGGGTTCCGCGCTTGGTCCGATGCGCGGGCGTGATGGCAACGTCCATCGCGGCAATCCCCAGGCCGGCTATCTTCCGATGATCAGTCATCTTGGCGCGATGGTTTCCGTCGTTAACGGCGTTTTGTTTGCGCGGCGGATGAAAGGCGTTACCGGCATAGTCGGCGTTGCCTGCCTTGGCGAAGGCGCCACGTCCACCGGTTCGTTCCACGAAGCGCTCAATCAAGCTGCCGTGGAAAAACTGCCGTTGGTTCTTGTCATCGCCAACAACCAATACGCCTATTCTACCCCGAACGACCGCCAGTTTGCTTGTGCCGATCTGGCGGACAAGGCGGCCGGCTATGGCGTGGAGCCGCATTCTGTTGCCGGCAATGATTTTTCTGCCTGTCTTGAAATTGTCGGTCGGGCGGTCGCCCGCGCCCGCGCCGGTCACGGCCCGCAACTCGTGGTCGCCAGTCTGCTCCGCCTTTGCGGCCATGGCGAACATGACGATGCCGGTTACATCGTGCCGGAGCTGAAAAATTCCCCGCTCGGGCGCGACTGTCTGAAACTGGCCGAGGATTTTCTGCTCAAGGAAAAAATCACCGATGCCGCGCAGTTGGCCGTCTGGCGGAGCGAAGCCATCCGCGAAATCGAGGATGCCGTTGCCCAGGTTCAGCGCGAACCTACGCCGGATCCGTTCGCCGAAAATTGGACGGCGCTGGCCACGGAAAATCTGGCCGAAGGCCGCGAATAAATTTCTCGACATGAGCATCACCTATCTTGAAGCCATCCGCGAAGCGCAGGCCCACGCCTTGCGCGATGATCCGCGCGTGTTCATCTATGGGCAGGATGTCGGCGCATTTGGCGGTGCGTTCAAGGCCACAAAAAATCTGGCGAAGGAATTTCCCGGGCGCGTGTTCGATGCGCCCATCAGCGAGGATGCGATGGTCGGGCTGGCGGTCGGCGCGGCGATTGAAGGCATGCGGCCGATTGTGGAAATGCAGTTCGCCGATTTTTCCACCGTTGGTTTCAATCAGGTCGTCAATCAGGCGGCGACATTGTTCTGGCGAACGCAAGTTTCTTGCCCCATCACCGTGCGGTTGCCGTTCGGCGGCACGTCCGGCAGCGGGCCGTTCCACAGCCAGTGCATCGAGGCAATTTACGCACATTATCCGGGTATTGTCGTGTTGACGCCGGCGACGGTTGAGGACGCTTATTCCATGCTGCTGGCCGCCGTCGCGACCAATGACCCGGTGATTTTTTGCGAACACAAATTTCTTTATTACCATCTCAAGGCGGAAAAGTTGCCGAGCGAAGCTCTGCCCATCGGCAAGGCCCGCATCGCCCGCGAAGGCCGTGACCTGACCATCGTCACTTACAGCGCGATGGTTCATGAGGCGCTTGCGGCGGCGACCGAACTCGCCACCGAAGGCTGGGAAATCGAAGTCGTCGATCTGCGCTCCGTGAAACCGCTCGATACCGACACGGTGGTCGCCAGCGTGGCGCGCACCGGGCGTCTGCTCTGCGTTGGCGAAGCGTGGCCGTGGGGCGGCGTGACGGCGGAAGTCATCGCCCGCGTCTCGGCGGAAAGCTACGGCCTGCTGGATGCGCCGCCGCAGCGCCTCAACGCCAAGGACACTCCGGTGCCGTATCATCCCAACCTCTGGGCCGCGCATCGCCCGACCGCCCGCAGCGTGGCCGCGGCCGCCCGGAAACTATTACGATTCTAATTTTTATGCCGCAGATCCCCATCATCATGCCCCAGCTTGGCGAATCCATCGCCGAGGCGGCCATCATCAGCTTTCTTGTCCAGCCCGGCGACCACGTTGAAGGCGGGCAGGATCTGATCGAGGTCGAAACCAACAAGGCGACCATGACCGTCACCGCGCCGTGTAGCGGGCGGATTGAGAGTTTTTCTGCGGAACTCAACGAAAGTTACGCCGTCGGCGACGTGTTGGGTAAAATCGAAGTGACCGCCGAGGAGGCCAAACGCGCCGGTCTCGACGTGCCGCCGCCCAAAATCGGCGATACCGAAACGCTGACCCGGCAGCAGTCGGACGGCAAAAGTTCGCGCGTCGAGCCGACCATTCGCGGTTTGCCTGTGCCCGCCAACGCCACGGGAGCAAGCTACATGTCCCCCCGGCTCAAGGCGCGGATGCATGAACTCGGCTTGAGCGCCGCCGACCTTGCGGGCATCGCCGGCAGCGGCGCGGCCGGGCGGGTGACGATTGAGGATTTTGAAAAATTCATGGCGAATCTGGAGCAGCAAAAGCTGACCAAGGCTTCATCCATGCGGGTCGCGGTGGCGGACGCCATGCGCCGGAGCTGGACGCGTCCGTTGGCCACCGTCGGTCTGCCGGTGGTGCTGGACGCATTGCTGGCGCATCGCAAGGCGTGCAATCCCAAGCCCGGTCCGGCGCTTTACGCGTTGCGCGCCCTGGCAGTGGCGCTTTCGGAAAACAGCGCGGTGGCCGGCCGTCTCGTCGGTGCGAACATTGTGCATCCGTCCTCGATCGACGTGGGGTTCGCCGTGGAAGCCGAGGACGGCGTGCTCGTTCCAGTCATTCGGGCGTCAGATAAAAAAACGTTGAAAGAACTGGTCTTGCGCTACGACGAACTCGTGGAGCTGGCGCGGCAAAGAAAATTGCCGGCGGACGCCACCGGCGGTTCTGTTGCCACCGTCACTAACTTTGGCACGTTTGGTTTGATTTGGGCCACGCCGATTCCGTTGCCGGAACAGACGCTGGTGCTGGGTTTGGGCGCGGGCCGCAAGATGCCGCATTGGGACGAGGCGAAGGGACAATTCGTGCCGGTGACGGAAGCGTATCTTACCTTAAGCTTCGACCATCGTGTACTTGACGGCGGTGCCGCCGGGCGCCTGTTGCAACGTATCGCTGCGCTGATGAAGCAGCCGGAGCTGTTGTAATCAAACGTCCTTGCGCGGAAACAGTGGGGCCGGTTCGCCAATCGCATGACCGGCGGTCAATCCGCCCCACGTCGCCGCATCAAGTTTGTCCGGTGCCCCCGGCAAACCGAGCTGTGCGAAAATCTTTGCCGCCGTTCCCGGCAAAAACGGATTCAGCAGAATCGCCAGCACGCGGCAGGTTTCGGTGAGATTGTATAAAACTTCGTCCAGCCGCTGCGCCTGCGCCGGATCTTTCGCCAGTTTGAATGGCGCCGTTTCGTCCACGAATTTGTTCGCGCGGTTCACCAAGCCCCAGATGCTTTGCAGCGCGGCCTGCAACTGGCCTTGCTTGAGCAACGCGCGCGTTTCATCCGCCGCCTTCGCCGCGTCCGCCGCGAGTTCGTTGGATTTCGCCGGCACGATGCCGTTGCGGTAGCGCTTGAGCATCGAGAGCGAGCGGTTGACAAGGTTGCCAAGGCCGTTCGCGAGTTCCGCCTGATATCGCGAGCGGAAACCGGCGTCGGTCCAGTTGCCGTCCGGGCCGATGTCGAGTTCGCGCAATACGTAAAAACGAAAAGCGTCTAGGCCCCATTCGTTGATCACCGCGATCGGATCCACGACGTTGCCGGTGCTCTTGGAAATTTTTGCGCCGTCCTTCTGCCACCAGCCGTGAACTAAAATTTGTTTCGGCAACGGCAGTCCCATCGCCTTGAGCATGATCGGCCAATAGACGGCGTGGAACTTCACGATGTCCTTGCCGATGACGTGGATGTCCGCCGGCCAGAGTTCGAGGGCTTTATGGGCGTCGGCGATACTGGTGTAATTCACTAGTGCGTCGAACCAGACGTAGGTCACGAATTCCTTGTCGAAGGGCAGGGGAATGCCCCAGTTCAGCCGCGCCAGCGGTCGCGAGATGCACAGGTCTTCCAGCGTGTTGTTTTTGAGGAAGCCGAGGACTTCATTGCGGCGATAGGACGGCGCGATGAAATCCGGGTTCGCCTCAATGTAATCAATCAGCCATTGCTGGTGCGCGCCAAGTTTGAAGTAGTAGTTGTCTTCCTTCAATTCCGCCACCTCGCCGTAACTCGCGTCAAACTTGCCATCAGGCAGGCGATCTTTCTCGGTTAGAAAGGTTTCTTCCTTGGCCGAATAAAATCCGGTGTAAGTCGCCTTGTAAAAATGACCGGCGTCATGGAGTTTCGCGAGCGTGGCCTGCACGAATTCCTTGTGGCGCGGCTGCGTGGTGCGGACAAAATCATCGTTCGTCAGCTCCAGTTTTTTCACGAACGCCTGCCAGTCTGCTGCGAGCGCGTCGCAGTATTCCTGCGGATTCTTTTGCTCCGCCTGTGCCGCCTGCTGAACTTTCTGGCCGTGCTCGTCGAGGCCGGTCAGAAAAAAAACTTCCTGACCCAAGCTGCGGCGCGACCGCGCGATGACGTCGGCGATGATTTTTTCATAGGCGTGACCGAGGTGCGGCTGGCCGTTGACGTAATCAATCGCCGTGGTGATGTAAAACCGTTTGCTCATTTGTCGAATCGCCAGTGTGGCGGACAAAGGCGCCAAAGGCAATCTCGCCTTGCAGCACAAAGACTTCCTGCTATCCTGATTTTGGCTGTCGCGGAAAACCAGCCACGAACAAACACCGCATGAATCCAGACCTTTCCCGTTTTGCCGCGCGCCTGCGCGGGTTGATTGCCGATTCACAGTCTGTGATCCGCGATTCCCATTTCTCCGAACTGGCGTTGGAACTGTTCACCCTCCAGTTCCGGCACAATCACGCCTACCGGAAAATCTGCGAGGCCCGAAACCTCACGCCAACAACGGTAGAACAATGGACGCAGATTCCTGCTGTGCCCGCCGCCGCCTTCAAGGAACTGGAACTGTCCAGCATTCCCGCCGCCGCCCGCACCGCCGTTTTCCATTCCAGCGGCACGACGGAGCAGAAGCCGAGCCGCCATTTTCATTGCGCCGAATCGCTATCGGTTTACGAGGCGAGCCTGTGGACTTGGTTCAAGCGAAATTGCGGAATGCAGAATGCGGATTGCGGATTGGTAATTTTAACTCCGCCGCCGGAGCGGGTGCCGCATTCCTCGCTTGTCCATATGTTTGAAACCGTGCGGAAAAGGATTGGCGCACCGGAAACGGTGTTCACCGGCCAACTGGCGGATGATGGCGCGTGGACGTTGGACTTTGAGGCGGCAATGACGGCATTGTCCGATAACTCAAAACTTAAAACTCAAAATTCAAAACTGATTTTGGGCGCCGCTTTCTCCTTCGTGCATCTGCTGGATTTTCTGGCCGAAAAAAAATTACGGCTGCGCCTGCCAGCCCTGTCGCGCGTGATGGAGACTGGCGGCTATAAAAACCGCTCGCGTTCGTTGCCAAAGGCGGAATTGCACGCGCTCATCACCGAGCGCCTCGGCGTGCCGCGCGAAAATATTGTCTGCGAATACGGTATGAGCGAGTTGAGTTCGCAGGCCTACGCAAAATCGGCCGGTGCATTTCAGTTTCCGCCGTGGGCGCGCGCCCAAATCATCTCGCCGGAAACTGGCTGCGAAGTCGCCGAGGGCGAAACTGGCCTCATCCGCATTTTCGATCTGGCGAATGTTTTTTCCGTCGCCGCCATCCAGACGGAAGATTTGGGCATCCGCCGGGGCGATGGCTTTGAACTGGTTGGTCGCGCGCAGCTCGCCGAGCCGCGCGGCTGTTCCCTGATGACCGCATGAACCTGCCGAATTATTTTCTCGCCGACCTGCCGCCGGAAGCGGAGTTGATGCCCGCGATGATGATTGCAGCCTGCGATACGCTGAAGCGCAACCGCGAAAAATATTTGTTGCCGCGTTCCACTGACGACATGGTCAAACTCCTTTGCGAAGTCGGTGCTGAATGGCTGCGGCCGGAAAATAAATTCCGAAGGGTTGCGCTGGAATCCGGCCCGGAGCAAACCGGATTTTCATCGGCAATTCTGGAAAAGGGGCTGGATTCGTTTTTCCGCCGGTTTACGCCCGAAAATCTTCAGGCGCTGATTGCGCAGGATTTGGGTGACGCCCCTACACGGCATTTCTGGCATGGCCCGGAGTTTTTGGTTCATGTCGCCGCCGGGAATATTCCTAATCCGGCACTGATGAGCCTCGCGCTCGGCTTGCTGACGCGCTCGGCGCAGTTTATGAAATGTGCCAGCGGTGCGGCTTTCCTGCCGCGCTTGTTCGCCCATTCCATTTACGAGCTGGATCCCAAGCTCGGTGCTTGCCTGGAATTGGCCGAGTGGCGTGGCGGTCATTTGGACTTGGAAACCGCTTTGTTCGCCCACGCGGATTGTGTTACTGCGACCGGCAGCGACGAGACGCTTGCGGCCATCCGTTCGCGGTTGCCGGCGAAAACACGCTTTCTCGGCTACGGCCAGCGCGTGAGTTTCGGCTTTGTGGCGCGCGAAGTTTTGCGCGAGGAAACGATTGCTGAAGTGGTCGCACATGCGGCGGACGATGTCATTGCGTGGGATCAAAACGGCTGCCTTTCACCACACGTTTTTTATGTCGAGGAACGCGGCGCGATTGAATCAGATAAATTCGCATCTTTGCTCGCGGCGGAATTGATGAAGCGCGAAGCCGGCGAGCCGCGTGGCAAGATTTCCGTCGAGGAATCTGCTGCCATCGCTTCGCGCCGGGCGATGTATGAAACGCTTGCCGCGCATCGCGGTGATGTGAAGCTCTGGGCCAGCCAGAATTCGACGGCGTGGACCGCCGTGTTTGAGCATGAGACGCGATTCCGTTTTTCGCCATTGAACCGTTTTGTTTTTGTGAAGCCGGTGCCGGATTTGGCGGCGGTGCTGCAAGGTGTTGACGAGGTTCACGGGAAAGCTTCGACCATCGGACTTGCGGCTCCACCGGAAAAAATGAAAGAACTTGCTTCAAATCTTGCCCGTTGGGGCGCGACGCGCATTTGTCCGCTTGGCCAGATGCAGAATCCGCCGCTGACGTGGCGGCACGACGGTCGTCCGGCGCTGGGCGACTTGGTGACGTGGACGGATTTTGAATTATGAAAATGGAATTACGAAAAACCTTTCAGTTTGAGGCGGCGCATTTGTTGCCGCACTTGCCGAAAAATCACAAATGCCGTCGCCTGCACGGTCACAGTTTTAGCGTGGAAATTGTCGTGGCCGGCGAGTGTGATCCGAAGTTGGGCTGGCTGATGGATTACGCGGACATCACTGCGGCGTTCAAGCCCATCTGGGAGAAGCTCGATCATTATTATCTCAACGAGATTCCCGGTCTAGAAAATCCAACAAGCGAAGTTGTTGCCGTGTGGATTTGGAAAAAGCTCAAGCCCAAGCTGCCGCTGCTCACCGAAGTCGTCATCGCGGAAACCTGCACGGCGCGCGCAGTTTATCGCGGAAAAAATAAATTGGTAGTGTCCTAATTTGAAATTTACTTTCTACGGTTGCGGAAATACCAAATCGCAACAATGGCAATAAAAAGTGGCGGAGAGAGGGGGATTCGAACCCCCGATACGGCTTTTGACCGTATACCGGTTTAGCAAACCAGCGCCTTCAGCCACTCGGCCATCTCTCCAACCAATAAAATCAATGCTTCCGTGATTTTCGCCTCAACCCCGAAACTTAAATGTTGAGCCATTGTTGACCACGGTGTA
>Ga0208872_1000231_pt1 | contig 49054 bp, 54 predicted proteins | sample CryBogCBH12Aug08_FD_185508 | JGI IMG/M metagenome (GOLD analysis project Ga0208872, IMG submission 185508) | Freshwater microbial communities from Crystal Bog, Wisconsin, USA - CBH12Aug08 (SPAdes) | ecosystem: Environmental > Aquatic > Freshwater > Lake | place: Crystal Bog, Wisconsin, USA...
CCGTTTCACAACGGTCACCTCGAGGTCGTCGAACGCGCCGCATTGATCTTCGACACCATTGTCGTCGCGGCCATCCGTAACCCTCAGAAGTCCGAAGCACTCTTTGATCTCGACGAGCGACGCGAAATGATCGCGGAATCCTGCGCCCACCTGCCCAAGGTCGAAATCGTGTCGATCGCCAAATTGCTGGTCGACGTGGCGCGCGACGTGGGAGCGACGGCGATTGTGAAGGGTCTGCGCGCGGTCTCGGACTTCGAGAGCGAACTGCAGATGGCCCAAATGAACCGCTCGCTGTCGGGAGTGGAGACATTGTTCATTCCGACGTCGTCGAGCCATTCCTTTATCGCCTCACGACTCCTTCGTGAGGTCGCCCGCTACGGCGGCGACGTGACGCCCTTCGTGCCACCGGCGGTCGCCGTTCGTTTGCAGGAGAAGTTCGCGGGGAGGCAGCCATGACCGGTTACGACGGTTACGACGATTACGAGCCCTTTGAGCCGAACGCGGCGGGTGGTGGATACGAGACGTACGCCGAGCAGCCCGCCTACGGGACTGTGCCGGGTGCCCACGCGCGCTACGACATCGAATCGCTGCTCCAGATGGCCACCGACCTCGTTCAACAGGCGAAGGCCATGCCCCTGTCGGCTTCCGTTCTGGTGTCGCGTGAGGAACTTCTCAATATCCTCGACAACGCGCAGCGCGCCTTGCCCGAGGAGATTCGCGAGGCTCGATGGGCGCTGCGTGACCGCGAAGAGTTAATGGCGGCCGAGATTCGCAAGGCCGAGCAACTCATGGACCGCGTACGGGCGGAAGCCGCGCGCATGGTGGACAAGACCGAAATCGTGCGTCAGGCGCGTGTTGCGGCCGACCAGATCGTGTCCGAAGCCCAAGAGCGAGCTCGAACCCTCATCAACGAGGCCGAGGACTACTGCGATCAGAAGTTGGGCGGCATGGAGATCGTGCTCGACCGTTTGACCAAGACGGTGCGTTCGGGACGCGAACGTTTGCGTCCGAGTGTCGCACCCGTCGACGAACCGGTCTATGACGCCTCGAGTGAATCTGCTGCCTACCGCGACGGCGTGAGCGCGCGAGAGGTCGTCAGTTACCGCGAGCCCGCCCCGACGTACACCCCCCCGCCGGCGTCCTACGCCGCGGCGAGCCCGGTGCGTTCGGAACCCAGTTACGCGAGCTCGTCCTACGAGGCCGCGGCCTATGACGACGGGGCCAGCGATGACGGAGCCTTCTTCGACCAGGATCTCCTCTAAGAGCCGTGAATTCGCCGTACCTCGTGCCGGTCGCACAACTACTGCGGGATGTTCCGAGCAGCGTCGCGGTCAACTTTTCCGCGCCCTTTGACGAGGAACACGAGTTCGAACCGCTGCCGGCCGCCGACAGTGACGTGATGCCCGACGCGGACGCCACCGTTGCGGTGCGGGTCGAGAGTTTTCGCGGAGGCATTCGAGTGCGAGGGACTGTGGCGGCACCCTGGCGCGGCGTGTGCCGACGGTGCTCGGCACCCATTGTCGGGCTCTTAGAGGTTCCCGTCGACGAGCGTTACGTGGAGAACCTGCCGCCGGAGGACGAAGAGGCCTACCCCGTCGAGGGAGATTTCATCAATCTCGCCACCATGGTCCACGACGCGATCTTCTTGGAACTGCCCATTGCGCCGCTGTGTCGTGAGGACTGTCAGGGCCTGTGTCCGATGTGCGGAATTGACCGAAATGAGGCCACCTGCGCCTGCCAGCCGGCCACCGACCCGCGCTGGGCTACACTTGATGCGCTTCGGTCTGAGGACGACTCGTCCCAGTAACGAACAAGTCGGTGACGGAAATACCCGTCTGGTCGAAAGAGAACAACGATGGCTGTCCCTAAGCGCAAGACGTCCAAGGCCAAGACGCGTAGCCGCCGCGCCGCGAACTGGCGCTTGGAACTCCCCGCACGCAGCGTGTGCCCCCAGTGCGCGACCTCCAAGTTGCCGCACGTGGTCTGCCCGAACTGTGGCTGGTACAAGGGCCGCACCGCTATCGAGGTCAACTGAGTTGACTCTTCCCATCGCCCTCGACGCGATGGGCGGTGATCTCGCCCCGAGCGAGATCGTCACCGGTGCCCGACGGGCCGTGGACGAATGTGGGCTCAACGTCGTACTCGTGGGCCCGCCCGATCTCATTGGTGACCCTCAGGGACTCGAAGTCGTGCCCTGCACGGAAGTCATCGCCATGGATGACGATCCCGGGGCCAGCGTGCGCAAGAAGAAGGACTCGTCCCTCGTCCGCGCCGCGGAACTCGTTCGTGACGGTAAGGCGAGTGCCATGGTCTCCGCCGGCAATACCGGTGCCACCATGGCGTCCGCGTTGTTTCGCATGGGACGTCTGCCGGGCGTTGTGCGCCCGTGCATTGCGACACCCCTGCCGAATCCTGATCGCGCGCCGACCGTGATGGCGGACGCGGGAGCCAACACCGAGTGCACGCCCGAGATGCTCGTGCAATTCGCCCAGATGGCGAGTGCGTTCTCGCGAACGCGCTACGGCATTGAGCGACCGTCGGTCGCCCTTCTCGCCAATGGCGAGGAGCCGACCAAGGGCTCACCCGCGGGCAAAGAGGCCTTCAAACTGCTCGCCGCACTCGACGGCATCAATTTCGTGGGCAACGTCGAGGGTCGGGACCTCATTCCTTCGCCCGTCGATGTGGTCATTACTGACGGCTTCACCGGCAACGTCGCCCTCAAGACCCTCGAAGGGTCCTTGAAGTTCATCCTCAAGATGTTGCTCGAGGTCATCGGGACGAACGAGGAGACTCGAGCGGCCGGTGACGTCTTGTTTCCACACCTCCTGCCCCTCGCTGGCCAGTTGTCGCCCGACACGTACGGGGGTGCGATGCTGCTCGGTCTCGACGGGATCTGCATCATTTCGCACGGATCGTCCAACGCCACGGCCATCATGAATGCCTTGAAGCAGGGCGCCGAACTCGCTGATGCGGGCGTCGTGGACACGCTTCGGACCACCATTCGCCCTGATCAAGCCTCATAACCGCGCAGGAATCCCTACCGGATCGGTAGTCTTAGTCGACCGGTGAGCAAGGGAGCAGCCATGTCCGTGAGTCGTTCCGACATTTTGAGTCTCGTTCAAACCCAATTGGGTGAAATCCTAGAGAAGTCGCCCAGCGACATCGTCGAGGATGCGACCTTCGCCGATCTCGGCGCCGACTCGCTCGCGCTGATCGAGCTCGTCGAAGCACTCGAAGAATCCCTCGCCAAGGAATCCGCCGGTTTCCACATTGACGATGAAGACCTCGAAGACTTGACGTCGGTGCGCTTGGCCGTGGATTACGTGGCCGCCAAGCTGCAGGCCGCCTAAGGGGTTCGTGAGCGATCTGCTCTCTGCGACCGACGCGTTGGCGCGTCACTTGGGGCTCGCGAGCGACGCGCCCCTGCTGCGCACCGCGCTGACGCATTCGAGTTACGCGGCCGAACACGGCGTGACGTCCAATGAACGCCTCGAGTTTCTGGGCGACGCCGTCGTCGATCTCGTCATTACCGACGCCATCATCCGCGACTATCCGAGTCTCGATCAAGGGACCGGGTCGCTCGCGCGTTCCAAAGTGGTCAACGAGGCGACGTTGGCTGACGCCGCCGAGCGTCTCGGCGTGGCACACGCGGTGCTCCTCGGGCGTGGTGAACAGAAATCGCAGGGCGCGTTTCGACCCTCGCAGTTAGCCGACACATTCGAAGCTCTGGTGGCCGCCGTGTATCTCGAACGGGGATACGACGCGGCCCGTGACGTTGTGATGGGGGCGTTGGGCGACGCGTTGCGTGAGGCTGCCGCCACGCCCGATGAAGTGGACCCCAAGTCTCGTTTGCGTCAGTGGGCCGAATCTCGCGGCCTCGGGGCGCCCACGTATCGCGTCGACGGTGAGGGTCCGTCGCACGCCACGCTCTTTGCCGCCCAGGTTTTCGTGAACGGCGTCCTCGCCGGCACGGGGAGTGGTCGGTCCAAGAAAGCGGCCGAAGTGGCGGCCGCGCTCGCGGCGTGGGAGGGACGCAACGATGCCTGAATTACCCGAAGTAGAAACGGTCCGCAGCTCATTGGCGCGTGACTTTGTCGGAAAGAAGATAAAGGCGGTGGCCGTTACCAATGGCCGGGCGGTTCGTCGTCACAAGACGCCCAAGGACTTCCGGGCGAAGGTCGAAGGTCGAACGATCAAGAACGTGTCACGCCTCGGGAAATACCTAATTTTCGGATTCGATGACGGAACCAAGATGGTCGGGCACTTGGGAATGAGCGGACAACTGCTCAAGGCCAAGAACGCGAAGGATCCCAAGCCGAAGCACACGCACATTGTCTTCACCTTCACGCAGGGACCCGAGTTGCGCTTTGTGGACCCACGAACTTTCGGCGAGTTCTTTGTCTCCGAACCCGTGGCTGAGGGCGTCGCCACCGAAATTTCGAAATTCGCGCGACTGTCGATTGGCGGCGACGGATTGGCACTTCGCGCCCAGGTGCCCGAACTGGCGCACCTCGGTATTGATCCCCTCGAGGATCAAATCGGGTGGGACCGCCTGGCGGCCATTGTTCGTTCGCGCACCACCATCATGAAGGGCGTCATCACCGATCAGGACATCATCTGCGGGATTGGCAATATCTACGCCGACGAGATCCTCTTTGACGCCGGCATTCGCTACGACCGTTCGGCAGAGACTCTCTCCACCATCGAAATCCGTCGACTCCATCGCGCGATGACCGAGATACTCGCGGACGCCATCAAGCACCACGGGTCGACGCTCGATGACGAGCAGTTTGTTGATCCCGACGGAAACCCCGGGGAATACCAGAACTTCCATCGTGTCTACAACCGTGAGGGCCTCCCGTGCACCCAGTGCCGCGCGCCGATCCAACGGGTGACGGTTCGCCAACGATCGACGTTCTTTTGCGAAAAGTGTCAGAACTAGGACAGACAGCGTCCTAACGGTGGGCGACGACGCCGGGGTCTCGTGGGGGCGTGGTCCCCAATATTGCTAGCGTCGAACCGATGTTTCTGAAGCGACTGACCATGAAGGGTTTCAAGTCCTTCGCCGACGCGACCACCCTGGAGTTCGAACCGGGTGTGACCGCGGTGGTGGGACCCAACGGATCCGGGAAATCCAACGTTGTCGACGCCGTCACGTGGGTGCTGGGCGCCCAGTCGACGCGAGCTCTCCGCAGCGCGAAGATGGAGGACGTCATCTTCGTGGGCACCGCGAACCGGGCGGCGCTCGGACGCGCCGAGGTGTCGCTCACTCTCGATAACGCCTCGGGCAAACTGCCCGTCGACGGCGCGGAAGTCACGATCTCACGCACTCTGTTTCGCAGTGGTGAGTCGGAATACGCGATTAACGGAACGCCGTGTCGACTCCTCGACGTGCAGGAACTCCTGAGCGACTCCGGCGTCGGCCGTCAACAGCACATGATCATTGGTCAGGGTCAACTGGACTCGGTGCTGAATTCTCGTTCCGAGGATCGTCGCGCGGTGATTGAAGAAGCCGCTGGCGTTCTCAAGCACCGTCGACGCAAGGAACGCGCCGAGCGACGCTTGGCCACGACGCAGGAGAACTTGGAGCGCCTCGGCGACCTCGTTCGCGAAGTTCGTCGCCAGATGCGCCCACTGGAGCGTCAAGCGGTCGCCGCGCGCAGCTTCGCGGACGTGGAATCCGATCTGCGAGCGACACGGCGCTACTACTTCGCCGATCAACTCGCGACCTACACCGCGCGTCAACGTGAACTCGACACCGAGTTGCGCGCGGCCGCGCAACGCGAGCGTGAGTTGCGCCACGAACTCGTGACGCTCGACGCACAAGCCACGACGGCCGCCGCGGAAGTTGCCTCGCGCCGAGAAGAACTCCTCGCTTCCACCCTGGGACAGCTGCAGGGACTCGCCGAACGCGCCAAGGGCACCGAGTCGCTCATTGCCGAACGCCAACGGTCCCTACGGGCCGCACTCGCGGCCTCGGCCGACGAGAACGTGATCGCGACCTTGGAAGCCGACGCCGCCAAGCTCGCGAGCGACCTGGCGGAACTCGACGTGGACGAGCACGAACTCAGTGAGAAGCGCACGGAACTCGTCGCCGCGGAAGCCGCGCTGGATGAAGCCGAGGCGCAGTATCTCGCGACCTGGGGCGACGTGGGCACGCAGAACGCCGAGAGCGAATTGCGCGCGGCTCGCGAACGCATCGCACTCCTGGAGCGTTCCGTCAGCAGTGCGCGTTCCGCGCTCGAAAAAGCGGGGGAGCGGGTCGCCGCCAGTGAACGGCGTCGCGAGGACACGCTCGCCAAGCGTGACGGGGCCGTGGCGGCACTGGCCACCGCCGAAAGTGACGTGGCACAACGACGCGACGCTCGGGCGAACGCCGAAGCCGCGTCGCTGCAGGCAGAAGAAGCGCGCAGCGCCGCCGAAGCCGCGCTGCGCGAAGTGACCGACGTGGCTGCGCGCACTCAGGCGCGCGCCGAAGCGCTCGCTCGAGCACTCGAAGAATTCTCGGGAGCGGGTTCTCGGGCTCTCATTGCCAACTTGGACGGGGTCCTGGGCTCCTTCCTCGAGCTGATCGACGTTGACGCCGGCGCCGAGGCGGCCGTGGAGTCAGCGGCGGGAGCCGCCGTGAGCGCCGTCGTGGTCGATGGTCGTCGCTCGGCGCACCACGCGCTCGAAACTTTGCGCCGCGAGGGTGGAGCGGGCCTCGTGCTCCCCGCCTTCGACGAGGCCGCGCCCGTGCCGGCAACACCCGCGGGCTGCGTGGCCCTGCGGTCATTGGTCCAGGCCCGTCCGGGCACGCCCGCGCACGTGGGCAAGGTGTTGGACGCTCTGTTCGCTCGCTCCTTTGTGGCGAGCGACTGGGAATCCGGTATCGAGATTGCGGCCGCCAACCCCGACCTCATCATCGTGACCCGCGAGGGCGACCGCTTCGCCTCAACGGGATGGCGCGTGACATCGGGTCGCGCGGTCGTGACGCGATCGACGGTGGAAGAAGCCCAGCGCGCAGCGTCCGCAGCCGCCGCCGCCGTGGAACCGGCGAGCGCACAACGTCGCGACGCCGACGCCGCCGCCGTGGCGGCCCGCGCCGCCCTCAATAACGAAACCAATCAATTGGCGAGGGCGGAAGCAGAACTTGACCGTCTGCGGCGCGAGACCGAGCGGGGCGACAGCCAGCTCGCGGAACTCACGGAAACGCTCGCCGCACTCGAAACCGAGCGCGCGACATTGTCGGCGACCTTGGCCGAACTGGACGCTGAACTCAGCGAGCGCCGTGTCGCCATCCCCGATCTGGAGCGCATTGTTGCCGAAGCGGACCAGCGCGCCATGTGGGCAGCGGAAGCCCTCGAGACCTTGGAGGCGCACCGTCAGCAGGTGCGCGCCCTCGCGACCGCGCTCTCTCGCCGCGAGGCCGAGTTTGGCGAGCGTCGTCGACTGATCGAGCAACGTCGCGTGGAGGTTGAAGCGCGACTCGAGGGTCACAGCGCCGAGCGCGCCGAGGCCGCGACCCGACGCGAAAAGATCGAGTTCGATCTGTCCGCTCTGAGCCGTCTCGCCGCACTCGTGCACAGTGCCGCCGACGACATCGCCGTCGCCCAAGAAGCTCTCGAGTCCACCTACCGCGAGCAACTCGAAACCTCGCGTGCGGGGGCCGAGCGCCTAGAGACGCTGCGTCGTCAGCGCGCGGCGTCAGAAGCGCGTCTGACCGAAGTGTCCGAATCCGCCCGCCGCTACGAGATCGAACAAGCCGAAATTGTGGTGCGCGTGAACAACCTGCACGACGCGGTGCGACGCGATCTCGCCGAAGAACCGCACGCCATCGCGGACGCCGAAGCGCCGGAGTTGCCCGAGGGCGTCACGATTGAGCAGCGTCTCGCCGAACTCGAAGCGCGCATTAGCTCGCTCGGACCCATCAACCCGTTGGCGCTCGAAGAGCTGACCGCCCTCGAGGAGCGCTACAAGGAACTCGACGCTCAGGTGTCCGACGTGCGCGTGGCGCGACGCGAGTTGCAGGAGATCCTGCGCGCCCTCGATGAGGAGATCATGACGACCTTCTCCGCGGCGGTGGCGGACGTCAACGAGCACTTCTCGACCCTCATCGGGATGCTGTTCCCCGGTGGCCAGGGTCGCCTGATTCTCACCGAGCCCGACGATCCGTTGAATACCGGTGTCGAAATTGAAGTGCGTCCCATGGGTCGCAATGTTCGTCGCGTGTCGTTGCTGTCCGGTGGTGAGCGTTCGATGGCCGCTCTCGCGTTCCTCTTTGCCGTCTTCCGCTCGCGCCCTTCGCCGTTCTACATGATGGACGAGGTCGAAGCCGCGCTTGACGACGTGAACTTGCAGCGCTTCTTGTCGCTCGTTGAGGAATTCCGCTACGAGGCGCAGTTGTTGATCGTGACGCACCAGAAGCGCACGATGGAGTCTGCTGACGCGCTCTACGGCGTGACGATGGCGCCGGGCGGATCCTCCAAGGTGGTCTCCCAACGCGTCAAGAAGTCCGCCGTTGAGGTCGCCTCGCCGGAGGCCACGGCGTGACGCTCGCGCTCATCATTGTTGGGGTCGTTCTCGCCCTCGGCGTGATCGCGTTCCTCGTCCAGTCGCGTCGTCGACGTCGACACGTCGTTCCTCTGGCGCCGCCGCCTCGCGCGGCGATGCCCGAGATCCTCGTCGAAGAACCCGAGGCCCGCCCGGCACTGGAGGACGCCGACGAACCCGGCCTCGCCACGCGCCTCGGATCCTCGCGCGGCGTGTTTGACCGAGTGCGAGCGCTTGGCGCGGGTGAACTCAGTGACGAGCAACTCGATGTCGTCGAAGAAGTGCTGTTGCGCAGCGACGTGGGCGTCGCGACCACGCAGGCGCTCCTCGACTCTCTGCGGACCAATGGCGCTCCCGACGGCGTCGCGGCCACGGTCCGGGCCGCGTTGCGTCGTGAGCTCGGCGACGCGGATCGCTCCTTGCGCGACAGCGCCGATGAGGGACGTGTACCCGTGTGGCTCTTCGTGGGCGTGAACGGCGTCGGCAAGACGACCACCATTGGCAAACTCGCGCAACGAGAGATCGGTCTCGGCAAGCGCGTGATTCTCGCGGCCGGTGACACGTTTCGTGCCGCCGCCGCAGACCAACTCTCCCTGTGGGCCGAGCGCACGGGAGCGGACATTGTGCGAGCGGCTGAGGGTGCCGATCCGGGTTCGGTAATCCACGACGCTCTCGGACGCGCCGCCGCCCGCAGCAGCGACCTCGTTCTCGCCGATACCGCGGGTCGACGCGTCACGTCGACCAATTTGCTCGACGAACTCGCCAAAATCCGACGCGTCGCCGACCGGGAACCGGGCCAGGTCGTCGAAACGCTGCTGGTGTTAGACGCCACCACGGGTCAGAACGCCCTGTCGCAAGCCCAAGAATTCCTGGCGGCCGCGAACGTGACCGGCATCGTTCTCACGAAGCTGGACGGCACGGCGCGCGGGGGCATCGTGGTCGCGATTCAACGCGAACTCGGCATTCCGGTCAAGTTGGTCGGTGTCGGCGAAGGAGCCGACGACCTGATTCCCTTCGACCCGGACGCCTTCGTCGACGCCCTCGTCGAGGCGTGACGGTAGCCTTTCGTCACCATGTTTGACGCCCTCTCTGAACGCCTCGAACGGCTCGGCTCGTCACTTCGCTCCAAGGGGCGTCTCAGTGACGCGGATTTGGACGCCGCGCTGAACGATGTCCGCACCGCCCTGTTGGAGGCGGACGTTGAACTGTCGGTCGTGCGCGGATTTCTCACGGCCGTCCGCGAGCGACTGAGCGGCGACGTCCTATCGAAATCACTGACGCCCGGACAACAGGTCATCAAGGCCGTCAACGAGCAGCTGATCGAAGTATTGGGCGGTTCCGCCCTCAAGGTCACGTATTCACCCAAGCCCCCGACCGTCGTCCTCCTCGCGGGTCTGCAGGGAGCGGGTAAGACGACGACGGCGGCGAAGTTGGCCTCGTGGTTCAAGCAGCAAGGTCGTCAGCCCTACCTCGTTGCCGCCGACTTACAACGCCCCGCCGCCGTCGAGCAGTTGCGTGTACTGGCCGCCCAAGTCGGCGTTGATGTCTACAGCGAGCCGAGCGACCCGGTGCGAGTGGCGCGTGACGGTGTGGCCGAAGCGGCCCGACTGGGACGTGACGTGGTCATCATCGACACCGCGGGTCGTTTGAGCATCGACGAAGCTCTCATGGCGGAAGTGCGCGCGATCAGTGACGCCACGACTCCGCACTACACCTTCCTCGTCATTGACGCCGTCACCGGCCAGGACGCGGTGCACACCGCCCGCAGCTTCCACGACACCTTGGAACTCTCGGGTGTCATCGTCACGAAGTTGGACTACGACTCCCGCGGTGGTGCGGTGCTGTCCGCGCGAGGCGTGATCGGCCGTCCCGTGGTCTTTGCGTCAACGGGCGAACGTCTGGCGGACTTCGACCTCTTCCACCCCGACCGGATGGCCTCACGGATTCTTGGCATGGGCGACGTGTTGTCGCTGATTGAAGAGGCCGAGCGGACCATGGACGCCGACGTGATGGCCGAATCGGCCGGCCGCATGATGAGCGGGACGTTCACGCTGGATGACTTCCTCGCCCAGATGGCCCAAGTAAAGAAGATGGGCTCCCTCGGGGGACTCATGCGACTGATGCCGGGCATGACCAAAGAAATGCGCAGCGCGGCGGCCAATATCGATGATCGCGAGATCAACCGCATCGAGGGCATTGTTCATTCCATGACGCGGGCGGAGCGTCTCAATCCCGCCATTATCAACGGATCTCGTCGTCAGCGCATCGCCACCGGTGCCGGGACCAGCGTGAGTGCGGTCAACCAATTGCTCAAGCAATTCGGTGAGATGCAGAAGATGATGAAGCAGATGGCCGGGGGCGGAATGCCCCAATTGCCCGGTGGAATGGGGAAAATGGCCAACCTCGCGGCGGCCCGCCAGGCCGCCAAGGGGACTCTGCCCGCCGGGATGGAGGGTCTCGCGTCCTCCTTGCGCCCACCCGCACCCGCGTCGCCGGGCGGGGGAAAGAACAAGAAGAAGAAGGGTGGGAGGGTTACCCCTCCCAAACAACGCTAAACTTTCCGACTCGGGTGTCAAACCCACCGTTCCCGCTGGAACGGCAACTTCAAAGGAAGACTTTCGTGGCAGTCAAACTACGTCTCGTGCGCATGGGTAAGAAGAAGCAGCCGACCTACCGCGTGGTCGCGGCCGACAGCCGTCGCGCCCGTAATGGTGCCTTCCTCGAGATCGTGGGCACCTACCAGCCCCGCGGTATTTCCCAGGCCGAGCCCGAGACCGTCTTCAACATCGACAACGACAAGTGCGTCCGCTGGCTGCAGAACGGCGCCCAGCCGACGGAGCGCGTCGCCAAGATTCTCAAGGCGTCCGGCGCCCTCGACGCCTTCGAAGCCGCCAAGGCCGCGAAGTGAGCGACGTCCACGACGAATACGTCGCCGGTGACATCAACACCATCGACGATTCGTACGAGGATGACTTCGACGACGCGGGTAACACCAACTCGGAGCGTGCCGCCACCGCCGTTTCTGTGTTGACGTACATCGCGGAGTCCCTGGCCGAAGAGCCCGCCGCCGTGAACGTGGCGACCAAGGACGTCGGCAACAAGGTGATTTTGTCCTTGACCGTCGGACCGAACGACATGGGCCGCGTGATCGGTCGTCGTGGTCGCACCGCGCAGGCCCTGCGCACCGTCGTGGCCGCCGCGGGAGCCCGCGACAACGTCACGACGTCGGTCGACATCGTCGACTGACGTGAGCGCCGACGAGCGCCCATTGCTCGACGTCGGCCAGATCATGAAGGCCCACGGCCTTCGAGGTCAGGTGTCGGTTGATCTGTGGACCGATCGACTCGAACGCGTGGCACCGGGTTCGGTTCTTGATACGGACCGAGGTCCGTTAACGGTGACCTCCTCCATTGCCCACCAGGCACGTTTTCTCGTGAGTTTCGCCGAGATTCCCGATCGCACGGCGGCCGAAAAATGGCGCGGCGTGGTTCTGCGGGCTGAGCGGCTCGAGGATGACGACGTGATCTGGATTGACGATCTCTTTGACGCGGTCGTCGTGACCTCCGACGGCGTAGAACGCGGTCGGGTCATCAGCATTGAACAAAATCCCGCCAGCGACCTGATGGTGCTCGACACCGGAGCTCTCGTGCCTCTCACCTTCGTTATCGACGTGGAACCCCACGAGCGCATCACCGTCGACGTTCCCGAGGGCCTCTTCGAATGACCCTACGGATTGACGTCATCACTCTTTTTCCTGAATTACTCGAGCACTACGGCGACGCCACGATTCTGAAACGCGCGGCCGACAAGGGCGTGTGGCGCCTGCGGTGTCACGATCCCCGCAATGAGACCGATGATCCTCACCGCACCGTTGATGACACGCCCTTCGGCGGTGGCGCCGGGATGGTGCTGCGAGCCGAACCGATCGTGCGCACCGTGCGTGCGGTCGCGGATTTACCCCGACCCGTGATCGCGCTCACTCCCTCGGGGCGGCGTTTTGATCAATCGGTCGCGCGCGAACTGGCGGCGACGGACGGTTTTACGTTGCTCTGCGGTCGCTACGAAGGCATTGACCAGCGAGCCCTCGACGCCGTGGTGGACGACGAGATCTCCATTGGCGACTTCGTGCTGGCCGGGGGCGAGTTGGCCGCCTTATGTGTGATTGAGGCGGTTGTGCGCCTGCGTCCGGGGGCACTAGGGAACGACGAATCGGTCGTCGAGGAGTCGTTCTCTGAGGGCTTGCTCGAGTACCCGCAGTACACGAAACCCGCTGAATTTGAAGGGCGCCTCGTTCCCGACGTGCTGCGATCGGGGGATCACGGTCGCGTGGCCCGCTGGCGGCGAGCGCAAGCGCTACGGCGCACCATGAGCCGCCGCCCCGACCTCCTGAGCCCTGACGGTCTCGACGAGGCGGATCGGCGCCTTCTTCTCGAATTTCCCGAGGAAAACGGACCCCCGCCGAACGGCTAGACTTATCCAGCCTGAAGCGGACCGGAAAGGACCCCTCACCATGAAGCCGACTGACCTCGTCGACCGCGACTCGTTGCGCGATGACATCCCCGAATTCCGTGCCGGTGACACCTTGAAGGTGCACGTGCGCGTCGTCGAAGGTACCCGTGAGCGTATCCAGGTCTTCCAGGGCGTCGTGATCCGTCGTCAGGGTGCCGGTTTGCAGGAAACCTTCACCGTCCGCAAGGTCTCCTTCGGCGTTGGCGTGGAGCGCACCTTCCCGGTGCACGCACCGACCATCGCCAAGATTGACGTGGAATCCTACGGCGACGTCCGTCGCGCCAAGCTCTACTACCTGCGCGACCTTCGCGGTAAGGCGGCCAAGATCAAAGAGCGCCGCGTCAACGTCACCAACTCTTAAGTTCGCCGCCGATGGGCGAAGAAGAACTGGACGATTACGAAGCAACTCTCGAGCTCGCGCTCGTGCAGGAGTACAAGGCCGTCCTGTCAATGTTCTCGTACGCGGTGGAAACGGATCGTCGTTTCTACTTGGCCAATGACGTCAACGTCGAAGTCAAGTCCAATGCCAATCCCACTCTGTTGGAAGTGACGTTGAACGACGCCTGGGTGTGGGACATGTACCGGGCCGCGCGCTTTGTTCCGTCCGTTCGTGTACTGACCTTCCGCGACGTCAACGTCGAGCGACTGCCCGACGACGAGTTGCAGCCCTAACGTGCGCCACGTAGTCGTGGACGGCGCCGAATGGCGTGACGCTCCGCGACGAGTCGGCGACGCTGAGATCGTGGCGTTCACTGACGCCGCGCCCGCCGTCCTCTTTGGCGCCATCGCGCACCGTTTCGCGGTGGACAAGATTCTCTGGTTGTCGATCACGTCCGAGTACGTCGCGAGCATTGCCGCGCGCGATATCAAGACGCTGTACGCGCTCGGGGGCCTTCGAGGTTGCGTGCTGAGCGGCCCCAACGCGACCGCCGCTGCCACCCTGATTCACGCGCTGGTGAGCTCCGACGACGTCACCATGACCAATGAGGCCGGATCACTCGCACACGCCTTTAATCGCCCATTGATCGCGGGACCCGTGGAACTGTGGACGACGACGTCATCGCCCTACGCCGCCACGGTCTCTCTGACGAACGTCGCGACCGGAGTCGCCGCAGAGTCGACGCGCCTCTAGGCGTGATGAGTTTTGGTCGCGACGCGGCGCAGGTACGGAAAGAGTCTCGGCGTCAGGAAGGGCGCTGACTGCGGCGCAAAGTGAACCCCGTCGGCCGTGCGCACCATGTATCCGTGCACGAACGTTGCGTAGTGCCCACCGGGGCACACCTGTGCGTTGAGGTTGTAGACGCGGTAGTGCAATGGCAACGCGTAGGCGCGAATGATGTAGTTATACGCAGCCAGGCGACGAGGATCATTCTCCGGCCACGGAGCGCCGTTGGTCTGTTCGCCGTCGAAGGTGCACGGTGACGTGGCGAGAACGAGAGTGCTGTGAGCGCGTGCGGCGTCCGCGCTGAGAATGGTGAGCGAGGTGACGAGGTCGCGTTGCACCAGGGGGTCGTTAATCGTCCGCCAGCGACCTCGAAGGTAGATGTCGTGTGTTTCCCAACGCCCGGACAGCACGAATATGACGTGCGGGTGCGATCGACGGATCGACCGGCCCCACAAGAACTGCGCGACGGTCGCGTCGTGTCGACGAGGCCGACAGAGCTTCCGCGCGAATGAGACCGTGCCGTGGATGCGCATGAGCGACATGGGTACCAGGCCACAGCCCAAGATGGCGCCGCTGTAGACCTTGAGGCCATAGTGCGGACCCCACCGGGACGTACTGAATGCGAGGGTGAGTGCTTCGGAGTCGCCGAGAATGAGGGCGTGGACGGGCGCGAGCGAGGTGCTCGCGGCTGGTGGAGTGGACGTCGGAATACGGTTCGCGGCGTCCGCGATGGTGACCGACGTGCCGAGAACGAGTACCAGCGCGAGCACACCGACCGCCACTCCGCGCAGCGACGTGGGCCAGGCTCGACGACGGATCGGCATTTCAATGACGTGGTAACTCACGACTGCCGCCGCGACGGACACCACCACGCGCAGGGCGAAGAGTGCGAGTCCGTGGAGCGACGAACGCTGCGAGGTGATCCACAAGAAGATGGGGTAGTGCCAGAGGTAGAGGCCGTAGGAAATTTGCCCGACGTAGACAATGGGTCCCCACCCCAGCCCCCGGGCCACCAGTGACGTCGGCAGCGTCACGAGATAGAGGATGGTCAGACTGGCGCAGATCGCGACGCCGAGAAAGCCACCTTGGAACATCCACGTACTGGTGCCGTACGCCCGGTCCATGAGAACGAGACCACCCACCATTGCCAATGGTCCGACGAACCTGATCCACTGAGCAATGTTCGCCGTGAGGCGCGACATCGTGACGCCCGATTCTCGGGCGGCGAAGAGGAAACAGGCGAGTGCGGCGCCACAGAGAAGTCCTTCGGCGTGGGTGTCGGTGCCGTAGTACAGGCGGTCGGTGCTCCAGTTGGCGTGCAGCCCGTAGGCCATCACACCCGCCGAGGCGAGCGCGCCGGCGCCGGCGACGACCCCCAGCAGTCGGGCATTGCGTCGCCACTTCATAAGTCCCCACACGACGAAGGGCCAGAGCACATAGAACTGTTCTTCGATGGAAAGTGACCACGTGTGAGTGAGCAACGATGGCGCGTCGAGCAGCGCGAAGTAGCTGGAGCTTTGACCCATGAGATGCCAGTTGGCAACGTAGAAGAACGACGCGAGTACGTCGGCGTGTAGCGACGAGTGATATCCCGGCGCGGTGAGCCACAGGGCGCTGAGACAGACGGCCAGAATGACCACCATGAGCGCGGGTAACAAGCGCTTAGCCCGGCGCAACCAGAATCGTCCGAACGCAATGGCGTGTCGCTGGTCGAATTCGTTGACGAGTAGCGACGTGATGAGGTAGCCCGATAGGGCGAAGAACACATCGACGCCGAGGAAGCCCCCGTGAAAACGAGTAAGGCCGCCGTGAAACGCCATGACCACCACGACGGCAAAAGCGCGCAACCCGTCAAGTGCCCGACTGCGCTGCACGGGATGTTCGTCCGGCGTAAACGCGATGATCGGCGCACCCTCGCGGGTGGCGAGTTCTTCAGGAGGCACGGACGGTGACGCTTGCGGAACTACGGCTGTTGAGCGATGCGATCGGTGCGAATGCGGACGGTGACGCGAACTTCGCCCTCGCGACGGAAGGGGTAGGTGTCGAGGTCGAGGTATTTCTTGGCGAGGGAGTCAATGACGTCGTCCGCTCCGTCCGTTGTGAAGCCAATCACGCTGCCTCGTACGGCGATGACCGAGTACGCATTATCGGGGTCGGTCAGGGAGACCGCGACGCGGGCGTCGTTCGCCAGATTGCGAGCCTTGGCGCGTCCGAGCGCGGTGTTGATGATCAGATCATCGCCATCCAGGGTCACCCAGACGGGGGTCACGTGGGGCTCGCCCTCGGGCCCCAGGGAGGCCACGTGGGCCAAGACCTTCTTGGCAATGATCGCGCGGGACGCGTCAGAAAGAATGTCGCTCAACGGAGTTTCCCTTCGGTCGTTGTCTCAGGTTAGCCCTTGTGGTGGGCAAAAATCCCCGGCCCGCGGTTTGGACTTGGGGCTACGTGAAGGTGAAAACTGGGACCAAGCGAGCAAAGGAGTGCCAGTGAGCAACGTACGAATTGAGTCGGACACGATGGGTGAAATTGAGGTCCCGGCGGATCGCTACTGGGGTGCTCAAACCGCGCGCAGCTTGCACCATTTCGCCATCGCCCACGACACCATGCCGCCCGCGGTCATTCGCGCCTTTGGTGTCCTGAAACTGGCGTCCGCGCGCGTCAACGAAGCGCTCGGAAAGTTGGACCACGACCGCGCGGCTCTGATTGAAGCCGCTGCCGCCGAGGTCGCCGACGGCACGCTCGCCGACGAATTCCCCCTGCGCATTTGGCAAACCGGGTCGGGTACCCAGACGAATATGAACGTCAACGAAGTGATCTCGAATCGCGCGATTGAAATGGCTGGCGGCGAGCGGGGCTCGAAGACGCCGGTGCACCCCAATGACCACGTGAATATGTCCCAGTCCTCGAATGACACATTCCCCACCGCCATGCACATCGCCGCGGCGCGAGAAATCGTGGAACGCTTGATCCCATCGGTGCAGCGTCTGCGGGACGCCCTCGACCAGAAGGCGACCGAATACGCCAACGTCACCAAGATCGGGCGCACCCACTTGATGGACGCGGTGCCGCTCACGCTCGGTCAGGAATTCTCCGGCTACGTGTCACAGCTCGACGCCGACATTGAGCGACTCCACGTGGTGCTTCCCGGTCTCTACGAACTGGCGGCCGGCGGCACCGCGGTAGGAACCGGCCTCAACACGCACCCCGAGTTTGGTGCTCGCGTCGCGACCGAGATCGCGACACTGACCGGACTGCCGTTCGTGACGGCACCCAACAAGTTCGCCGCGCTCGCCGCGCACGACGCCTTAGTCTTCGCGCACGGCGCGATCAAGACACTGGCGGCCAGCTTGACGAAGATCGCTGACGACTTCCGTTGGCTCGGATCTGGTCCGCGCAGTGGGCTCGGGGAACTGCAATTGCCGGAGAACGAGCCGGGCAGCTCCATCATGCCGGGCAAGGTGAACCCCACCCAATCAGAGGCCATGATCATGGTCGCCATCCAGGTCTACGGAAACGACGCAGCCATCTCCATCGCGGGTGCTCGCGGCAATCTGGAACTCAACGTGTGCAAGCCGGTGATCATTCACAACTTCTGCCACTCGCTCGACCTTCTCACCGACGCGTGTGACCGGTTCCGTGAATTCTGCGTCGACGGTGTGCAGCCGGACTACGACCAGATCCAGAACCACCTCAATAATTCATTGATGTTGGTCACGGCCCTCAATCCGATTATCGGATACGACAAGGCCGCGCAGGTCGCCAAGAAAGCGCACAAAGAAAAGACCACCTTGCGCGAGAGTGCGCTCGCGCTGGGCTTCCTATCCGCCGAGGCGTTTGACGAGGCGGTGGATCCGACGAAAATGACGCACCCGTGAGCCGCCCGACGCTCCTCGGCGACGAAGCGATGACGGCGTTCCTCGATTCACACTCGCGCTGGCGATCGACGGGAGAAAGGTTGGAGTGTCGCTACGACATTCCGTATCACGAAGCGCTCGACGTCCTTCACGCGACACGAGACGACGTTCACCGGCTCGATCACCATCCGGTTTGTGAGATTGGCTACGACTATCTGCGGGTCATGCTGTGGACGCACGATCGTGGGGGCGTGACGCAGCTGGACGTGGATCTCGCCGACGCTTTTGATCGCGCCGTTGAGGGCGAATAATTGCCGACCGAGGCCCGCCGTGGCTGATTGGTAGCGTGAGAGGCGTGTCATTACGGCGTCAGCACCTGCCGGGGCTAGACGGCGTACGCGCGCTCGCAGTTCTGTCGGTACTCGTGTACCACCTCGGCTACGGCTGGGCGCAAGGTGGTTTCTTGGGCGTGGACTTGTTCTTCGTCCTGTCCGGCTTTCTCATCACCACGCTGTTACTCGAAGAAAAGATTGAAGACGGTCACGTCTCATTGACCGCCTTCTGGGGTCGTCGAGCCCGACGCTTGCTGCCGGCGCTCTTTGTGATGATCGCCGCGGTCGTGAGTTTTCCGGCGATCATCACCCATCTCGGACACCCCGGAGCCATTGCCGGAATCGACCTCACGGAACTTCGGGGCTTTGCGGTCTCGAGCTTCTTCTATGTCGCAAACTGGTACGCGATCATTTCGTCGCACTCGTATTTTGCTCAGTTCGCCGCACCATCGCCGCTCGCGCACACGTGGTCGCTCGCGATTGAGGAGCAGTTTTATCTCATTTGGCCGCTCGTGATCATGGGAATCACGGCGCTGACCAAGGGGTCTTTACGTCGTCGCGGTGTTGCCGTCTGCGTGTCGCTGGCCGTTCTGTCGTCGGGAGCGATGGCCGTGCTCTATCACGGAAATGCGCCCGACATCACCAACTACGTCTACAACGCCACCTTTACTCGACTCTTCGATCTCGCGGTCGGCGCCGCTCTGGCTTTTCTCGTCGTGCGGCGCGACGTGAGCGCCCTGTGGTCCAAGTGGTCAACCCTGGTGGGCGGCGCTGCTCTCGTCGCGCTGCTGGCCGCGATGTCGCTCGCGGGCGAGTCCGGTGGTCTGCCCCGACGTTCGATGTACTACGGGGGCTTTCTCGTGTGCGCCACCTTGGGAGCCGTCGTCATCGCGGCGGTGCGCGTCGAAGGTTCTTTGTTCGCCAAGGTCTTCTCGTGGCGACCGCTGCGCGCCATTGGTCAGGTGAGTTACGGCATTTATCTCTGGCACTACCCGGTCATTGTGTACGTGACACCCCGACTCGTGCACGTCAGTGGGGCGGGACTCTTGGTCATTCGTCTCGTGGCGATCGCGGGACTCACGGTGGCGAGCTACTTCCTCATCGAGCAGCCAATTCGCCTTCGACGTTGGCCCGTGCGCGTGCGTCGCATTGTCTTCCCGACGGCCGGCGTCGCCACTCTCGCGCTCGCCTTCGTCATGACATCATCGTCGCTCTTTCCTCTCCCCGTCATCACCCAAGCTCTTGATCGGTACGCGCCCTCCTCGCCACCGCAGGGCAGTGGTGGCGTCGTGGGGACCGTGCCTCAGGCCTATCTCGACGCCCACCACTTCTCGCCGACGCATCGCCTCCGCGTCTTAGTACTCGGCGATTCCCTCGCGTATTACTCAAGCCCGGGCTTCAACGCGATGTTGAAGGCCATGCCGGACGTGGTTGGTCACGTGCAGGCGGGGGTAGGTCTCGGACTGCGTGATCATTCCAAATGGTCGTTCTATCTCGACGCCGTCGCCACCTTTCATCCGCAAGCGGCGATCTTCTTGGCGCAGTACGACAAGACAGTGGTGCACACGAACGTGGCTGAATACGAACGTGAATTCACGGGATTCCTCCACGCCTTGCGTGCTCGGAACGTCGACTACCTGGTTCTCGCCTCGACACCCAACATCGGTCCTCCGGTAGCCCGCTTGTTGTCGCCCGCTGGCCAACGCGCGTACGCGCTGTGGGGTAAGCAGATCACTGACGCGTGGAACACCGCGGCCCAAGCGGTCCAGGAGGCCAACCCGGATCACGTGCTGTATGCGCCCCTCGGTGAGAGCGTGGAGTATCACGGCCAGTACGCGTCGTGGTTGCCGCCACCGCGCGACCTCGCGGCTGATCGCGCGTCGTGGGACCGCGTGCGTATGAATGACGGCACGCACCTGTGTTCTCTCGGCACCGAGACGTACGGCGCCGCACTCGGGGCGGACCTCGCCACTATCTTCCACGTCCGTGAACCGCAGGGTGCGTGGTGGCTCGGGAAGTGGCCCTACGTCACTTTGCCGGCATTCGCGCCGAATCCCAGTTGGTGTCCCATGGACCACCCAACGGGCACCTCACTGTACGGGTAGACCCCACAGCGCCATCCACCGGGATAATTCGGGTTCCATCGGCAGGTCGTCGCCGACGAAGGACCGCAGAAGCAACTCCAACTCGTTGTCCCGCTTTTCTCCGTCGCGAGGTGCGAAAGGGTAGAAGGTTCCCTGCTTGGTGAGGTAGACCAACCGCACGTCACCGCAGCCGGGCTTGGTCGCGGGCGTGAAGCCAAAGACGGCGCACAACAGTCGAGGACCGAGCCCGTGTTCGATCAATGTGGTGTGCGCTCCGTGGATGCGCGTCACCAGCGTGCCAATGTCGTCGTCGTTGATGACGAACCAGGTGAAACCGAGATCGTCGGTCGTAAACGAGACTTCGCCGTCGGCTTCGTCGAGGGTGAGTAGTTCGCGTACGTCCTGATCGCCGCTCAACGTACTCTCGCCGCTGCCGGCCTTGAAACACAATCCCGCGTGACCCGAGGGGATGAGATCGAGTTGGCTCTGTAGCGTCAGCGCCGCGGTCGGAAGGGAGAACAGGGCGTCGAGCTTCGGTGGTACTTGTTTCGTGCGCCCGAGCACGGCGTCGAGGAAGCCCATCTAACCGTTGAGGTCGCGCTCGAGCTGAGCGAGCTGGTCGAGACGACGCTGCAGGGTCGGGTGCGTGGACAAGAGGGCGGCCGCGGAACCCTTGGTGAACGCGGGAGCGAAGAAGAAGGCGTTCATTCCTTCGCTCTTGCGAAGGTCCTGGGTTGGAATGCGGCTCATGTCGCCAGTGATGCGCACCAAAGCACTCGCGAGCACGCTCGGCTTGCCGATCAGGATGGCACCGGACCGGTCCGCGGAGAGTTCTCGGTAGCGCGACAGCGACAAGGTCAACAGGTACGACACGAAGTAGATCGCGATGGACACGAGCCAGGTGGCGATTTCGACGAGGAAGAAGTTCTCTTCGTCGTCATTACGACCGCCGCCGCTGAACATGGCTCCCCACAGCGCCATGCGCCCGACGAGTCCGGCCACCATGCCAATGGAGGACGCAATCGTCATCACCGCCACGTCGCGGTGCGCGACGTGGCTGAGTTCGTGGGCGAGCACGGCTTCGAGTTCTTCGTCTGGCAGGCGACGTTGGATACCGCGCGTCACCACGACCACGGCCGCCTTGGGACTGCGCCCCGTGGCGAACGCGTTGGGTACGTCCGACTCGGCGACCCCCACTTGAGGCTTGGGCATACCCGCCAGCGCGCAGAGTCGGTCCACCATGGCGTGCAATTGGGGTTCCTGTTCGGGCGTGACGATGTTGGCGTTCATCGAGAACAGGGCGACCTTGTCGGAGAACCAGTACTGGCCCACGATGGCCGCCACCATGATGAGAACGATGTAGATCGTCTTTAAGCCGACGGCAAAGAGGATGAAACTGACGGCCACCCACAAAGTGACGAGCAGGAGACCCGTCACGAACATGCGAGATGTCAGACCACGATCGGTCTCGATGTGTTTGGCGCTCATGGTGCTACTGCGACTCCTCGCCGCTCTTTTCCGGAATTTCCGCGGTCGCGCCGCTGCCGAGTTCGTTCTTCATCGCGGCGATCTGCGCGTCGATCGCCGACTGCGCGCCCACCTTGTTGAGCTGGGCTTGGATGTCGTCGGTCGAACCGGTGAGATCCGTCAAGGCGCCGGAGCTAATCAGTTCATCAAGTGCACCACTGCGGGCCTGCATTTCAGCGACCTTGTCCTGGGCGCGCTGTAGGGCGGCCCCGGCGTCGCTCATCGATCCGGAAATGCCGGTCACGGCTTCGGAGATATTGGCCTGCGCCTTAGCGGCCGTATAGGACGCCTTCATCGATTCTTTCTTGGTGCGGAAGGCCTCGACTTGGGACTGCAGACTCTGGGCCGTCGCCGTGAGTTTTTCTTCCTGCTCGGCGATGCCCTGATGCTGGGTTTCGAGGTCCTTTAACTGCGAAGCGATGTTCTCGCGTCGGGCCAATGCCTCTCGCGCCAACGGCTCATTACCCTGCTGGAGGGCGGCTTTGGCCTGATCGGACAACTTGTCGGCTTGGGCCTTCAACTGGTCGGCCTGCAGCTCAATGCGCTTGCGCGCGGTGGCGACGTCGGCCACGGCGCGACGCACCTTGGTGAGATTCTCGAGCTGCTGCTCGTAGGAGAGGTCGAGCGTCTGACGCGGGTCTTCTACCTTGTCGAGGGCACTGTTGGACTTGGCCTTCAAAATGGTCGTAAAACGTTGCCACACACCCATGGATATCCTCCTGCTGAACTTGCGCCCAGCCTAGGGGCACCGTCGCGCCGCCCGTGGCGGATTTAGGCAGGTCTTAGATCGTTCCAGTTGATCCACGCGATATCCGCCTCGAGGGCGGCCTCGCGCAAGTGCGCGGACGTCAGGGCGTGAAACGTCGCGACACGACGGTGCGCGTCGCCGATAACCGCATCGAGTTCCATGCCGGCGACCGCGGGCGACACGATGATCTCGCTAATGCCGAGCGGGAGCCCGTCGAGGACATCGCGCAACGACCGGGGGTCGTCGCTCGACCAATTCACGGTCGACGCGGCGACAAAATGACCGCGTTCGCGCGCCAATTTCGCGGCGTCGAGCGCCGTGGAACCGAAGTCGTATCCGTGACGAATCGGGAGTCGGTATTCCTCGGCGAGATCCAAGAAGACGTCGAAGAGCGATAACTGGCGAGCTACCACGTCGTCGTGCGACGCGAGAAATTGGGGCTCGACACCCCAGATGATCGCCCGTTCGATCTGCGCACGAAACTCGCGGTAGACCTCTTCGGGATCTGCGTGTTCCGCCGCGTCGTCGGCCGTGACCGGGAAACCGCCGCGACCACCGAGAAGTGATGGCGCGTAGGTCACGGGGCGCAAATCCAAGAGTTCGTGTTCCGAGTTCAGCGCCAGCTGCACGCCGAGAGTGCCACCGAGACGGTGGACGGCCTCACGCGCGAAGGGTGCGACCACCAAGAGACTCGCGCCACTGACGTCGTTCGCTTCGAGTGCCTGGCGAATACCTTCGTTGACGCCCACGCACAGTCCCGCGTCCGAAGCGGTGACGATGACACCTCGATCCTTGCCCGCCAGGAGCGTCGTTTCGTCACTCATGGACGAGGAAGTTCCTGATCTTGCGTCGTGGCCTGCGCGATCAACTCCACGCGATAGTCCTCGAGAGCGGCGGCGAGAGAATCGTCGCTCACGGCCAGGATGCGCGCCGCGAGGAGTCCGGCGTTGGTGGCCCCATTGATGGCGACCGTGGCGACCGGAACCCCGCGGGGCATCTGAACGATCGAGAGCAACGAGTCAAGGCCGTCGAGTCGACTCAACTGGACGGGCACGCCAATGACCGGGACCGTGGTCACGGCGGCCAACATTCCGGGAAGGTGAGCTGCGCCACCGGCACCAGCGATCAGAACGCGCAGTCCGCGCTCCCGGGCGCTGCGGCCGTAGTCGATCATTTTTTCCGGCGTGCGATGAGCGGAGACGACGTGCATCTCGTAGGCGATACCGAAGCGTTCCAGGACGTCGCCAGCTTCGGCCATGATCGGGTGGTCGGACGAACTGCCCATCACAACACCAACACGCACGTCGCTCACGTTGTCTCCCTCGTCGCCGACGTGCCGAGGGCCTCGGCACCCTCCCATGCTCTCACGCGCACCGAGGAGTCCGCGCCCACCACGGTCACGTGTCCGAGTTTGCGACCCGGTCGCCAGGACTTGCCGTAGTCGTGCACGTGCACACCCGGCAGGGCCAACGCTGCGCGCAGCGATCCCGGTTCACTACTCCCGACCACGTTCACCATGACGACGTGGTCGTGTAGCGCACCCACGTCCCCAAGCGGTAGACCCGCGACCGCGCGGAGGTGATTTTCGAACTGACTGGTGACGCAGCCTTCAATCGTCCAATGACCCGAATTATGTGGTCGAGTGGCTACTTCGTTCAGAATGACGCCGCGGTCGGTCACGAAGAGTTCGACCGCCAGGATGCCCACGGCACGAACAATCGACGCGACTCGCTCGACCAGTTCTGCGGCTTCGGCCTGGGTCGCCGCGTCGAGAGTGAGCGGGTAGCGAACTTCGACGCACATGCCGGCTGCTTGGACGGTGTGGACGAGTGGGTACGAGCGGCGTTCGCCGGAGCGTCCGGTCACGACGACGCCCGAAATCTCGGCGAGCAGCGGGAGCTTTTCTTCAACCACGATGGCGCCGTGATCGAGGAGTTCACGCGCCGCCTCGTGCGCGTCGTGCGCACCGGTCGTCATCACCACGCCGCGACCGTCATAGCCCCCGCGATCTGACTTGAGGACCAGTTCCGGTCCCACCTCTTGCCTGAAAGCGTCGATGGCCGCTTCGTCGTAGTGGCGCAGTGTGAGAAAGCGCGGGACGCGCACGCCAGCCGCGGCCAGCGTCTCTCGTTGAAAGACCTTCGAGCTCGCGAAACGTAGCGCCGACGTCGACGGCGCGACCACGACGCCGTCGGCCTCCAACGTCGCGTAGAAATCCAGATCCACGAGTTCGTGGTCAAAGGTGATGACGTCGCAGTCCCGGGCCCACGACGTCACGATGGCGCGATCATTGGCGTCCCCGATCACGTAGTGGGGAACCGTACCCACCGCGCTGTCGTCATCTCGCGACGCCAGAACGCTGAGCGGGAGTCCGAACTGGCTCGCGGATTCGGCCATCATCCGGGCCAATTGTCCCGCGCCGACAATGCCCACCCGCGGCGGCGGTGACTCTTCGGTAACCTTCGGCACGACCGAGACGCTACCGGTCCGTGAAGGGGGCTTCATCATGCGCATTGCCGCAGCGTTGGACATCGACGGTTCCATCGACACCACCATTGAGCGCGCCACCGCGTTGCGGGACCGGGGATTTCGGTCCCTATGGTCCGCGCAGATCTTCGGTCCCGATACCTTGACGTCGCTCGCGATTGTTGGGCGAGAACTCCCCGAACTGGATCTCGGCACCGGTGTCATTCCCGTGCAACCTCGTCACCCCGCCATGCTCGCCGCCCAGGCGCGCACGGTGCAGGACGCCATCGGTGGGCATCTGTCCTTAGGCGTGGGATTAAGTCACCAAGTGATCGTCGAAGGCTTATGGGGCCTCTCATTCGAGAAGCCGGCCCAGTACATGCGTGAGTACCTCAGTGCGCTAGGGCCCTTGTTGCGTGGAGAGAATCTCGACTTTCACGGCGAGCGTCTCACGGCGGTAGCGCTGAGCCCATTGGGGCCGAAGGACGTGGCGCCGCCGAGTTTGTTGGTAGCCGCGCTCGGACCGGTCATGTTGAAGATCGCCGGCCAGATCACTGACGGCACGGTGCTCTGGATGACGGGTCGCCAGACGATCGCGAGCCATATCGCGCCCGTCCTTAGGGAAGCGGCCGCGGCCGCGGGCCGACCAGCTCCGCGCATCGTCGCGTCGTTGCCCGTCACGGTGACGAGCGACGTGGCCGGGGCACGCGAGAGGACGAACGCGGCGTACGCGGTGTATCCGACGTTGCCGAGTTACGCGGCGATGATGGAACGCGAGGGAGCCACGGAACCCGCTGACGTGGGTCTCATTGGCTCACGCGAACAGGTCACGGATCTCATTGGTCAATTGGCGCTTGCGGGCGTGACGGAATTCTCCGCCAGCGCGACCGGAAACTCACAAGAGCGCAGCGACACCCTCGATCTCTTGGCGGAGCTCGCCTCGGCCTGATGAGTGACTCGACGGCTCCCGTCATGCCACGCAACGTGGTGGTGGTGTTGCTCGATTCGCTGAATCGACACCTGATTGGACCGTACGGAGGCGCGGAATTCTCCACGCCGCACCTCGATCGCTTCGCCGCTCGATCAACCGTCTTTACGAACCACCACACCGGTTCGTTGCCGTGCATGCCCGCGCGCCACGACATTCTCTGCGGCGCCATGGACTTCCTATGGCGTCCGTGGGGCTCGATTGAGGTCTGGGAGGACGCGATCACGTACGCGCTGCGGGGCGCGGGTGTGGTGACCCAGTTAGTCACCGATCATCCGCACCTGTTCGAGGCGGGTGGGGAGAACTACCACACCGATTTTTCCGCGTGGGAATACGTACGGGGCCACGAGGACGATCCCTGGAAGACACGTCTTGATCCGTCGTGGTTCGGCTCTCCGGCCCTTCCGGCCGCTGCAGCACCCATTCACCGTGGGTACGACACGTCGCGTACCTATTTCAAAGAGGAGTCCGATTTTCCCGGCCCGCGCACCATGAGCGAAGCAGCCCGCTGGCTGCGCGACAACGCCGGGCATCACGACCGCTTCTTTCTTTTCGTTGACGAATTTGATCCGCACGAACCTTTCGACACGCCCGAGCCGTGGGCGTCGATGTACGACGACGAGTGGTCGGGGCCGCGCGTGATCTGGCCTCCCTATACCGCGCAGGATGGTCCGAATGTTCCCGACGAACGGACGGGTCGACACATTCGGGCGAACTACGGCGCGAAACTTTCCATGATTGATCACTGGTTCGGGCGCGTTCTGGATGCGCTCGACGAGAAGAATCTGTGGGAGGACACCGCAGTCTTCGTGCTCACCGATCACGGTCACTACCTGGGCGATCGCGGTGGCATTTGGGGCAAGCCCGGTGTGCCCATCTACAAGGAAATGGGACAGATTCCACTGCTCGTCGCCTGGCCGGGCGTCGCGCCGGGTCGCAACGACGTGCTGTCGACGTCCGTGGACGTGCACGCGACCTTGCGTGAGATCTTTGGCGTGACCGTTGAGCACCGCACGCACGGGCATTCCCTCGTCGGTGAGATCACCGGCGGTGTGCCGAGCTCACGTGATCACCTGCTCACCGGGATTTGGGGTCGTGAGGTCGTCTACGTGGACCGCGAACGGCGTTACGCCCGAACTCCCGTCACCTCGAACCGGCCCTTGTCCATGTTTTCGAATCGGTGGTCGACGATGCCGATCCACGCATACCCGCAGATTCGGCTGCCTCGCCCAGATGCTCGGGCCTACCTCGATCACATGCCGGGATCGTCGGTACCGGTGATTCGTCAACCTTTCGACGACAGCGACCCCGTGCCCTTTTGGGCCCGAATGGGGAGTTTCCAAGGTGACGCCTATTTCCGTCGCGACGACGATCCGAGTGAGACGGTCAATCGACTCGATCTCGTTCGCGCCGACGGTGCCGATGAGGCCTTGCGTGCAGCCCTCGTCGCCCTCGAGGCTCCGAGTGAGCAATTGGTGCGACTCGGTTTGGCCTAGGCCGGAAGCCGAGTGTGCTTGAACTCGTTGAGGGCGGGCTGCTCAGCCATCATCGTGACGAGCGACGTGATCAAGGTCTCGGACGCGGACGCGTCACCGGTCGGCGGGGTCATGTAGCGAACAAACGTCGCGTCATTGTTGACGACGAAGGTGGGAACGCCAAAGGCGTCGTAGACACTCATTGCTCGGTAGCTCTCACCAATGACGGCGTGCGGCCGTCGTGACGCGACGTCGTCGAATACGGCGTCGAGATCGACGCCGAGCGGTGCGAGAACACTGGCGATCTCGTCATTCGTCACCAGTCGAATTCCTCCCGCGTGACGGGCACGAAAGAGGGCATCGTGGCCCACGAGGAAAAGGTCAGGCTGCTGGTCCCGCAGCGAGACGCCGACGGCCAGCGAGAGAAGCTCGGCGTCCTTACGCTCGTCGTCCCACACGTCCGGATCGGCGTCGTCCTTGTAACCCTGGCTCAATGTCCACGGCACAAAGGTGACGTCCCACGGCGCACCGGCCTGCAGGGCCACGACGACGTGCTGATGAATGATGTTGGCGAAGGGGCACCGGTAATCGAAACTGACGGAAAAGGTGGTGGTCACACCAAAAGCCTACGGGCGACGGGGATTACTCGGCACCGCCACACCATCGGCCCGACAGAGGTCGGTGTACGCACAAAAGCGACAGGCATTGGTACTCGGTGTCGCGGGAAAATGACCATCGTCGTAAAAACGTTGGATCTTGCCCCAGGCGTCAACGGCCGACTTTCGTCGGGCCCGCAGGACGGGTTCGGTGACCTCGCGCTCCACGGATTCACCGTGCGTGACGTAGAGCAATCGAATGCGCCGGGGTCGTTCGCCGAAGTGCTCCTCGCACAAGGCGGCGTAGAGCTCGGCGTTCGCAAAGGTCTTCGCGTCATACTGCCGATTCGGTAGGGCCCCCGTCTTGTAGTCGACAATGACCAAGGAACCATCATCCTCGCGGTCGAGACGGTCGAGGATCCCGAGGATCGGCACGCCATCCACCGTGGCGGTCAGTCGCATCTCGACGCCCTCGCTGGTCACCGAGCGCGGGTCCTCCATGGCGAAGTAGCGCGTAATGATGCGATCGGTTTCGGCGAGGAGCCGAGATCGCACCTCATCGGTAAGTCCAATTTCACTCACGAGGGGCTCAACGAGAACGTGCGTCTCGGCGTCCGGAACAAACCCACGTGCGGCGGTGTCCGTTCGTTGGGCCGCCGGCAACGCAAAGAGTCGCTCAAACACGTAGTGGACGAAAGTGCCCTTGGCCGTCGCGTACGTCGCCGGTTGACGACGACGCTCGATCGACGCGTGCTGAAAGCGTCGCGGACAACTTTGAAAGTCTTGAAGACGCGACGGAGAGAGGGCCTGGGGGAGAGGTTGTTCGAACGGCACGCGATCAACCTAGGTCGACTCTGTGACGTGCGCGCTCGGGGCAGTGAACCGACTAAACAAGTGCCGTGGCGAAGTCGCGAGGAAAAGAAATTGAGCGCCGCGGCAACCTGTTGCGTCAAGCGCGGTGGGCGGGTCTCTCCGCCGGCGATCAGGTGATCATCAATCTCGAAAAAGAGCGTCGTGCCCACTACGTCTTCGTCGCCCACGTTGAGAACATGGCCACCGGCGAATCCTGGGTCGAGGTTCGCGGTGGTCGCAAGGGCGAACAGAAAGACCGCTCGTTCCGTCCGGACGTGATCTTCCCCGCGACCGCCCGACGAGGCTCCAAGATCGTCGGCCCCTCATTCGCCGAGGCTCCCCAGCTACCCCTGCGGTGACGCACGATGGAGCGCACCCGCTAGTGTCCGATCTAGTTCGATGACAGGAGGGGTCATGCGTGCGTATCGATGGGTAGCAGCAGTAGCGGGGGTGTCCATGATGACGGGTGCGTTCGCCGTGGGAGCGGGAGCCGCCACGTCCAGCACGGGGGTCCTCCACGGCGACACCTACGTCAAGGTCGCCAAGGTGACCAACACGAGCTTTGAGAAGTCGGGACCGTACGCGGTGGGTGAGTACTCCCAGCCCCTGAGCGTGACCGACGCCAACGGCACCAGCTACGTGACGACCATGGACGTGTGGTACCCCGCCGTCAAGGGCGCGGGTGCGGCGGTGAAGTACAACGTGGGTCAGTGGTTGCCCGCGGCACTACAACCATTGCTCAACAAGAACAAGACGACCCAGGCCGAGGCCGCCAAGGCGACCTACGTGGAAGCCGCACAAAGTGGCCTGAAGGTCGCGTCCGGTACCTTCCCTCTTGCGGTGTTCGCGCACGGATACGCGGGATTCCGTGATCAGTCGACGTACCTAACGACGCACCTAGCCAGTTGGGGTTTTGTGGTTGTCGCTACCGATGGCGTGCAGTACGACCTCACGTCCGTCATCAACCAGAGCTTCCTTTCGATCAAGCCCGTATCGAGCGATCCCAACGCCGACGTGGCGGACATGCGAGCAGAAGTCGCGGCCATGGGCTCGACGGGCGCCGGCCTGGTGCAGGGTCACGTGGATGCCGCCAACGTGATCGCCTTCGGCCACTCGGCCGGTGGTAGCGCAGTTGAAAAGCTCGCGAGCTACGAAACGGTCAACGGAGGTTCGAACCCCTATCTCAAGGGCTGGATCGGCCTCGCCGGCGCGTCGATCAGCGGCATCGGTGGCTCGCTCGTGGCTCCCTACAACGTGGTACCGACCATTCCTGGCGTCATCGTCGGTGGTGGACAGGATCACGTGGTGCCGATGACGGGTCTCAAGTCGGCGTACGGACAGCTCACGTCGTCGCGTCGCATCATTGAGCTCACGAACGTGGGACACCAGGAGTTCAGCGACCTGTGCGCGATCAACCAGGGCCACGGTGGTCTCGTCACCATCGCCGACGCGCTGGGCGTGACGTTGAACTCCACGCTCAAGACGTTGGCCACGGACGGGTGCTTCACCAAGTCGGGCAAGGTCTACAACGTCGCGACCGATTGGCCGATCGTGAATCAGATTGTCACCGCCGCCGCTCGTGCGGACCTGGGCTTTGACGCGTCGACGGCCGGTTTGGACAAGCTGCAAACGGCGCACAAGTCGGAAGTAAATCTCGACACGACGTCATCTCTCTAGGAGTGCCGCTCCTCGATCGTGGCGACGTTGAGCTCTACTACGAGCTACGCGGCGCTGGGCCACGCCTGTTGTTTTTCAACGGCAGCGGCGCCACGATCGAGGGCAGCAGTCTCTTGCTGGACATCCTCGCGAAGGATTTCGAGGTCCTCGTTCACGACCAACGCGGACTCGGTCGCACGGGACTTCCGTCATCGCCCCCGAGTACTTTGGCCCCGTACGCAGCGGACGCCGCGGCACTCCTTGACGCCGTGGGCTGGACCGATGCTCTGGTGTGCGGCATGAGTTTTGGCGGCATGGTCGCCCAGGAATTCGCGGTGACGTATCCCGACCGAGTGCGAAGGTTGGCCCTGCTGTGCACATCCGCAGGAGGAGCGGGCGGTTCGTCCTATCCGCTCCACACGTTGGAAGATATAGATCCGACGGAACGCGCTCGCATCGCCGTGCACAATCTCGATACGCGTTTTGACGACGCGTGGCTCGATGAGCACCCGTCGGACCGGATGCTCGTTGACTACACAATCAGTCGCAACGCGGCCCCGAAAAACGATGACGTGCGTGAAGGGGAGCGCTACCAGCTCGTGGCGCGGGCGACCCATGACGTGTGGGATCGCTTGGCGAACGTGACCGCACCAACTCTGGTTGCCGCCGGACGATTCGACGGACTCGCGCCGGTCGCGAACAGCGAGGCGATTCACCAGAGGATTCCCGGAAGTGTGTTGCGTTTCTACGATGGTGGTCATCTCTTCATCGCTCAGGATCCGACCGCGTTGCGTGATGTGGTGTCGTTCCTGAAAAACAACTGAACACTCGAGTTACGTCGACCCACGAGTTCTCTGGGGTGACTACTTTGTGGCCCTCGTCGCTCGGTACTGTTTCTTCTACGGCCGCGGGAAGGGGATAGAGATGGCGCGAGGAAGTAGCAACGGCATTCTCTCGTGGTGCCTGACGGCCGCTAGTGCTGTCTTCGTGACGGTGTGCGTCGTGCACGTCATCGGCGCGCATACGTCATCTACGACGGTGGGTGGCTCGTACGGCGTGGCGACGCACACGACGACGCCGGTATCTCACTTCCACCCCCACGCGCACACGCCGGGCGTTGACCGTCAGGGCCACTCACCAGCGGCCGGCACGTTCACGACGACGCCCACTTCGGAGTCATCACGAGAAGATGTCGGTTCACCAACTTTGAATACCCAGCCGGTGACGCCCACGTCGACGGCCACCACGACAACCACCACGCCGGCGCCCGTCACCACGACGACGGTCCCGCCCATCACGATTCTCTTGCCGCCGGGTGGCGATGATGGTGGTGATCACGGAGGCCGCGGGGACGATTGACGAGGCGCCTCGGCGCTACATCGATATCGGACGGGGCCGGTGGACAACGCGAACGTCGCTGAGAGCGGGTGACGGGAATCGAACCCGCATGGCCAGCTTGGAAGGCTGGAGCTCTACCATTGAGCTACACCCGCGAAGCACCTACATTACTGTGCGCGCAGACTCCAGCCGTCGTGCTCGTGGTGACGCTCTCTGTCGTGGCGCAATAGCGTAGAGGCATGGACGAAACGACCTTGTACGAACGGGTCGGAGGTCAGCCCTTTTTCGACGAACTCGTCGCGGCCTTTTACGCCGGCGTCATGACGGACGAACTCTTGGCCCCTATGTACCAAGATGATCTCGTCGCGGCCCAGCGACATCTCGCACTTTTTCTCGCGCAGTACTGGGGTGGACCACCCGAGTACATGAACGAGCGTGGACATCCGCGACTTCGTATGCGCCACGCGCCGTTCCGGATCACCAAGCGCGCTCGCGACGCGTGGCTAGTGCATATGCGCGCCGCTCTTGCGACCATGGGCGAGAAACTCAGCGAGGAAGACCGTTTCGAATTCGATGCCTACCTCGAGATGGCAGCGAAGTCTCTTCGTAACGTTTAGTGACGGGGCTCGAGCCAGCGCAGGCGAGCGGCTTGGGCGTCCCAGTCGTAGAGAACACAGGTGTCGGCGGCGTGGTCGTGCAGCGTGCGTCGATCGGGGCGCAGCACAATTCCGACGAGTCCCAGCCCGAGTAGCCCGATGGAAAATGGCAGCACGATGGTCCGACGTGCGGCGTGGCGTTGCGTCACGCGCTCCGCATTCGTGCGCACGACGCGAATACCCACGAAGGCCATGCCGATCGTGCGTCCACCGAGCGACCACTGAAACTGAAAGTAGAAGAAGAAAAACGGGATCGCGAACAGGGCCGTGAGCCAGTGGTGGTGAAAGAGGTCGGGCGGTTTCGACAGGAAGAGGGAGATCGTGGCCTGTGTTGCCCCGACGCCCAGCAGGAAGAGGGCCCACGCCGCAAAGCCGTCAATCACCATCGCGAGCAAACGAGAAATGGCGCCGGCGTAATGTCCCTGACGGTTGTCCGGTCCCGTCCTTCCCGCTTCATCGTCAGGGGTGGGAACAGGTCCCGACGGTGCATTCGGGAATCGTTGGCGCCGTCGCGTGAGTCGGTCAAAGAGGTCGTCCAGCGATACCGCTTGACGACGGAGGAGATCCAAAAACTCCGTGAGGACACCCGAGGTCGAGCGCGCAATGATGGACGAAATTTCCGTGCGTTCGAGGAGCTGGTCGATGTCCAAACGATCAGCAATGGCGTTGACGTCGAGGCGATCAGCGATCGCGTTCACGTCAAGTCGCGCCACCAGTTCGTCGAGGTCTACTCGCGCCACGATGTCGTCCACGTTGACCCGCGCCACAATGTCGTCGACATTCACGCGAGCGACCACCTGGTCGACGTCGACGCGTTCCATAACGCGATTGACGTCGACGCGCTCGATGATGTCATTGACGTCCACCCGCTTGACGATGGCGTCAACGTCGATGGCTTCGACGATCTTCGCGACCACCGCTTCGGCGACCGCCTGCGGCAGTCGTTCGAAGGGATTACGAGGCGTCACATTCCCAGCGTAATCAGCGCGGCGCGGTTCGCCGCGAGCGACCCGCGAGGAGGACCAGCGCCGCGCCGAAGAAGAGGAAGATGACCGCGAGGATCAGGGGTGTGAGTGGCAGGCCGGTGAAAGCGAGTTCGGGGACCGCCACACTGAGTTGCGCCGCGGGTGTGTCGACGTTGAGAATGCCGGTGCAATGCAACGCGGGATCCAAGTGATACCCCGCGGGTGCCGTGAGCTCACGGACGCACCAGGATGATCCGCTCGGCACGGAAAACCTCAAGATCCCGTGCGCGTTGGTGGCATCAATGGCCCACAGCGTGGTCCCGTGCGGAACGTCGATATTCGTAGGAGCGGGCGAGGGCGCGTATCCCGAGGGAAAAGGGTCACGAACAAACAGCGCGTAATACGCACCCGGCACTCCCTGGGAGGGGTCCGTGGCGTTGAACTTCCGGACGTCGAGATGCACGAGACTCGGGTGTTCCGGCAGAGCGAGAGGTGCGTGGCGCACGTGCGCGGTGAGAACGCCGGTGCAGTGCAATGCGGGATCGATGACGTAGGGCTCCGGAACGAAGACCTCGAGGAGGCACCACGCGTAGCCCGCGCGCACAGTGAAGGTGAGGTGACCCGCTTCGTCGGTGGTGCCTCGCTCCATGAAGGTGAGGCCGGAGAAATGTTCGGTGTCGGGTGGTGGCGTCGGTAGCGGTCCCGGTGGAGCGGGGTCTTCGACGTAGAGGTCGTAGGTGGCGTGAGGAATCGCCTGATCGGTCTCGGCGTTGAATTTGCGAGCGCTCAACGTGACGAACTGCGGCCGGTCGTGGTACGTAAAGGTATGGACTTCGCTGGGACCGACATAAATCCACTGCGCGAGGTGGTTGGGTTCATAGTTCGCTGGCGGCGTCACTTCGCGAAGCAAATAGTTTCCCGGCAGTAGGTCGGTCCACCCGCATTTTCCGGTGGTGTCCGTCGTACACGTGAACGTCGTGCCATTGTCCTGATGCGTGTTCGTGGGGTCAAAGGTGACGGAGTACACCGCGCCGGCGAGATCGGTGTGACTAAGCGCGTCGAGTTTTTCGATCGTGACGCTCGCCCGGCGGATGGCGTCGCCCTGGGCGGGGGTGACCGACACTGTGGTCAGGGTGTTGGCGACAATGGCGAATGTCTGGTCGGCGGCGGGTTCGTATCCGGCCGGGGGAGTGAGTTCGTGCAGCGTGTACGCGCCGACCGGTAACGGCTCCGAGACGGGTGACACTCCGTGGGCGTCGGTCACCAATGTGGCGACCACGGTGTTCGCACCATCGAGCACTTGGAACACGGCGTCGGAGACCGGAAAGTAGGCCGTGTCGTCACCCTCTTTTTGCACTTGCACCGTGCCGGTTGGAGCTCCGCTGGCGGTCAAGGTCAGTCGTTGGGAGGCAGCTACCGGAGCTCGTGGCGACGCAATGATCTGGGCGGTCGGCACAATGATCGTCGGTCCGTAGAACAAGAGTCCCGGCAGAGCCAATACCGCGTTCGCCGTTGCGGTGACGGTGGACGGCGTACTCGACGTTGTCGTAAAGGAGGCCGATACTCGTCCACTGCTGTTGGTGGTGAGCGTGAGGGTCGAGAGATGATTTTGGTCGAACGTCGCTCCACTGAGTGACAAGGTGATCGGAACACCCGCGAGCCCACTCGTGACGCCCGGTGCCGTCACGGTCGCAATCAGCGTGCCGGTCGTCTGCAGGGTGGTGCCACCGCCCTGCAAGGACAGGGCCAGGGTTGGCGGGTTCGTGATGCCCGTCGCCGCGTTCATGAGAGTGCGCAACGTGGTGAGTGCACGCTGCGTGGCGGCGTCCAGGGTCGGTAGTGGTGTTCCCCACACCACGTTGTCGTAGAGCAGCTTGGCCGCGACACCCAACTGGTCGGCGCTGAAGGAGCCGGGCTGTCCCTTCGTCCAGAGCCCCTGACGCTGGGCGTCCGAAAACGCCCATCCGAGGGCGTTCGTGCGGGAGAGATTGGCTCCGCTCGGGGCACTGCCGAGCGTGTACTGGTACCCCGGCGCGGGGTAGCCGCCACCCTGCGCCGGACGCACGGCACACAGTCCCCAACCGAGGGGACTCGGGAATCCCAGTCCGTGGAGTCCGAAGTACGTGTTGTTGCCGTTGTAGGTGGCGCACAATCCGTGCCACCCAAAGGGCGGGCCGCCCGCGGTGCACGGCGCCGGTCCGTCAGCCTTCGGCTGAACGGTCGCCGCGGACGCGTACAAGGGGCCAACGAACATCGACGCGGCGGCAATAACGACGGCACAGAGGCGGCGCATCGATTGATCGTAGACAAAGAATCAAGAGAAATAGGTGTTTAGGCTGAGTGCGTGGCATCACGACGCGACCTACAACCGGACGAATCGGTGGTCGTGCGCGTGACGGCACAACCACAGGGCCTTCTGGGTCCCATTGCTCTCTGCCTGGTGGGAGTCGTCGCTCTCGTTCTCGCGGCACACCACTGGACCGCAGTGCGCCACGCGGCGCTGTGGATCTCACTCGTGTTGTTACCGCCGTTCGTGGTCCTAGTGGGTCGTCTCGGACGTTGGCGCAGCCGCACGATTGTCCTCACCACGCATCGGGTGATGGCGAGTGCGGGCGTCGCCCGTCGCCATCGCGCCAGTTTGTTGCTCGGCGACATTCTCGCGGTGCACGTGGAGCAGTCGTTTTTTGATCGCGTGACCCGGCGGGGCATCGTCGTCCTCGAAACGTCGCAGGAGTCCTTCAGTCTCGACCGCGTGCGCCGTCCGGACGCGCTCGCTCGCGTGATCGACTTTCAGCGAGCGCAGATCCCCCGCGCACATGACATGCCGCCGAGCGACGTGGACGAACTCGACGAGGCTCGCGAGATCGGTCTGGTGAGCGACGATGAACACGACGAACGGTGGCGTCATTTGTTCGGCTGGACCCACCGACCTCGATGATGTGTCGTCCCGGGGCGTAATTACCGGTACCGTGATGGCGTGGCTACTCGATACCGTTGCACCGCGTGCGGCAACATCACTCGCTTCGACGTCGTCGAGACAACGACGGTTCGCGCGTTTCATCACTACACCGTCGGCGGTGACCTCACGATTGAGGAGCCCGAAGTGATCGGCAAGACCGTCGACTCGGTGACGTGCCGCTGGTGCGGACACGGTCGTAGCGTGGAGTCGGTGACTGAGGGCGACGCCTGATCGCCTTGCTGCGATCTATTGACAATCCCCGCCGGCGCCCGGCACCACCGGCGTTCGAGTTGGTTGACGACACGGGAACCCCGACGCGAGTTGTGCCGAACGGTCCCACGCTCATCGTGGCCGTGAAAGACAATTGCGTGGGGTGCTCCAACTTCTATTCGTCTCGTCACCCCGGATTTGCGACCTACGACGTGTACGTGATCGCTACGGACGACGTTCCGATCGCGAACAGCGCGTACCCGATATACCGCGCTCCCGAACTTCTTGCGGCCCTCGAGATTCGCTCGGCGCCCTTCTACGTCCTCGTCGACGGCGTGCCACCGTTCGTCGAACAAGAGGGTCTCGTCTTTGACGTCGAACAAGTGCTCGCGGAACTTCGCTGACACTCGCGTCGTGTGACAGGGCTCTGAAAGTCTGTCGCCAACGACGAGGAGGTGCCGGTGGCACGTGACATCGAGGTATCAATTAGTTGCGGAGACTGCGTTCGCCGGGGAACACCGGACTGCGCCGACTGTCTGGTGAGTTACGTTCTCGGCGAAGAGCCTGATTCGCTCACCCTGTCGGCGGAATCAGCGCGTCTCGCCGAACTGATCAGTGCCGAAGGTCTCGTGCCCTCGCTGAAGTTCGTCACTCTGCGTGGGGGTCGAGGCAGGTAGTGAGGTTCAGTAGCGTGGCGCCGTGGCCCGCCACCTCCTCATTACTAACGACTACCTCCCGAAGACGGGTGGTATTCAGTCCTATCTTCACGAACTGTGGCGCCGCTTAGAGCCGGGTCGGGCCGTGGTGTTGACCGCCACGTCGCATCCGGACGCGGCCACCTTCGACGCCACGTCGTCTGTGGTGATTGAACGCGTCGCGACGAAAACTCTCTTTTTTCCAACACGCAAGAATCGTCGAGCTATTGAGGCGGCGATTCATCGCCACCAACCCGACCTCGTGCTCTTGGACCCGGCGTGGCCCCTCGGACTTCTCGGTCCCCGTTTGTCGCGACCTTACGGCGTGATCCTGCACGGTGCCGAAGTGACCATTCCCGGTCGACTTCCTTTGGTGTCACGGTCACTTCGCTACGTGCTCAAGCACGCGCGCGTCGCGGTGTGCGCGGGCGGGTATCCCGAGGCCGAAGCGCGGCGATGTGCGAAACAGGACATGCCGCCGGTGGTCCAAGTGCCGCCGGGTGTCGACACGTCACGCTTCGTTCCGAGCACACCCGAACAACGTCGCGCCACGCGTGCGCGATTCGCCGTTCCCGAGGACGCTCTGCTCATTGCCTCGTATTCGCGGCTCGTCCCGCGCAAAGGCATGGACACACTGATCACCGCGTCGGCGTCGTTGCGACACACGTTCCCGGATCTCGTGGTCACGATTGGTGGTTCGGGGCGCGACCGGGAGCGCCTCGTGCGGTTAGCGAAACGCCTGGATGCCCCCGTGCGATTCTTGGGCCGCGTCGACGACGACGAACTCTCGCCGTGGCTGGGGGCGAGCGACGTGATGGTGATGGACTGTCGTAGTCGTTGGGCGGGATTTGAACAAGAAGGATTCGGCATTGTGTTCGTGGAAGCCGCGGCCGCCGGCGTGCCACAAATTGCTGGCCGCAGTGGTGGCTCGCACGAAGCCGTTCGAGACGGTGCGACGGGTCGGGTGGTCGATGAACCGCGCAGCCCTCGTGCGTTGGCGGCCGCGATGTCCGAAATGCTGTCGGCGCCCGAGGACCGAGCTCGACTGGGTGCCGCGGCGCGGCAGAACGCGGTCGAAAATTTCGACTGGGACGTGCTGGCCCGGCGACTAAGTGCCGGATTGGCCCCGTTTGACGGATCGGCCCTTTCATGAGACGGACGTTCTATTCTGTTTTCACTATGACCCGGGAGTTCCTGTGAGCCAGCGCGCGACCGAATCCATCTCCGTGGCGGCCACCCCGGCGGCCGTCTACGCCGTGGCGATCGATTTTCCGAACTACCCGTCCTGGGTCGCGGACCTCAAGACGGTGACGGTCCTCGCGACCGACGACGAAGGTCGCGGTCTCGACGTGGAGTTCCGTGCCGCCGCCTTCGGGAGGTCGTCGACCTATTCGCTTCGCTACGACTACAGCCAGGCCCCCGAGGTGTTGGCCTGGACGCAGATCAAGAGCGACCTGACGGCCAAGCTCGACGGCACGTATCGCTTCGAACCCCAGGGTGAGGGCACGCTCGTTCGCTACGAACTCGAAGTCGACCTGGTCGTGCCGATCCCCGGATTCGTGAAGTCTCGCGCCGCGTCGCGCATCATGACGCAGGCGCTGCGTGAGCTGAAGGCGCGGGCCGAGAAGCTCGCGTGAGTCACGTCGCTCTCGGCGTCGACGTCGGGGGCACCAAAGTTCTCGCCCTCGCCGTCGCGGACGACGGCACCGTTCGTGACGCCGAACGCGTCGACACACCGCACGTGGCCGAACGACCGGCGGGGGACGCCGCCGCCGACGCGGTGATGTCCGTGATCACGACGCTCACTCGCAGGAATGACTGGTCATTGGGTGACGTCGTGGTGGGCGTGGGCCTGCCCGGGATGATGTCGCGCGAGGGTGTCCTCGTCTTTGCCCCCAATCTTCCTTCCGCCTCGGGTGCCGACCTCGCCGCGGCGTTGCGCGCGAGGTCGTCGGATCTACGCGTGCTGTGCGAAAACGACGCGGACTGTGCGGCGGTGGCCGAACATCGCTGGGGCGCGGCGCGCGGACACGACGACGTTGTCATGGTCACCTTGGGCACCGGCATCGGCGGCGGCATCATTTCGGGTGGCGAGCTCGTGCGCGGTCGCAGCGGCTTCGCGGGTGAGATTGGTCACATGGTCGTCGACGCACACGGGCCACGCTGTCCCTGCGGTGGTCGAGGTTGCTGGGAGCGTTACGCGTCGGGCGCGGGTGTGGCTCGCCTCGCTCGAGAAGCGGCTGTCGCCGGTCGACTCCCGACCCTGGTGCGCCAGTACGCGGGCGACGCCGACGCGGTGCGGGGCGAAGACGTGACGCGGGCCGCCGCCGAAGGACTGCCCGAAGCGCTCTCCGTTGTCGACGAGGTGGGGTGGTGGCTGGCGCTCGGCATTGCCAATCTCGCGGCCATCTTGGATTGCGGAGTCTTCGTGATCGGCGGGGGACTCAGTGAGGCCTCGGCGCTGCTACTCCCGGCCGCACAACGACACCTCTCGTCACTCGTCGAAGGGGGAGCGGCGCGTCCTCCAATTCTCGTATTGCCGTCGGAGTTTGGGGAGCGCTCGGGAGCACTCGGCGCCGCGGCACTCGCCACCGAGCGTCTTACATGAAGATTGGCGTCCTGCTACCGACGTTTCGCGAGTCCACTCGTGACGCCCTCGACGCGGCGCGGCACGCGGCTGACGTTGGCCTTGATGGTGTTTTCGCTTACGACCACCTCTGGCCAATGGGAAGCCCCGAACGGCCCAGCTTTGCTCCGTTTCCGTTGCTCGCTCGCGTCGCCGAGGACAATCCGAGACTTCTGGTGGGCCCCCTGGTGGCCCGCATTGGTCTCGTGGCCCCGCGCGTCCTGGTCGAACAATTTCGCTCTCTCGCCCTCGTCGCTGAGGGGCGGGTTCTCGCGCCGCTCGGCACGGGCGACAAATTGAGTGAGGCCGAAAATCTCGCCTACGGCATTCCGGTGCTGCCGGCCGACGAACGGCGAGCGCAATTGCGTGACGTCGCTCGTGCGTTACGCGGTGAGATGGACGTATGGATGGGCGCGGGCGCGGCGGCGACGAATGACGTGGCGCGCGAGGTCGGGGTCACTCTCAATTTCTGGAATAAGCCCGCCGACATCGTTGCCGCCGAAGCGGTCCGCGGTCCGGTGAATTGGGCGGGCAACCCGCGTGAGGATCTCGAGACACAGCTCGACGAGTTGCGGGACGCTGGCGCGACGTGGGCGGTCTTCGCACCGACGCTCGACGTCGAACGTGCGGCGGCGTGGCGTCGGGGCTCGTTGACTTCGCAGTAGCGTTGCGAGATGGAGTTTCGCCGAATTAATGGACTGCCGCCGTACGTCTTTGCCGCGATCAATGAGCGCAAGTCGGCGGCGCGCGCCGAAGGTCGTGACGTCGTTGACTTCGGCTTCGGGAATCCTGATCTGCCCAGCCCCGACATTGCGGTCGAAAAATTGGCCGAGGCCGCCCGCAATCCGAAGAACCACCGGTACTCCGCGAGTCGGGGTATTCCGCACCTGCGCCTCGCCATTGCCGACCGGTACAAGCGGATGTTCGACGTGGACATTGATCCGGAAACCGAGGTGGTCACGACGATCGGCGCCAAAGAAGGACTGAGCCACTTGATGTGGGTGCTCATCGATCGGGGCGACACCGCGATTGTGCCGAGCCCGAGTTACCCGATTCACATCTACGCCCCGCTCTTCGCCGGCGGACAGATTGTTACCGTGCCCATGCACGATCCCTCCACGATCACCTCGGCGACCCCGGGCGACGCGTTCTTTGAAGGTTTGCTCGAAGCGTGGCAGCGCGCGTGGCCGAAGCCGCGGGTGATCATTTGCTCCTTCCCGCACAATCCGACGACCGCGTGCGTGGACCTCGCGTTCATGGAGCGTCTCGTCGCCTTCGCTCGTGAGCACGACGTGGTGGTGGTGCACGACTTCGCGTACGCCGATCTCGCTTTTGACGGATACACCCCACCCTCGATCCTTCAGGTCGAGGGTGCCAAAGAATGTTGCGTCGAGTTGTACACGTTGACCAAGTCGTTTTCGATGGCCGGTTGGCGAGTGGGATTCATGCTCGGTAACAAGGACATCGTCGCGGCGCTCACCAAACTGAAGAGCTACCTCGACTACGGCACCTTCCAACCAATTCAGATCGCCTCCATCGTCGCCATGAACGAAGCGACCGAGTACCCGGCTCAACTCAACGCGATCTACCAGTCCCGCCGAGACACGTTGATCGAGGGTCTCACGCGTATTGGGTGGCACGTGGAGCCGCCTCGAGGTTCCATGTTCGTGTGGGCGCCCATTCCCGAACCGTACCGGGACATGACGTCACTCGAGTTTTCGACGTTCCTCGTCGACGAGGCGGATGTCGCGACATCGCCGGGCGTGGGTTTTGGCGAGGGCGGCGACGGTCACGTACGATTCTCGCTGATTGAAAATGAACTCCGTACCCAGCAAGCCATCCGTCAGATGAAACGAGCCCTCACGAGGTTGTCATGAGTCCTTTAGTTCTCTTCGCTCTCGATGTCCCGCGCACCGCGGCGTTCTACGAGTCCATTCTCGGCGGTCACGCCGTTGACGAGGGTGCCTGTTCCCGCGTCACGTCGGAGATTGACGAGGTGTTGGTGCACGACATTCCGGCCGAAATCGCCGCCACCATCGAGATCGCGAGTCCGCCGGTCGCCCGCGAGGACACGCCGATGAAGCCGGTGTTCATTGTGGACGACGTCGACGCCACGATCGCGCGGGCCGAGGCTCACGGTGGTCAGACCATTGGCCGGGGTTTCACTTACGAAGGTCGTCGCTACCAGGACCTCCTGGACCCTGAAGGCAACGTCATCCAACTACGCGGCAACGCTTAGTCGATGGCCCGCACGACGGGCGGCTGCCAACGTCCGTCGAACACGGTCGTGTCGGGCAAGTACAAACGCATGGTGAGCAAGAATCTCTCGCGTCCGACGGGCAGCCAATTGCGTTCGTCGCCCGCCGGAGGTGCCTCGTGCGCGAAGTACAGGTCCAAGGATCCGTCGTCGTTATACGCGAGATCGCTGAGCGAACCCAGCGCGTAGCGCTGGAGAGAGTTGGGCACGGTGTAGCCCTGTTGGTCGTAGGCGGTGATGGACCAAAAGGACTTGACCGGCGGAAGTTCCTCCGCGGAGAAGTGCAACACGTAGGAGTGTTCGCCCGACAGTGGCGCGCCGTCCGCGTCGACCTCACAGCTGGGATACAGAGATTCCTCCGGCGGATTCGCGCCGAGTCCCACCATGGCCACCGCCGCACGCTTTAAGTAGAAGTTGCCCCAGACGCCCATCGTGTGGGTATTCGTCGACCAACCATTCACGCGCGGGGCGAGTTGGGAGAAGCGCCGCAGCATTTCGTCGCGGGCGTTCTGGGCCGCTGATGCGAAGGCGTCTTGCACCGCGACGGGTTGCGCGGTGAGGTCGTACGGCTCGCCGACGTGGAAGCCCACGTGCCGTAGTCGCGCCACCGTGTTCCAGTCCGTGAGGTGAGGTTGGTGCGTCGCGACGAGGGCGGCCGCGCGTGACATGAATTCAGCCGGCGGCATCTTTTGGACCTGGATCATCGGGGGACCCTTACGCGGCGGCTCATCCGTGAGCGGTTCATCCGGATCCGCGGACGTAGCGTCGGGCGACGCCACCAGAGGCGTAATGGTGAGCTGGTCCTGGAATGAGCGCACGTAGTCGTAGTCCGCCTCACCAAAAGTGGCGGTGCGTCCGATCATCCAGACAATCGGGGTGGGTGCGTCAATACGCTCGACGCCTTCGGGTAGTTCGCCACGCCAGTGGGGATCACACAGCGCGAAGGAGTACGGCGCGAATCCCGATGTTCGCGTTCCCGGCGAGGCGAACACCTCGGTCCACATGTCGTAACAGGGGAGCATGAAGAAACGGTCGGGTGGCAGGGCGGGCAGCCGCACAATGACCGGTCCCGCGGAGACGTCAATCCACGCCGAGGAGTACAGCGTGTCGAAGTTGGGTCGCACGATGGTCTTGAATTCCCCCGAGGGAAACGTGCGCAGGTGTTGGAACGAGTTCATGGCCACCTGCTCGTCCCCGCGCCCGACCAGGCTCGCTCGACGCGTGAGATCCATCAGCACCAACGGGTAGAAGAAGAGATACGCCTCTTTCGCGATCTCGGCGAGTTCCGCGTCGTCGAAGGTGAAGTCGGGAATTGTGGGCACTACGGGCGTCCCGCTCCCGGCACCGCAACCGTGGCGCGTTCGATCTTGCCGTGGCGCGCGTCGGCGATCTCGAAACGACTGGAATTCGGCGCGGTCATGACGTAGAGATCGCGACGATCCTCGCCACCGAGCATGCACGCGAACGACGTTTGGCTCGTGGTGACCCGTGCGGTGATCTCGCCGCCGTCACGCACGCGGATGCACTCGGGCGCCAACGCGTTGGCGACCCACACCTGTCCGTCGGCGTCGAGGCAAATCCCGTCGGCGGGCACGAAGTCGAGCTGCGCGAACACGCGTCGGCCCGACAACGTGCCGTCGGTAGCGACGTCAAAGGCCGTGAGGCGGAACGGCATGGTTTCGGCGACGATCAACGTGCGTCCGTCGTCGGTGATCACCGAGCCGTTCGGGAACTCCATACCGTCGATGACTTGTAGGACGGAGCCACCGGGCGCGAGAACCACGAGGTGCGTGGCGGGCGGTGGCGAGGCGAGCATGCCCTCGACTCCCACGTCGCGCAACATCACGTCGAGGTCGAAGCCAAAATTACCCACGTAAGCGATGCCCGAGGCCGACACCACCATGTCATTAGCCCAAAATCCGCAGTACTCGCTGATATCGGCGTACTCAGTCGTGCTCTCGCCCTCGCACCGCAGCACCTTGTGGTTGGTCATCGACACCACGAGGAGCGACCCGTCGGGCAGCCAGCCGAGGCCCGACGGCTGGGCCTCGACGGTCACCTCGCGACGCTCGTCTGAGCCGTCGGGCGCTATGGAGAAGACCCCGTGGCGATAGAAGTCGGAGAACCATAGGCGCCCGTCGTGCCACCGGGGTGCTTCGCCAAAGGCCAGACCCTCGTGAATGGTGACGGCCTCGTAGACCTCTGTCATGATTCCCCCTCGTCTCGTGTCGAAAACTAGCCGAAAGGCCTCACGATGGTGCCCTACGACGTAGGTTCCGTCACGGTGGCTCGGGACGTTCAGGCGCTCGTGTCGTCAAACACGCGCACGCGTTCGGCGAAACGCACCGGATCGCACAGATGTGGGTAGTGACCGAGGTTCTCCCACACCTCTACCACCGCGGTCGGTACGAGTCCGGTCAGCCACGGCGCGTAGTGCGCGCCCGGGTCACTGCCGTGTAGCGACAGGTACGGCACTCGTAGCGCTCCGGCCACTCCTTCGACAGTGGCGGTGAGTTCTTCGACGCTCGCCTCAAAGATGAGTGACCAGACGCCGAGGACCACGTTTTGCTCGGCGTGTCGTAGAGCACTCACCCGTCGCCACTCGTCGTCGGGCAGAGCACCGCGCATGAGTTCGAAGATAAAGGAGATGGCTGCCTGAAATTCTTCGTTGGTTCCCCGCAGTGCCGCCTCGGCGAGTGCGAGCTGTTCTTTAAAGCTGGCCAGCTCCAACGACTGGTCCACGTTGATGACCCCGCGAGTAGGAAACATCGCTCCGTAGGCGGACACCACCGTGCCACCGAGCGAGTGACCCACCATCAACGGCGACTCCAACTGCAGTTCGAGGACCACGTCATGAACATCCTGAGCCATGGTGAGCAGGTCGTAGGGTTCCTCGCGCAGGGACTGCCCGTGTCCTCGTAGGTCAACGGCAACTACGTCGTAGTGCGGCGTGAGGAGCGCGGCGACGGGATCAAAAGCGCTCAGGTTCTCGGTGATGCCGTGAATGAGGATGACGGGACGACCATGGCCCGATCGAGTGACGTTGAGCACGGAGGCCGCCTACGCCCGCTCGACGGCCCGGAGCCACTGGGCGTAGCCGAGATCGGCCACGGTGGGATCCTCGGGTTCGCAGCGACGCGACGACGACCAGGTGGCGGCGAGTTCGTCGAGTCCTCCGAACACGCCGACTTCGAGCCCCGCGATGGTGGCGGCTCCGCGAGCCGTTGCTTCGAGCGACGTTGAGCGAAGGACCGGCAAGCGCGACGAGGTGGCTTGAAGTTGCAAGAGAAGGTCCATCGCCGCCGCTCCGCCATCCGCGCGTAATTCGAGGAGTTCGACCCCGGCCGCGGCGAAGGCGTCGGTCATTGCTCGCACTTGGAACGCCTGGGCTTCGACGACGGCGCGGGCGAGGTGCGCTCGCGTGGAACCTCTCGTGAGTCCGAGGATGACGCCACGCGCGTCGCTACGCCAGAAGGGCGAACCGAGTCCCGTAAAGGCCGGCACGAAGCTGACGCCACCGCTGTCGGTAACGGACTCGGCGAGGGGGCCAATGTCCTCACTCTTTTCAATAATCCCGAGTCCGTCTCGCAACCACTGAATCGCCGCGCCCGCGATGAAGGCTGATCCTTCGAGCGCGTACGCGGCGGGTCCGAAGGCTCCCAGGTCCCACGCCACGGTCGCCACGAGGCCGTCGGGGATCACGGGCACGTGCGTGCCGGCGTTCGCCAAAATAAAGGCCCCCGTGCCGTAGGTGGCCTTGACCATGCCGGGCTCGAAGCACGCTTGACCGAATAGGGCCGCTTGTTGGTCACCAAGGATGCCCGTAATCGGCACGTCGGCCAACTCCGGAATCACGCTGTCGGCGACCGAGCCAAAGTGGCAGGCCGAGGGTCGGATATCGGCCAAGTGGGCGTGTTCCACACCGAGCAATGAACACATGTCGTGCGACCAGTCGAGCGTCGCGAGATCCATGAGCATGGTGCGCGACGCGTTGGATGGTTCCGTCGCGAAGACGCCGCCGTCCGGGCCACCGGTCAAAACCCACAGGAGGTACGTGTCGATTGTGGCGAACGACGGCACGATGAAACCCTCGAGCGCCCCGTGATCGGCGAGCCAGCGCATTTTGGTGCCCGAAAAATACGGGTCCAGAACGAGTCCCGTGGTCTGTCGAATGACGTCCAGATGTCCTTCGGCGGCCAATCGATCACAAAATTCCGCGGTCCGGCGGTCCTGCCAGACGAGGGCGTGATGGCGAACCTGGCCCGTGGCGCGATCGAACGTGACCGTTGTTTCACGCTGGTTGGTGATGCCAATGGTGACGATGCGGTGACCATGGCCGTAGGAACGTTGGGCGACCTCGGTCAAGGTCTCGATCGCCACACGGGCAATCTCGAGCGCGTCGTGCTCGACGAGACCGGGGGAGGGAAAGTACTGCGTGAGCTCTCGGTAGGCTGAGTCGACGACGGAACCGTGTTCGTCAAAGGCCACCGTTCGCACACCAGTCGTGCCCGCGTCGAGGGCCAGGGTCACATCCACGGGGCCACGCTACTGAGGGAAACGCGGCAGATGCTGGGGGAACCCAGTGTTAACAAAAGTTTCCCGAAAAAGAGTTGACTCCGTGTAATTACAATGCTGTAATGACACAGCATCTTGCGACGGGTAGTGGCATCAACCACTACATCTTGTGTCTGGGGGGACAAAGCGCAGTAACCTCCCCAAGCCACCGCCGTGGTGCAAGATCGTGGATTTTCGCAGTGTCGGAACGTTAGAGAAGAGAAAGAAGAGAGAGATGGCCATCGCCCCACAGCGCCTCGGAATTGGATTACGTCGTTACTTCACGTCGGAGGATCGTCACCCCTACGACGACGTGATTTGGGAACGTCGTGACGCGCGCATTACGAATTTCCGCGATGGCTCGACCGCCTTCGAACAGCTCGGCGTCGAGGTTCCGGCGACCTGGAGCTTGAACGCGACGAACATCCTCGCCCAGAAGTACTTCCGCGGTTCACTCGGCACCCCCGAGCGCGAGACCAGCCTCAAGCAGGTGGCCGACCGCATCGTGGACACGATTACCAATTGGGGCGTCAAGGACGGTTACTTCGTCGACGACGAAGAAGCCGAAGTCTTCCGCGCGGAACTCAAGCACCTGTTGATCACCCAGAAGGCGGCGTTCAACTCGCCGGTGTGGTTCAACATCGGCGTCAAGGACGTCCCCCAGCAGGGCAGTGCCTGCTTCATCCTCGCCGTTGAGGACAAGATGAGCTCGATCTTGAACTGGTACACCGAAGAAGGCACGATCTTCAAGGGTGGCTCCGGCGCTGGCGTGAACCTCTCGAAGATCCGCTCGTCGGTGGAATTGCTCGAGGGTGGTGGCACGGCCTCTGGTCCGGTGTCCTTCATGCGAGGTGCGGACGCGTCGGCCGGCACGATCAAGTCCGGTGGCAAGACGCGCCGCGCCGCGAAGATGGTCATCCTCGACGTGGACCACCCGGACGTCGAAGAGTTCATTTGGTGCAAGGCCAACGAAGAAAAGAAGGCCCGCGTTCTGCGTGACGCCGGTTTCGACATGGACCTCGACGGCAAGGACATCACGTCCATCCAGTACCAGAACGCGAATAACTCGGTGCGCATCTCGGACGAGTTCATGAACGCCGTGATCACCGACGGTGACTGGAATCTGACCGCGCGCACCGACGGCACGCCGATGCGCACCGTGAAGGCCCGCGACCTCTGGCGTCAGATTGCTCGCGCCGCGTGGGAATGCGCCGACCCGGGTCTGCAGTTCGACACGACGATCAATAAGTGGCACACCTCGCCCAACACGGACCGCATCAATGGTTCCAACCCGTGCTCGGAGTACATGCACATCGACAACTCCGCGTGCAACCTGGCGAGCATGAACTTGATGAAGTTCTTGCGCGCGGACGGATCCTTTGATGTCGAGAGCTACAAGGCGGCCATTGAGTTCGTCTTCACCGCTCAGGAAATCATCGTCGGTAACGCCGACTACCCGACCGAGAAGATCGGCGAGAACTCTCGCAAGTTCCGTCAGCTCGGCCTCGGCTACGCCAACATTGGCGCACTGTTGATGGCGTCGGGTCTGCCCTACGACTCCGACGGCGGACGCGCGTGGGCCGCGGCGATTACTGCTCTCATGACCGGCCACGCCTACGCGACCAGTGCTCGCACCGCCGGCCGTATGGGCCCGCACGCGGGTTTCCACGAGAACGCCGAGCCGATGCTCAACGTGCTGCGCATGCACCGTGACGCCAGCCACCAGATCGACAGCTCGAAGGTGCCGGCCGAATTGTTGGCCGCCGCCCAGCAGTCGTGGGACGACGCCGTGGCGCTCGGTGAGAAGTACGGCGTGCGCAACGCGCAGGCCAGCGTGCTCGCGCCGACCGGCACGATTGGTCTGTTGATGGACTGCGACACCACCGGTATCGAGCCCGACCTCGGTCTCGTGAAGTTCAAGAAGTTGGTGGGCGGCGGCAACATGGCCATCGTGAACCAGACGGTGCCGCGCGCGCTGCAGGTGCTCGGCTACTCGCCAGCCGACGTGGA